>VOFE01001611.1_pt1 | contig 78001 bp, 116 predicted proteins | sample 5384071 | NCBI WGS metagenome assembly VOFE01 (sample SAMN12384724, study PRJNA508395) | human gut metagenome | isolation source: healthy gut D | host: Homo sapiens
TAGCAGCAGTAATCTTCCTCATAGTGATTGCCATCTTTTTCTTTAAAAGAAAAAGATTCTGGACAGAACCAATAAAATATTCGGAGTTATTATTATCGCTGCAATAGGTGATATCCTGTTGGATATATGCAGTGCCGTTATGGCGAATCAGGGAAATCTGGTACCTGTAGGCATTCAATGGGTCGTAAGCCAGTTGTTTTATTTCTTTCAACTGTCACTTCCTGTAGTTTTTGTGTTTTACATTCTGTCCATGGTGGACCGGCTGGAGAAAAAAGCGAATCGGCGTTTATCTGGCGATGCTGATTTCTTATGGAATATCATTGGCTATATGGTTTTCGAATTACTGGACAGGCTGTTATTTTTATTTTATTGACGGTCAGTATCACCGGGGAAGCGCTTTGGTTTTGGCTTATGGCAGTTCCATGTTATATCTCTGTATTGGCGTTGGGCTTCTTCTGTATTTTCGTGAAAAAGTATCCAGAACCCAGGTTGTCAGTATTTGTGCATTTGTGCTATTAACGATTATGAGCATCGTCATTCGGTTTTTATTTCTGAATGTCTGATTACAGGTCTGGCACTGGCGCTGGCAATTATGATAACCTATATGAATATGCAGAATCCGGAGAATTATGTGGATCAGATGACGCGGCTGTATAACAGACAGGCATTTCTCTATGTGATCGGCAGAAAGACGCGTAATGATAAAAAATTTGGCGCGATTGTTGTCGTACTGGATGATTTTAAAAGTATAAACCGTATTTTCGGATTGCGTCAGGGGGATAAGCTGATGTGTATGGTTGCCGAATATCTCCGGCGTATTGGAGGCGGGGAACCGGTTTTTCGGTATACGGGAGATCAGTTTATCCTTTTGACGAAGGACGAAGAGGATGGGGAAACGAAAACTTCAAAGGTTCGGAGACGCTTTGAACGTCCGTTTATCCTTGATGATTTAAATGTTGAACTGGCGGCGAATATATGTTATGTCCCCCTCGGAAAAATGTCGAAAAATGTCGAAAAAGCAGCGGATTTGACTGAAAGTGCCGTGGCAATGGCAAAACATTCCGCCCGGGGAACGGTCAGCGTTATGGATGAAAAGGCTGCAGGCCAGCTTCAGCGACAAATGTATATCTGCGATGTTATGAAAAAGGCGCTGGATTATGGTGGCTTTGAAGTGTATTATCAGCCGATTTTTTCCGTGAAAGAGAACCGGATGATGGCGGCAGAGGCGTTGATCCGTTTGAAAGACGAGGATGGGACGATGATATGGCCGGATGAATTTATTCCGCTGGCAGAGAAGGACGGACAGATTCTGGCGATTGGCGAATTTGTTCTGAACAGCGTCTGCCAGTTTATAAAATCACCGGAATTTTCCAAAACCGGCCTGGACTATATTGAAATTAATGTTTCTGTTATTCAGTGTATGCAGAAAAATTATGATGAAATCCTTCTGGATATTCTGGATACCTACGGGGTTGAACCGGAAAAGATTAATTTTGAGATTACGGAAACAGCTATGGCAGTTTCTGAAGGACCGGTGAAGCGTATGATGGAACGCATGTATGCGTCGGGAATCCGGTTTTCAATGGATGATTTTGGTTCCGGCTATTCAAACCTGGGAAAGATGCAGGAATTCCCGTTTTCAATGATTAAGCTGGATAAAGAGGTTTTCTGGCAGTATTGTAAAGACAGCAAATCACTTCTTATTCTGAAAGCGCTGACGGTTATGATTCGGACAATGCGTAAACAGATTGTTATTGAAGGTGTTGAAACACCTGAGCATGTCCGGATGGCAAAATTACTCAAAGTAGGTTTCCTGCAGGGATATTATTACTCGAAACCTCTGCCAAAGGAAGCCTTTGTCGAATATATGAAAAACTTTGTTCCTGAAGATGTGGATATGGCCGGGGAAGAAATCAATATTTGACATTACCCGCAGGATTATATATAATAAAAACTTGATATGACTATAAAAACTAAAGGATAAGGTGAATACACATGAGTTTAATGCAGCAGTGGGAGGATATGGTATCTGTATTTAATAATGATGCTCAGGCACAGCAGAAATTCTGGACAGATTATTATCTTCAGGAAAAAGCAATTTATGAAAAATTATTGGAAAATCCGGCAGAGGTGATTACCGGTACGGTTCAGGAACTGGCAGACAGATTTGAAATGGACGTTGTTCTTTTCGGCGGTTTTCTTGATGGTATCAATGAAAGCTTAAAGGAAGCAAATCCGGTGGGCGAAATTGAAGCAGACAGCCAGGTGAAAATTGATATCGATTTAGAAAAACTTTATTACAATATGGTTGCAGCCAAAGCAGAATGGCTGTATGAACTGCCACAGTGGGACGCGCTGCTCAGCGAAAGAAAAGAGAAAAGAACTCTACAAAGCTCAGAAGCGTTCCATGATTGTTGTTAAAGGTAAAAAAGTCGGAAGAAACGATCCATGCCCATGCGGTTCCGGAAAAAATATAAATTCTGCTGCGGTAAATAAGAAAAAATCAAAGATTGCAGAGTTATAAAAAGTGAAATTTGTTCACATTTTATCCATGTTGAAAAAGTTCGGGATATTATGTGGACAAATTTTTTTATAAAAAAGGTTATTAAGGCCTGGCGATTAACATTTTAATGGATTCAATTGCTTTTTTCCGTCCCCTTAAGATATAATATATTAAATTAATTCTACACTCATACACTAGGGGCGGTACATATAGACGATACATATGATTTATTGCTTCGATATGCCTGTATACTTTCCGGTGACTATGATGATTTTCCATCTCATGTAGTAAAGACAATTTCAGAGTTGTTTGGATATGAAAAAAGTTGCCATGTGGCCTCTTTATCCTTTTCATTCAGCATCGGATTTCTCTAAAATAGACTTTTATATTATGAATTATGTAGTCTATAATATCGAAGATGAATTACTTGATTCCTACCAAAGCAAATATTATAAATATGACATTATGCAGCCTTTAAACCTGCCCCAACAGTTTTTGGGCCGCAAGCTTATTACTTCAAGCGAGATTACAGCTGTCTCACCGATCCGTGCCTCTGGATTTGGAGAGTTTTTGGCCGGTAATAATGCAGACAGCCTATGTACCCTCTATCTCTCCAGCAGTGATGCAGCTCTGGCGACCTTAGCTGTCAGCCATAAAGCCGGCCGTGGTGATTTTTCTTTTGAGGAACAGCGAATGTTAAAGCAGATATGCGAAATCACCTCCCTGCATTATCAGCAAGCCGTTAGAGCACAGCAGAAAAAAGTGCGGAATTCTCTGTTTGAACTTGGTGTAAATACCCTTTGCGACAGTTATATTATTCTTAATCAGGACTTACAAGTGATGGAACGCAGTTCTGAAGCCGAGGCATACTGTAAAATATTTTACGAAAAATATTTTATTACGTTTTCATCGTCTCTTTCCTCGCGGGTATCTTTTGCCAAAAAACAGTAGATTTTTAGGAAAGGATTTTTTTGATGAAAATTGTGTGAAATCTTTTGAAACCGGCAATACAAAGTATACTTTTCTTGCACAGCATCTTCAAAAAACGGATTGCCTTGAGCTGGAAAAGCAGAATTTTTATATTCTCTTCATTAAAGCTTCTTCCTGTTCCTCCCTTCTGATTTCCTCGGATGTTCTGGCAAATGTCCACATTCTATCCAAACGAGAGAAGGAAATCGTACTTCATCTGGCTCAAGGTGACACTAATAGTCAGATGGCACGAGAGCTTTATATCAGTCCGCATACAATCCGCACACATATATCTAATATTTATAAAAAACTGGATGTTTCCAACCGTATCGAATTAATTTCTAAACTGAACAGCCTAAAATGATAATATGCTTCCTTCTGGGTAGACAGGTAAAATAATAAAAACTTGTCACTTAGGTGGGAGCATATTTTATGGGAAGGAAAGCAAAGTTTTCTTTTGAAATCAAAATGAATGTTGTTTAGGAATACAGTAATTTCTGACAGAATATACGCTTTTCGTCGTATTGTATGACCATTTATTTCGTGCTAACATTAAATAAAGAAAAAAGGAGGCACGAAATACTATGAAAAAGACAGTATATTACAATGGTAACATCGTTACAATGGATGAGGAAAATCTGTATGCAGAAGCTGTTTTGGTTGAAGAGGGTCATATCAAATTGGTAGCTTCCAAAGATGAAGTCTTTGCTTTAACAGATGATGAAACCGAACTTGTTGATTTGAACGGACACACATTAACACCGGGTTTTATAGACCCTCACGGACACGTAGGATTGAATCTTACCTATGCAGACTGGGCAGATTGCCGACAAGTATTTTCTCTTTTTGATTTTAAGATGATTCCATTCGAAGAAGTAGTTGAAAGTTTAAAAGAATGGATGCGTTCTCATAATATTCAGCCGGGTCAGTGGGTCAAAGGCTGGCGTCTCGTTACGCCTCCGACACCGATAGGAAAAGCAGAGCTGGATCCTCATTTCCTGATAATCCTGTCTGTATTCTTCATAACTCCCAGCACGTTATCAGTTTAAACAGTATGGCTTTGAAGGCTATTGGTATTACAAAAGATACACCGGATCCTTACGGAGCGACTTTTGTGAGGGATACCGAAACCGGCGAACCAACTGGTGTTTTATTTGGCTCTACTTATTTTATGAGACTTCTTCCTGAACTTATCCAGAAACCGGAAGATGTTGATATGGCGAAGATGATAGAAATCACCCAGAACAACTACTTTAGCAACGGAATTACAACTGCTCAGGAAGGGTTAACCACTATTCCTTACTATGAGGCGCTCACTGAAGCAGAAAAAACGGCGCTCTGAAAATGGATGTTGTTGCATATATGAGTGAAAAGGACATTGATGAGGTAGTAGAACGCGGAGAGCTCATTGTTGGTGATTTGAACCATAAGTTTTCCATCGGCGGTCTTAAATTGATCATGGATGGTGCTGCAGAAGAGGGCTATATGACGAAACCGCTGAAATGCACGGGTCGATGTGGTTCTTTATATATCCAGCCAGAAGATTTTGAAGCGCATGTGAGAAAAGCTATTGCACGAGGCCATCAGATTGCGTTCCATATTATGGGCGATGCTTCCGGTGACATGGTGCTGGATATTCTGGAAAAAATCCAGAATGAAGGCGTATACGATGTAACTAAAATGCGTCACATTGCAATTCATTTTGTATATGCACGCAAAAGATCAGTGCGAAAGAGCGGCAAAACTCAACATGATAGTTTCTTTCTACTCCTGTGCCGTATCCCTCACTGCAGATAGATGGTCAGCCACAGAAGGTATAGCGGCCGGAAGCGAAATCTGTCCTGTTAAGTGGTTTACAGATTGTGGAGGAATTCAGACACATCATTTGGACAGTCCTGTACTTATTGAAGATTATATCTACAGTATGTGGTCTGCTATTTATCGTAGAAGCCAGTTTACAGGTAAAGTTTTCGGTGCTCATCACTGTTTGACTGCTTATGAGGCACTGAAGGGTATTACTTTAAACGCCGCCTACCAGTTTAAGTCCGAAAAATCAAAGGTTCTCTTTCAGCCGGAAAGCTGGCAGATATGGTCATCCTGAACGATAATCCTTTGACCTGCAGCGAATCTGATTTCCGTAACATGCGAGTTCTTGAAACAATCAAAGACGGTGTAACGGTTTATAAAAAGAGCGTGAGGTTTTAGCTTTCAGGCACATCATAATTTGCACGAAAACGTATAATATTTAAGTCAACTTTGGTGATGACATTTCTATTGATGAATGTCAGCAGTTAAGCGTATTTTCATTTGAAATCGTTTTGTTAAAACTCAATGGATATGCTTGGCTGCTGACATTTTTTGTTTTTCGGCGGAAGGACAGCATCCATTGCTGGATGCGAAAATTTGAATTAATGAATACGTGGTTTCTCTGTAGTGTTTATGTTGACAAGTATCGGTGGAAAAATTAAAATGGATGTAGAATGTTAGCAGAGACATAGTGTTATTAGAGGAGAAATCAGTATGAATATATTATGCTTTGGTTCACTGAATATGGACTATATTTATCAGGTTCCCCATATTGTACGGCCCGGGGAAACACTCACTTCAGAAAAGCTGGATGTGTTAAGCGGAGGCAAGGGACTGAATCAGGCCATTGCTATGGCAAAAACAGGAATGAAAGTTTCATTGGCGGGCTGTATCGGGGCTGATGGGCAGTGGCTTTTGGATGGGCTGGAAGCTTATGGTGTGGATGCTTCACGGGTTCAGGTGGCGGAGGCTTCTACAGGCAAAGCGATGATTCAGGTATCCGGGGATGGGCAGAACTGTATCCTTTTATATCCTGGAGCGAATCGGCAAATGACACAAGGGTTTATTGATGAAGTGCTGGAGGATTTTAGTGAGGGCGATATGATTGTTCTTCAAAATGAGGTCAATCTGCTGGATTATATGATCGACAGAGCCAGTGAAAAGAAAATGGAAATTGTGCTGAATCCGTCACCCTTTGACGGCTATATAGAAATGTCAGCTGGAAAAGGTCCGGTATTTTTTATCAATGAAACCGAGGGGCAGCAGATGACCGGAGAGACGGAACCGGAGAAAATTTTGAATGTGATGGGAAGATGTTATCCGGAGAGCGGTATCATTCTTACCCTCGGCGGTGACGGAAGCTGGTACAGCGATAAGAACCAGAGGCTGTTTCAGAATGTGATTAAAACCGAAGTCGTTGATACGACAGGAGCGGGGGATACCTTCAGCGGCTATTTTATTCAGGGAATTACATCGGGAGCCAGCGTGAGGGAGTCTCTGGAAACAGCGGCGCTGGCGGCTTCTATTACTGTTTCACGGGTCGGAGCGGCCCATGCCATTCCTTCGATGAAAGAAGTGATTCAAATGAGAAAGAAAAAGGGTTTTGAAAAATGATTGTAAGTACAGTACTCGGTAAAATTATTTCAATTTTTATGATTATGCTTGTTGGTGTCATCTGTTACCGGATTGGAATTATCGATAATCATACTAGAGGCAGAATGCTGCCCGGATCATATCCATATGCTGGTAACAATACCGCCGCATTTGAGCGTGTCAAGTTTTATGGGATATTTGAAGAGTAAGAGTAGTCTTTCAGAAGAATCGTGGAAAAATCCTCTGCGAGGTTTTTTTCATCTGTGACAGTTTGACCAAGCGGTGCTTTGACGATAAAAACATCTTCAATTTTGAAACTGTTTTTCAATTGATTTTTCAGGAGAGAGGAATCCTCTTCCGGTGAATGTATCTGAATCGTAACAATTCCGTAGTTTCGTGCTTCATTGAGCAAACGGCAGATTAATGCCCGGGATACGTCCAGCTGTTTTTTTGCAATCTCACTCTGTGTTAAGTTTTCTTCATAGTACATTTTGCAATCTGTACTAATCGTTCAGCTTTTTCCTGTTTCATTTCCATATACAATCCTTTGCAATTCGATGTCACCTTATAAAGATAAAATATCGTGAAATGTAGAATTTGTCAAATCCAATTTTAATATCCTATAAATTTTTAAACACAAAGAGGTGTAGCAAATGTAACGATATGTTGCGTTTTGTTAAAAAAGTAAAAAATATACTCTATAATGATATAATATATCAATTGAGAAAAGTAAATATGAAAATGATTGAAAAATTCACAAAAATAATCCGCAGAAAATAGATATAATGTTGAAAATGACAAATACAATTGACAAATAAAAGTAAAAGATGTAATATTTAATCAAAACAATAAGTTACATAATTTACATTAAAAATAAGGGGCGGTGAAAAATGATAAAATCTGCAGTTGTAGGTGTAGGATTTATTGGCGAGGAACATATTGAGGCCATTCGAAGAACAAATCTCGGATGGGTTGAAGCTATCGTCGGTCGTGATTTGGAAAAGACGAAGGCGAAAGCAGAAGTATTCCAGATTCCTCATTATTATAATGACATTCAGCCGGTCTTGGAAAATCCGGAAATTCAGGTCATTCATATATGTACACCGAACGCGCTTCATTATCCGATGGTAAAAAAGGCGCTGGAGGCCGGAAAGCATGTTGTATGTGAAAAGCCGCTGACAATGACAGAAGACGAGGCCCGGGAATTGACGGAACTGGCAGAACAGAAAAATTTAGTCAACGCCATTCATTTTAATATTCGCTATTATCCTTTGGTCCGTCAGGCAAAAGCGATGATTGAAAAGGGTGAGATTGGCAGACTCTATTCAGTGACCGGTTCTTATCTGCAGGATTGGCTTGTTAAAGATACCGATTATAGTTGGCGTCTGGAGTCGGCGCAGAGCGGTGTGACACGGGCTGTAGGAGATATCGGAACCCATTGGATGGATCTGGTTGAATATGTCACAGGAATACAGATTACGGAAGTCAATGCGGATATGGGAACGTTTCTGAAAAAGCGGAAGAAGCCGAAAAAAAGTATTGAGACCTGGTCTGGAAAGATTCTCAAAAATGAAGATTATGATGTGGTTGATATTGATACGGAAGATTACGCATCCGTACTGCTTCATTTTAATGGCGGACAGCGTGGCGTTTTTACTGTGAATCAGATGGCGTGCGGCCATAAGAATCGTGTGACCTTTGAAATTAATGGTTCACAGGGTTCTGTGATATGGAATTCGAAGAGCCGAATCAATTGATCATCGGGCGAAGGGACAGGGGAAACGAAGTGATTATCCGGGATCCTTCGCTGGTATATCCGGAAGCGGGAAGTATTATCACTTTACCGGGAGGCCATAATGAAGGATTTGCAGATACATCGAAACAGTTATTTAAAGAAGTATATCAGTATATAAAAGAAGCGAAGCCGGACAATCCCGTGACTTTTCCAAAATTTGAGGATGGGTATCGTGAAGCAAAGCTTTGTGAAGCCATTATAAAAAGTCAGAAGAGCTGTCAGTGGCAGGAAGTAAAATGACAGAGGTGGTAAATATGGAAATTTCAGAGAAAAATTTCGACAAATGCTGATCTATACATCGGAGTTATTAAAGAAAAATACAGATCTGCTGTCGGAAATCGATTCAAAATTCGGTGATGGTGATCACGGAGTGACGGTTCATCGGATTGCTGAATGTATCTATAAGGCTTCAGAGGCATGGAAGGACGGAAACTTTGCAGATTTTCTGGAGGATCTGGGAATACAGATTATGAATGTAAACGGCGGATCTGCAGGACCCTTATGGGGAACTTTATTTCAGGGATTTGGTATGGGTGTAAAAAACAGGGACATATTGGATGGAGAATCTGTAAAACATATGATTCATACCGGTATTACGGAGATGTCAACCATTACCAAAGCCCATGTCGGGGATAAAACGATGATGGATGCTCTGATTTTTGCCGGAGAATACGCGGATAAAGTTCAGGAACCGGAAGCAGAAAAAGTTTTGGCAGCAGCCTTTCATGGAGCGGAGGCAGGAATGAATGCAACGGAAAATTATGTCGCAAAATATGGAAGGGCGAGATCTTATGGCGAAAAAACACTGGGATGTCCGGATGCCGGAGCCGTGGGAATGATGTTTTTATTTAAGGGCCTCTATGAAGGATGCCTGCAGTAAGGAGGAATGATAAATATGAAAATGAAAAAATTTATAAATGAGCCTGAAAATCTTACGGAGGAATTGCTGGAAGGAATGGCGCTGGCAAATCCGGAAATGCTGAAGATTGAGGACAATCATCTGGTTGTCAACCGGAAACTGGAGACGGCCGATCGCGTTACGATTGTTACCATGGGAGGCTCCGGACATGAACCCTGCTGTTCAGGGTTTGTCGGAGAAGGTATGATTGATATTTCGGTAATCGGCGATATTTTTGCGGCTCCCGGGCCTCAGGCCTGTGCGGAGGCTCTTCGCAGAGCGAATAAGGGAAAAGGCGTGGTCTATATTGTTCTGAATCATGCAGGGATATGCTTTCCGGAAATATGGCCATGAAGATGATCCGTCAGGATGATATCCGTGTGATGAAAGTCGTGACACAGGAGGATATCTCCAGTGTCCCGAGAAGCGAAGCTGATGACCGGCGCGGTCTGGTGGGCTGTGTACCGGTTTATAAAATGGCGGGAGCTGCGGCGGCAAAGGGCGAAAGCTTAGAGAAGGTTGCAGAAGTGGCTCAGAGAACGGCTGATAATATGGCGACACTGGCTGTGGCGCTGAAAGGAGCTACTCATCCGGTGACTGGTGCAGAACTGGCAAGTCTCGCAGATGATGAGATGGAAATCGGCATGGGACAGCACGGTGAAGGCGGCGGCGGCCGTACAGCGGTAAAAACGGCGGATGAAACAGCACAGATTATGCTGGATGCTTTAATAAAAGATCTGGAAATTCAGCAGGGAGAGAAGGTGCTTCTGCTGATTAATGGTTCGGGCGCAACGACATTGATGGAACAGTTGATTGTTTATCGGAAATGCTGTCATTATCTCAGGGAAAAGAACATTGAAATTGTCGGAAATCATGTGGGGAACTTTTAACGGTTCAGGAACAGGCCGGATTTCAGATGTGTATGGTAAGGATGGATGATGAACTCCTTTCTTATTGGAATGCACCCTGCAGGACACCTTATTTCAAGATGTAAATAAAAAATAAATATGGAGGTAGAACAAATGACAAACAAAGAACTTGAGGCGTACAACAAAAACCGGAAAATCTGGCAGGTATGCGCGATCACAGACAATCTGGAAGAAACGCTTCAGCAATGGGTTGACCGGCTGAAGATCGGTCCATGGAAGGTACGGAGCTTTAATAACGAAAATATGGACTGGATGTATCTGGAACATGGAAAACGGGGCGGAAAAAAAGTTGAAGAACCATGGGAAATGCGGATCGCCATTACAATGGTCGGAGACTTTGAAATTGAAGTTATCCAGCCGGTAAAAGGACCGACAATTTATCAGGACTGGCTGGACCGGCACGGACCTGGTCTGCATCATATTAAAGAAAAAATATCAGATGAAAAACTTGAAGATGTGATGTATGAATTTGAAGACAATGGTGTCCCGATCATGTCTACGGGAAAATTCTTTTCGGATATTCATGCGTATATGAATGCGGAACCTTATGTTGGATTTATCTATGAGCTTGGCAACTGCCCGTTTATTGAGGTACCGGAGGGATGACCCGGGTTTTTCCTTACGAGGATGAGGAAACAGGAGAAAAATAATTTTTGGGGGAGGTTTTTTATGAAAAAATGGTTGAGTATTTTATTGGTGTGTTCAATGCTGGTCGGTTCATTGGCGGGCTGTGGTTCCGGAGGAAAAACGGAAACGAAAGCTCAGGCAGAAACCAAGGGGACAGAAACTACGGCGGTGAAAAACAGAAACGGCAGATCCGGACGAAAAATATACCGTTGCCATTGTCGTAAAAATTATGGGAATTGCATGGTATGACCGGATGCAGGTGGGTATTGATAAATTTGTCGAAGACACAGGCATGGACGTTTATATTACCGGAGCAGATACGGCAGATCCGGCAGAACAGGTAGCGGTTATCGAAGATTTGATTGCTCAGGGTGTGGATGCAATGGTTGTTATACCAAATTCCACAGAAGCAGTGGAAACCGTTCTTCAGAAGGCGCGGGATAAAGGAATTGTTGTTGTTACCCATGAAGCTACGGATGTAAAAAATGCAGACTATGATCTGGAAGCCTTTAACAATGCGGAATACGGCCGTCATCTGATGGAACTGCTGAGTGAAATGATGGAAGGAAAAGGTGAATATACCACATTCCTTGGCGCTTTAACAGCTACATCGCATAATGAATGGATTGATGCGGAGGTTGCGCTTCAGGAAGAAAAAATATCCGGATATGACACTTGTTTCCAATAAAAACGAAACAACCGAAGATTCAGAGGTTGCTTATCAGAAAACTCAGGAATTGCTGCGCACTTATCCGAATGTAAAGGGATTCCTCGGATCGGCAATGGCAGATGTTCCGGGGTTGCCAGAGCGATTGAAGAGCAGGGACTGGAAGACAGCACCTTTGTTGTCGGAACATGTCTTGTATCTACCGCAGAACAGTATCTGGAATCCGGAGCTATTGATAAAATTACATTCTGGGACCCTGCGGATGCAGGTTATGCACTGGCAGAACTTTGTGTCAAAGTTTTGAATGGCGAAGAAATTAAAAATGGTATCAGCCTGACACCCGATGGCTATCAGAACCTGACAGTGAACGGCAATATCATTAACGGTTCTGCATGGATTGATGTGGATGCTTCAAATATGAGCGAGTATGATTTCTGATCGACGTATGTCATAGAACAGGTCTGCCGGGACTTCCCGGCAGACCATTCAATCAAATGCGTACGGACATCCGGACTTAAAGTGGTGAAAGGAAAATTTTTATGAAGAAGGCATTGATTGAACTTAAGGGGATTTTTAAAAATTTTGCCGGTGTTAAAGCCCTTCAGGATGTGGATTTAACGATTTATGAGGGGAAACACGGTGTCTGGCAGGAGAAAACGGCTGTGGAAAATCCACATTGATTAAAATTATTGCGGGCGTATATGTGCCAAATGGCGGGACGATCGTTGTTGATGGAAAAGAATATTCAAAGCTGACAACTCAGCAGGCGATTGATGCGGGAATTCAGATTATTTATCAGGATTTTGCAATATTTCCGAATCTGACTGTTGCTGAGAATATTGCAATGACATCCGAAAAATATGAAAAAAAGAAATTGGTGGATTGGAAATCCATTCGAAGTAAAACAGAGAAAATAATGTCTCGGGTAGGCATTGAGATAGATATGGATGCGCGGTTAGGGGATTTATCTGTAGCGGACAAGCAGTTAGTGGCAATCTGCCGGGCATTACTGTGGGATGCAAGGCTGCTGATTATGGACGAGCCGACGACCGCTTTGACGAAAAAAGAAGTTGTTTCCCTCTTTAAAATCGTGAGAGATCTTCAGAAAAAGGGAATTTCGATTTTATTTGTCAGTCATAAACTGGAAGAAGTTTTTGAAATTGCGGATGAGCTGACGATTATTCGAAATGGACGAAAAGTGATTGACGGTTCCATGAAGGATTTCGATAATGAAAAGTTTATTTATTATATGACCGGACGAAAGCTTGTGACCACAGCTTTTAGGGGACCGGAAAGAAGGGAAAAGCTGCTTTTGGAGGTTAAAAATATATCTTCCGAACATCTTTTTAAAAATATAAGTTTTGAGCTTTATGCCGGAGAGATTATAGGGATTACGGGGCTGCTGGGCTCGGGAAGATCTGAACTTGCCAAAGCGTTGTTCGGGATGATTCCTCTCTGTGAAGGCGAAATATACATAGATGGTGAAAGTGACATTGGGAAATGTCAGGGATGCCATAAAAAACGGAATTGCCTGCGTGCCGGAGGATCGGCTGACCGAAGGTCTGTTTATGCCGCATACAATCGGAGAAAATATGATGGTGGCAGCTTATAAAAAATGCTGAGCAAGACCGGATTTATACAGAGAAAACGAATGGACGAGGAAGTGGAACGGTGGATTGGTGAACTGAAAATCGTTACACCTTCCGGACGGCTTCCGGTGCAGGCTCTGTCCGGCGGCAATCAGCAAAAAGTGGTCATTGCCAAATGGATTGAAACAGAACCGAAAATTCTGATACTGAACAGTCCGACCGTTGGCGTTGATGTCGGCTCGAAAGCGGATATTCATGCGTATGCAAGAAAACTGGCGGATGCCGGAATGGGTGTTATTATTATTTCAGATGACATCTCCGAGGTGCTTCAGAACTGCAATCGGATACTTGTTATGAATAAAGGACATATCACGCATACATGCGATACCTCTGGCATGACGGATTCCGGTTTGAATGAAATGCTTGTTGAAGGGTAGGTGTCTGAGATGAAAAAATTTTATAAAAATAATAAACAGGAGACCTACCTGATATTTACGATGATTCTTATTGCGGTTCTTATCGGTATTAAAAATCCTGTGTTTTTACCGCTTCGAATTTTGCCGGAATCATTCGAAATCTGATTATTGACGGGATGATGGCCTATGCGATTATGCTGGGAATCATTATTGGCGGCATCGATGTTTCCTTCCCTGCGATTGCGGTATGTTCAATGTACATCACCAACCGTTTTGCAGAATCGGTGGATTACACGGGACCGGTGATGCTGTTGTTTGTTATGGCCATGGGCATCGGACTGATTCTTGGGCTGATTAACGGTTTTTGATTACACGTTTTAAGCTTCCGGCGTTTGTCGTGACACTGGGAACATCCAGCGCCTTTTATGGCCTGTTAATTTCTGTATTGGGCGGTTCTCAGGTGAATCGTCTGGTGGAACCGTTGGAAAAGGTCTCAAAGTTCCGTCTTTTGGTTGTAACTTCGGGAAATTCACAGACGATTATTCCCGTGACATTTATTTTTATGGTACTGATTATGGGGATAACATGGTTCATTTTGAATAAAACGATGCTTGGAAGAATGATTTATGCGATTGGCGGCGACCGGACGGCCGCAGAACGGGTCGGATTTCCTGTAAATAAAATCACGGTTTTTGTTTATGCTTACATTGGTCTGATTTCGGGACTTGCAGGTTTGTCCCATTCCATTCAGAGCCGGGCATGCATACCGACAGATTTAATGGGATGTGAAATGACGATTATTGCCATGGTTGTTCTGGGCGGAACGAAGATAAGCGGCGGCAGAGGTACGGTGTTTGGAACATTTCTCGGATTGTTCCTGATTACGATGGTAGAAAGCTGCCTGATTCTTGTCGGGATTCCATCAACCTGGCAAACGTTGGTTATCGGCATCGTTATTGTTGTCGGCACAGGCATATCTTCATATCAGGTACTCAAGGATCAGAAAAAATTGCTCCGGTTTTGGAGAAGGATGAATGAGGGGGCGGAATATATGAAAAAAAGAAACAGAATAAAAAGAATAATGGATGAAAATTCTGAGATTTTCCGCCTGCTTTTGATGATGATATTTGTTTTCATTCTGGTTCTTATAATTATACCGGATAAATCAAAATTTTTGAGCATGTCAATGTTTCGTTCAATGATGACACAGATGCCGGAAATCGGTATTCTGGCAACAGCCGTAACTTTTGCCATGCTTCTCGGAGGCATCGATTTATCTGTCGTCGGTATTGGAAATCTCTGCGGAATTATAGCGTCAATGCTGGTATTGCAGTTTTCAGGCAGTATCGGAGGAACCGGAGCTGTTCTTCTGGCCTATGGAATCGCAATGATGATCGGCGGTGTATGCGGCGCATTTAATGGGATTATTGTTCATTATCTGGGAATTCCGGCAATGCTGGCAACGCTTGGGACGATGCAGATATTTCAGGGAATTGCCATTATTATAACCAATGGTTCGGCAGTTACAGGTATGGACAGGGCCTATGGAGCATTAGGGACTGCCCAGATTCTGGGAATTCCGGCAATAATGATTTTATTTATTTTAATTATTGCATTAATGACTGTACTGCTTCAGAAGCGGAAATTTGGTATGGATGTTTACATGCTGGGGACGAATAATAAGGCTTCGGTATTTTCGGGAATCAGCAATGGAAAGATTACGATATGTACGTTTATCATCAGCGGCATACTCTCTGCTGTGGCAGGAATTATTATTTCTTCCAGGGCGATGTCTGCAAAAGCGGATTATGGTTCTTCGTACATATTGCAGTGCCTCCTGGTTGCTATTTTGGGAGGAATAAGTCCTTTTGGAGGTAAGGGCAAGGTTATCGGTATTGTGCTCTCGATTATTACCCTTCAGATTTTATCCAGCGGGTTTAATATTCTGAGGTTCAGCAGCTACCAGAAAACTTTTATATGGGGATTTGTGCTGATTTTAGTCATGGTCATCAATCATATTGCCGATGAAAGAAAGCAAAAGGGCGGAAAATAAACAGTGTTCATAATATTTTATGAAAATAAACAATAGTTCAAGAAAGGTGGTTTTTATCATGGCAGACATGGATGGTATCAAGAAAAATGAACACGAGGGCATTGATCCGTTAAAGAATTTTCATACGGATGCAGCTCCGGGAAAAACAAATTATCACATTAAAGGCATGGATAATATGAGCTGGGGAATGAAAGACCGTATGTCACGGATTTTCAATCCGAAAAGCGGAAATGCGTTAATTCTTGCAGTGGATCACGGTTATATATCCGGAGCTACAAGAGGTCTGGAACGTCTGGACCTTCTGCTTCCGGAGCTTCAGGAGGATATTGATGTGGTTATGGCAACCCGGGGAGCAATCCGAACCTGCCTTCCGCCGACATTCAATAAACCGATTGCGTTAAGATGTTCTGCAGGAAGTACCGTGCTTTCCGATGATGTTACGTCCGAAACAATCGGTGTGGATATAGAGGATGTTATTCGGATGAATGCCTCGGCAATGGCAGTTCAGACATTTTTGGGAACTCCGGATGAAAAAGAAACAATAACAAATCTCTGCCGGACAATTGATGTGGGAATCAAATATGGTATTCCGATACTGGGTGTCGTTGCCGTCGGAAAACAGATGGCGCGCAGCCCGCAGTTTTTTTTCTCTCTGGCAACCCGGGTGCTTGCAGAACTTGGCGCTCAGATTGTAAAAACTTATTATTGTGACGATTTTGAAAAAGTTACGGCAGGCTGTCCGGTACCGATCGTCGTTGCGGGAGGCAAACAGCTTCCGCCGAATGAAGCGCTGACACTGGCTTACAGAGCAATCAGCGAAGGGGCGCACGGTGTGGATATGGGAAGAAATATTTTCCAGGCAGAGGATCCGAAAGCCATGGCAAAAGCAGTTGCAAAAGTTATCCATGAAAATTATACTGATAAGGAAGCGTATGAATTTTATCTGGATATAAAGCGATAGATTCTGTATCCGATAAGAAAGCTGATTATCAGAGGTGGTATATATGTATGATGTGGTGGCTATCGGTGAACTTTTAGTGGATTTTATTCAGGAAGATCCGACAGATACGGGAAAGCGGCTTTACAGCGCTAATCCGGGAGGTGCTCCCTGTAATCTTCTGGCAATGATGCGGCGACTTGGTAAAGAAGCAGCGTTTATTGGCAAAGTTGGCAATGATGCCCTCGGATATATGCTCAGGGACGCACTGATTTCTCAAAATATCCATGTGGAAAATCTCTGTTTTGACAGCAAAGTACCCACAACTCTGGCGTTTGTTTCAAAAAATGAAGAGGGAGACAGAACCTTTTCCTTCTATAGAAATCCGGGTGCGGATATGATGCTGGAATATGAAGAAATCCGTCAGAAGCTTTTGACGGAAACACGATTGTTTCATTTTGGAACCTTGTCTATGACACACGATAAAAACCGGAGTGGAACGATGCGGGCCGTGAAAACAGCGAAAAATAATGGTGCGTGGATCAGTTTTGATCCAAATATCCGGGAACTGCTCTGGGATTCGGAAGCCTTATTGCGGGAACAGATGACATGGGGATTTGAGATGTGCGATATATTGAAAATTTCAGATTCTGAACTTCAGTGGTACACCGGTGAGAATGATCTGGACCGGGGATTTCAGAACTTCGAAAAATAAGGGATATTCCTTTGATTTTTTCTGACCATGGGCGGTGCCGGGAGCCGTGCTTATTACAAAGAGTTTTATGTGGAGGTTCCGGCCTGCCATATGTGGGAAACGGTTGAGACCACAGGCGCTGGAGACGCTTTTTTTGGAATCGTTCTGAGTCGGATACTTGACGAAGGGATGGAACATCTGGACCGGAAGATGCTTGAACATATTTTGAAATATGCCAATACAGGAGCGGCGATTGTAACCTCCAGAAAAGGTGCGCTGATGGTTATGCCGGAAAAAGAAGAAATCGAGGCAGCCATGATATATACCGCCTGAAATGAAACATAGTAACCCTCCTTTTCAAATATAGCGGATGCTGCAGTTTGTGGTATCCGCGCTTTGTTTATTTGCGAAGAAGTTGATGGAAACGGTAAAACCATGTTTTTGAGGGGGTATATAGATGAAAGGGTATTTGTTGAGTATTGATGAAGGAAATTCAAGTATAAAAATCGGGCTGTTTGACCGGCATGGACATCGGATTGGCATGAAGTCCTGCAGCAATATTCATTTGATTTCGGAAGAACCGGGATTTGAGATGTATGATCCGGAACTGCTCTGGCGGGAAGTTGGGAAGAAAATTGGCGATTTGATTCGAATATCCGGAATAAATCGAAGCAGATTTGCGGGACAGGAATATCGGCCTATGGCAACGGTCTTGTTATTCTGGGTGCGGATGGCAGACCGATTGACAATGGGATATATTCCAATGATTATCGGGCCAACGCTCTTGCAGAGAGCCTGACCGGAAACGATGATGGAAGGAAAATCCGGAGGCTGACGCAGGCCGGGCTGTGGGGCGGACAAACCGGGATGCTGTTAAAATGGTACAAACACTATCGGCCGGAAATATATAAACAAATTCGTCATATTCTTCTTCCCGGCGGTTTTTTTATTTATAAACTGACCGGAAATTATGTCAGTGAGAAAAACAGTATGAGCGGTTCGTCGCTTCTGGATATGGAACGGGCAGATTATTCCCAGGAGTTGATGAAACTTTACGGCATTGAGGAGATGTATCCATACCTTCCGGAACTGAAGGAAAAGGGCAGTGATATCGCCGGATATGTTACCGGAGAAGCGGAACGACTTACCGGAATTCCTGCAGGAACTCCGGTAACGGCAGGAATGATGGACAACATGGCGTGCTTTGTCGGCTGTGGGGCCGATGTTCCAGGAACTGTAAATATGATTGCCGGAAGCTGGTGTGTGAATCAGACCGTTTCTGAAAAAATACTTCCGGGGCATCCGCAAATATGTTTCATATCTACCCCGGAAGATATTTGAACTGTTCATGGAGTGGAGCATCTGCGAACAATCTGGAATGGTTTGTGAAAAACTTTGGAGAGGCATTGGCAAAGAAATCTGACTGTGGAAGAAATGAAGTATATTCGCGGATGGATGCAGTTTTGTCGAAAGTGGATGAAACTTCCGAAATTTTTTATCTACCCTTTATTGCCCAGCCGAGTGTTCATCCGGAAGCAAAAGCCTGTTTTGTCGGGATAGAATTAAATACTTCAGCGGAAAAAATGCTGCGGGCGCTGGCAGAGGGAATTGTTTTTATGCATAAATATCATATGGAATTCCTTGAAAGAGGTAGCGGGCAGCCGGAGAAGGTGCGTCTCACCGGAGGCATCAGTAAAAGCGCTGCCTGGGGTCAGTTTTTGCAGATATTCTGGAGGTGCCGGTAGAAATCACAGCATGTGAAGAAACCGGAGTTCTCGGGGCAGCTATCGCTGCCGGGGTTGGAACAGGGATGTATGCATCGTATTCGGAAGCGTACAGGGAATGTGTTCAGACAGCGCAAACCTATTGGCCTCAAAAGGAAAGAGCAGTGAGGGATTACCGGAAGAAATATAAGAAATGGCGCCGGCTGGCGGAGACGATGACCGGATTCTGGGAGAAATAAAGCATAATGGAAGGGGCTATCAGGAAATTGACAGCCCCTTTTTGCTGCATATGAAATGCTTTTAAACAATAAAAAATTTATTTTCCACCCAGACCAAATAAATCTTCATAAAAGCTTGGATAAGAAATATTCACGCAGTCGCTTCCGAGGATTTCGGTTTCTCCGTCACTGGCCAAAGCGGCAACGGCGAAGGACATGGCAATCCGGTGGTCGAGATGACTCTGGATGGCTGCGCCTCTTGGTACAGCGCCGCCGTTGATGATCATCCCGTCATCGGTAGCCGTGATATCCACACCCATTGCTTTCAGGTTTTCGGTCATGACGGCGATACGGTCCGATTCCTTGACTTTCAGCTCGGCAGCATCACGGATGATGGTCTGTCCCTGGGCGAAGGCCGCTATTACGGCAATGACCGGAAGTTCATCAATCAGTGTCGGAATAATATCGCCTTCGATGATTGTTCCGTGGAGGGAAGAGTGGCGGACGATAATATCGGCCACTGGTTCTCCGCAGACGGTTCGGACATTTTCCAGAGAAAGTTCACCGCCCATGGCCTGACAAACCTTTATCATACCGTCACGGGTCGGATTAATTCCCACATTTTCAATACAGATTTCCGAGTTCGGTACAATAAGGCCGGCTGCCATAAAATAAGCAGCGGAAGAAATATCTCCGGGGATAATAATCTTCTGGGCCTCCAGCCGTTTCACCGGACGGAGGGATGCGGTTGTTCCGGCAGAAGTGATATCGCCGCCGCAGGCCGCGAGCATCAGCTCGGTATGATTTCTGGAAAGAACCGGTTCGGTAACGCTGGTTTCACCTTTCGCATAGAGTCCGGCAAAAAGAATGGCGGATTTTATCTGGGCGGAAGATACCGGAGAATCGTAATGAATGCCGTGAAGCTTTTGTCCGGTGATCTTTAATGGCGCACATCCATTGCCTTTTATGCTTTCGATGGAAGCTCCCATCATAGAGAGGGGAGTCATGATCCGTTTCATTGGCCGGGACTGAATCGAAGCATCGCCGTTGATGATGCAGTCGAAGGTCTGGCCGGAGAGAATGCCGGACATGAGCCGGGTGGTTGTGCCGCTGTTGCCCGTATCCAAAATATTTTCAGGCCGTTTTAAGCCGTGGAGTCCTTTTCCGTGGATGCGGACCACATCCCCGGTGTTTTCGATATCAATACCCATTTGACGAAAACAGGCAATGGAAGAAAGACAGTCGGCGCCCTGAAGAAAATGATGCACTTCCGTGGTTCCTTCAGCGATAGAACCGAGCATGATACTCCGGTGGGAAATCGATTTGTCACCGGGAACAGAAATTCTTCCTTTTAATCCGTTGGTTGCTTTGATTTTCATGGTGTACCTCCCTTATTTGCGCAAGTGAATCACATAGTGGAAACGGTTCAGCAGTTCCACCGCTTTTTCAGCCGAGTCATTGTCATAAAATTCAATATGAAGGACGCCTTCCTGAAATTCACGGTTGTGGACAATACCGATATTCATAATACTGATATTGTTCGTAGCGAGAATCGTAGCGATGGTTGCAATGGCACCGGACTCATCCACCAGATCGACAAAAATTTCGTAGGATGGTGTGAGCAGGCTCTGGGCATGGGTTTTCGGTATGTCATCCCGGTACTCTTTGGCTGAAGAAAAGCTATCCAGCAATTCCTGAAAACGGTCCCTTTGAATGGCATCGCCGACTTCCTGCATGCGCCGGACATACAGATGAAGCATATCGATAATCTGAGCTTTATTTTCTGTACAGATTTGCTGCCACATTTCCGGGGAAGAAGAGGCAATCCGTGTAATATCTTTAAAACCTCCGGCGGCAAGCATACGCATCAGCCCGTCGGAATTATCCGATTCCTTTACCAGATTTACCAGAGTATAGGCGATAATATGAGGCAGATGGGAGATGGCGGCGGTAATCCGGTCGTGTTCCCGGTAATCCAATGTTACCGGAATGGCGTTCACATCTCTGACCAGGTCAACCATGGTTTCCAGCATAGGGGACGTGGTGCCTTCCCCGGTGTCAGTATGTAGTAAGCATTTTCCAGCAGATGGATTTTGGCATTGCCGTAGCCGGTTTTTTCAGAGCCTGCCATCGGGTGCCCGCCGATAAAATGACTGGTCAGGCCAATCTGCCGGACAGCATCGTGAATGGTTGTTTTTAAGCTGCCGACATCGGTCAGAATACAGGTTGGTTTTATCAGCGGTTTTAATGCTTCCAGACAGCGGATATTGACACTGACGGGAGCGCACAGGAAAATAATATCACATTCAGAAAATCCGGAACTGATAGCATCGGTGGCCAGGTTGATGGTTCCGTCAGCCATGGCTTCAATAAGGCTTGTTTTACTGCGGTTGTAAGCGATAAAGGTATCATCCGGATGCTTGGCTCTCAGGGCTTTGGCGATGGAGCCGCCGATGAGACCGAGACCGATAAAGCCGATCGTGCGTTTATTCATTAAAGTGTCCTCCCGAAAAATGAAAGTATCGGTTTTAATTCACCGCAGAGATTGTCAAACTGTTCCAGAGTCAGGGATTGAGGACCATCGGATAGAGCCTTGGCCGGGTCCGGATGGACTTCAATCATGAGGCCGTCGCAGCCGGAGGCAATGGCGGCACGGGCCATTGGTTCCCACATTCCCGAATTCCGGTACCATGACTCGGGTCAACGATAATCGGCAGGTGGGATTTGGCTTTAATGGCAGGTACGGCGCTTAAATCCAAAGTATTTCGTGTGGCTGTTTCAAAGGTACGGATGCCCCGTTCACAGAGAACAACATTTGGATTTCCTTCAGCCATGATATATTCAGCAGCATTGAGCCATTCATCGATGGTGGCGGAAAGCCCCCGCTTTAATAAAATAGGAAGTCCTGTTTTTCCGGCTTCTTTTAAAAGGGCGAAGTTTTGCATATTTCTGGCGCCGATTTGGAGCATATCCACATAGTCAACTGCTTTTTCGATGGCTTCCGGACTGGTCACCTCACAGACCGAAGCGAGGCCGGTAGCATCGGCTGCGGCTTTCATGTATTTTAAACCGGTTTCTTCCAGACCCTGGAAGGCATAAGGCGAAGTTCTTGGCTTAAAGGCGCCGCCCCGTAAGAAGGTTGCGCCGGCTTTTTTTACAGCGAAGGCGGTCTGGAGCATCATCTCTTCATTTTCAATGGAACACGGTCCGGCCATAATGGCCACATGGCCGTCTCCGATAAAGGTGTTTTTGACTTTGACGCAGGTTGGCTCCGGATGGAACTTTTTATTGGCAAGTTTATAGGTTTCTGTAATATCTACAATCTTTTCAACCTGAGGAAGCTGGCAGAGTACCGAACGGTTTAAAATGGTTTTATCTCCGACAACCCCGATAATGGTTACTTCGTGTCCTTTCGACAGGTGTACTTCAAGGCCGGCCTTTTCAATCATTTTGCTGACGGTGAGAATCGATGCCTCTGCGGCCTGTGGTTTCATAACAATAATCATAATAGATACCTCCAAATAATCTGTATTCGGTTTTTCAACCGTGGATATTTGGGGACAAAAAAGCTTCCGTCCCCGATATAAAGGACGAAAGCATACTTCCGTGGTACCACCTTTATTCATCTGTACATCGCTGTACAAATCTCATAGAGTACGTCAATCATTGGTTATACTCCGGCAATATAACGGTTGCAACCGGCACAGCCTAATACCATAATGCGTTCAGCCTGCAGCTCGGGGATGTATTCGGGACTCTGTTTTATGCACCTCTCATCAGCCGGTAACTTTCTGTATAAAACCCTGAAATCCTTACTGGTTCCCGTCTTTGCTTTTCTTTGTTCGTCCTAATAATAGCATTATCGAAAAAAAAAATGCAAGCAGTTTTTTAAAGGGGTTTTTATTGTGGCAGTGCGGTGCCTGTGATAAAATGAGGGTAATATGAGAGGTGAGGAGGTAACCATGATGGGGAAAGGATTGACGGATTTTAACTGGGAACACGGGGCGCTGGTGATTATTGATATGCAGAACGATTTTTCCCTGCCGGACGGGGCAATGCCTGTGGCAGGGGCTATGGCGGTGGTTCCGGCGATTTCCGGTATTTTATGCCAGGCGCGGAAAGTCTGATGCCGGTGATCCACATTGTCCGGTATTATAAGCCGGATGGTTCAAATGTGGATCTATGCCGGAGAGAAGAGATTTTATCCGGTGTTACCCTGGTGGCGCCGGGCAGCTCGGGGCGGAAATCCTATCAGAGCTGAAACCGGATGCGGATGTCGTGCGGTTAATGGATGCGGAACTTCTGATGTCGGGAAAACCACAGAAGATCGGACCGAAGGAGTGGATTGTCTATAAATCCCGCTGGGGCGCTTTTTATCGGACGGATCGGAAAAATTTTTAAAAGATCAGGGCGTGGATTCGCTGCTTTTTTATGGGAAATAATTTTCCAAACTGTCCCCGTACCAGTATTTATGAGGCCAGTGAGCGGGATTTTAAGGTAGGACTGGCAACGGATGCCATGTCACGAATTTATGACCGGGGGATTGAGGAGCTGAAAAATATCGGCGTGACGATGTTTACGAAAGAAGAAATATTGGCACATTTGAAGAATATTCGGTGATATTTGGAAAAACTTTGACGGAATATGGCGGATTTAGCGGGTGTTTTCCGCATTTGGGCGATGAAAATTAAGAATAATGATCAAAAACTTGTATATTTTTCATAAAACTATTGAAGAAATTCAAATTTTTTAGTAAAATATAACCATGGCAAATATAAAGCGTAATGGAGGAATAAGACATGAAGGTTTACAAAACACAGGACATACGTAATGTTGCAGTTTTAGGTCACGGAGGCTGTGGAAAAACGTCTCTGGTTGAGGCGATGGCTCATGTCACCGGAGTGACAACACGTCAGGGACGCGTCGAAGATGGAAATACAATCAGTGATTATGATAAAGAGGAAATCCGTCGTAAATTTTCAATCAGCACTTCAATCGTACCGATTGAATGGAAGTTCTGGAAAATTAATCTTCTGGATACACCGGGGTATCTGGACTTTGCCGGAGAAGTGGATGAAGCCCTTGCGGCAGCAGACGGTGCTATTATTGTGATTAACGGTAAGGCAGGCGTTGAAGCCGGTACAGAAAAAGCATGGGATTATTGTGAAAAATACGGTATTCCTAGAGTGTTTTTTGTTTCCAATATGGATGATGAACATGCGGATTATATGAAGGTTGTTGAACAGCTGCGTGAACTCTATGGCAAACGTATTGCACCTTTCCATCTGCCGATCCGTGAAGACGGTAAATTTACCGGCGTGGTGAATGTGGTTACGTTAAAGGGACGTAATTTCATCGGCGATGGCAAATGGGAAGAAAGAGATGTTCCGGAGGATGTTCAGGATGATTTGGAACCTTGCCGTGAAGCATTGATGGAAGCTGTTGCTGAAACCAGTGAAGAATATATGGAACGTTATTTCGATGGCGGTGAATTTACAGTAGATGAAGTGATTGACGCCCTTCGTGTGAATGTTAATGAAGGCTCTGTTGTTCCTGTACAGTGTGGTTCCGGTACGAAAGAATACGGTATCGAAGGATTAATTGAAACCTGTGTCGAATTCTTACCATCACCAATTCGTGATAATATTAAGATTTTTGGTAAAGACCCAAGAACTGAAAAAAAAGAATACAACGTAGATTATGACTCCCGTCGTCCGTTCTCGGCTTATGTATTTAAGACTATTGTGGATCCGTTTATCGGACGTTATTCACTGATCAAAGTTTGCTCCGGTGAATTAAAAGCGGATTCAGTCATTTACAATTATGAAAAAAGAAACCGAAGAAAAACTTTCCAGAATTTATGTTTTAAGAGGCAAAGAAGCAATCGAAATGCCGGAATTAAAAGCCGGTGACATCGGAGCGATTGCCAAACTGACAAACACATCCACGGGCGATACCCTGTCACTGAAGGCGATCCTCTGGTATTTGAAAAGTTTGAAGTGCAGTCGCCATATACATACAAGAGATATGAAGCAGAAAACAAGGGGGATGAGGATAAAGTTTCCCAGGCCCTTCAGAAGATGATGGAAGAAGATTTAACCCTTCGGGCATATAACGATAAAGAAAATCATCAGTCACTGCTTTATGGTATGGGCGATCAGCATCTGGACGTTGTTGTCAGCAAGCTGGAAGCAAAGTATAAAGTTAAAATTAATCTTTCCAAACCGAGAGTTCCGTATCGTGAAACCATTCGCAAGAAAGTTTCCGTTCGTGAAAAATATAAAAAACAGTCCGGCGGACATGGACAGTATGGCGATGTTGCTATGGAATTTGAACCATCCGGCGATCTGGAAACACCATATGTATTTGGAGAACGTGTTGTCGGCGGCGCTGTGCCAAAGAATTATTTCCCTGCAGTAGAAAAAGGTATTCAGGATTCTGTAGGCAAGGGACCGATGGCCGGCTATCCGGTAGTCGGTGTTAAAGCCACATTGTTTGACGGTTCCTATCATCCGGTAGATTCATCGGAAATGGCCTTCAAGACGGCAGCGCGTCAGGCCTTCAAGAGCGCCTTTGTTCAGGCAAATCCGGTAATTCTTGAGCCGATCGTTTCTCTGAGTGTTGTTGTTCCTGACAGCTACACCGGGGATATCATGGGTGATTTGAATAAAAAACGGGGCCGTGTTCTTGGTATGAATCCGACAGAGAATGGAAAGACCGAAATCGTTGCCGATATTCCATTATCCGAGCTTTACGGTTATTCCACAAATCTGCGTTCTATGACCGGAGGCCGGGGAAATTATGCCTATTCCTTCAGCCGTTACGAACAGGCACCGGGCGATGTTCAGGAAAAAGTTATCGCTGATAATGAAAATGCAGAAAAATAATCTGAAATAGAATCCACTCTTTAACAAAGCGGGCGGTCTGAAATATGCAGACCGCCTTTGCTTTACAAAAAATGGGTCCGATGGGGAAAATCATTTGACTTTTTGGGGAAATATGATAAAATAATCTGTAGTTTAAAATCCGACGTTGAAGAGGAGTATTAAGATGCATCCCCTGTCAGAGAGCTGCCGGCTGGTGTGAGGCAGCGGAAGGATAAGTCCCAACTCGCCTCGGAGTCCTGTAGCTGAAGAAGTTTTGTGTAGGTTACGGCGGTTAATTACCGTTAAAAATTATGAGTGCATGGATATGTCCATGAATTAGAGTGGTACCACGGAATCAGGCCCTTTCGTCTCTAGCAGACGCAAGGGCTTTATTAATTTTTGAGGTTTTAGATTATGGCAACACCGTTTAACCATAAGGCGATTGAGAAAAAATGGCGTGAAAACTGGGAAAAGAACCCGATCAATGTCAATGATGGAAAGAAAGAGAAATACTACTGTCTGGATATGTTCCCGTATCCGTCCGGAAACGGTCTTCATGTAGGACACTGGAGAGGATATGTAATCTCTGATGTATGGAGCCGTTACAAAATGCTCCAGGGTTATTACCTGATTCATCCAATGGGATGGGATGCATTTGGCCTTCCAGCAGAGAACTATGCGATTAAGATGGGCGTTCATCCGGCAATCTCCACAGCAGAAAATATCTCAAACATTAAACGTCAGATCAACGAAATCGCAGCTATCTATGACTGGGATATGGAAGTAAATACAACAGATCCAAACTTCTACAAGTGGACACAGTGGATTTTCGTAAAAATGTTTAAAGCAGGTCTTGCTTACGAAAAAGAAATGCCAATCAACTGGTGCCCTTCCTGTAAGACAGGTCTGGCAAACGAAGAAGTTGTTAACGGAAACTGTGAACGCTGTGGTTCTCCTGTAACAAAGAAAAATCTGAAGCAGTGGATGCTTCGTATCACAAAATATGCAGACCGTCTGTTAAATGACCTTGATAAGCTGGACTGGCCGGAAAAGGTTAAAAAGATGCAGACCGACTGGATCGGAAAATCCTACGGTGCCGAAGTTGATTTCCCGGTGGATGGCAGAGAGGATAAAATCATTGTTTACACAACCCGCCCGGATACGTTACACGGTGCCACATTTATGGTGCTTTCACCGGAACATTCATTAGCGGCAGCCCTTGCGACACCGGAAAACAAAGAAGCTGTGGAGAAATACATTTTTGAAGCTTCTATGAAATCCAATGTGGACCGTCTCCAGGATAAAGAAAAGACTGGTGTGTTTACAGGAAGCTATGCAATTAACCCATTAAACGGTGCAAAAACACCGATCTGGCTTTCGGATTATGTACTGGCGGATTACGGTACAGGCGCAATTATGTGTGTGCCTGCCCATGATGACCGTGACTTTGAATTTGCGAAGAAATTTGATCTTCCAATTGTTCAGGTTATTGCCAAAGACGGCCAGGAAATCGAAAATATGACAGAGGCTTATACCGAAGCTGCCGGAACCATGATTAACTCCGGTGACTGGAATGGTATGGAATCTTCTGTGCTTAAAAAAGAAGCGCCGCATATGATTGAAAAGATGGGCATGGGCAAAGCGACAGTGAATTACAAACTCCGCGACTGGGTATTCAGCCGTCAGCGTTACTGGGGTGAACCGATTCCGATCGTTCATTGTCCGGAATGTGGATGCGTGCCTGTGCCGGAAGAAGAATTGCCGTTATTACTGCCGGAGGTTGAGTCCTATCAGCCGACAGGAACCGGAGAATCTCCATTGGCAGCCATCGATTCCTGGGTAAATACAATCTGTCCGAAGTGTGGCGCTCCGGCGAAGAGAGAAACAAACACAATGCCTCAGTGGGCAGGTTCTTCCTGGTACTTCCTGCGTTATGTGGATTCTCATAATAATGATGAACTTGTATCCAGAGAAAAAGCAGACAAATACCTTCCGGTAGATATGTACATCGGCGGTGTAGAACATGCCGTGTTCCATCTGTTGTATTCCAGATTCTATACAAAATTCCTGTGTGATATCGGGGCAATCGACTTTGATGAGCCATTCCACAAACTGTTCAATCAGGGAATGATTACCGGCAAGAACGGTATCAAGATGAGTAAATCGAAAGGAAACGTTGTTTCTCCTGACGATCTTGTAAGAGATTACGGCTGTGATGCCCTGAGAATGTACGAGCTTTTCGTAGGTCCGCCGGAACTGGATTCCGAATGGGATGACCGTGGTATCGAAGGGGTACACCGTTTCCTCAACCGTTTCTGGAACATGGTTATTCAGAACAAAGATGCCAATGTGAAAGAGACAAAGGAACTGGTGAAGCTGCGTCATAAGATGGCTTATGATATTACAAGCCGTCTTGAATCCTTCAGCCTGAATACGGTGATTTCGGTTTCATGGAATATAATAATAAATTAATTGAACTGACTAAGAACGGCGGTGTCGATAAAAAACTCTGGAAACAGCAGTGGTTCTTATGGCTCCATTTGCACCACATGTTTCCGAAGAACTTTGGGAACAGCTTGGTCATGATACTTCTGTATTCAAAGCAGAATGGCCGGAAGCCGATGAAGAGGCGATGAAGGATGATGAACTGAAGATTCCGGTTCAGGTGAACGGAAAAACAAAGGCAGTTATCAATATTTCGGCAGATGAATCCAAAGAAAATGTTCTTGGGATGGCAAAAGAAGCTCTTGGTGACCGTCTGTCCGGAAATATCATTAAAGAAATTTACGTTCCTGGAAAGATTGTAAATATTGTGGCGAAATAATTGAGAAGAAATTCTCACAACAGAATAAAGTGCTTGGAAATATTGAAAAGTTCGCTGAATATTGAGGCTTACAAGAATTTTGCTTCAAGAGAAAGGTATCATAGAATACCGTGAAATATCGTAACAGATTTTTAAAATGGAGTAAATTTGGAGTAAAAGTTGAAAGAAAATGGAGTAAAGATTGGCTATCTCTACGGGATAAAATCAGAGAGAAGGCTTGAGGAGGAAGTATCGCTGAACCTTGCTTACCGCTGGTTTTGCGGTATTGATCTTATGCACAGAGTCCCGGATCATTCAACTTTCAGTCAGAATCGAAAGCGACGTTTTAAAGACGCCGGTATATTTCGAGAAATTTTTAATGAAATCGTTCTGAAGTGTATAGAAAGTGGAATTGTTTCTGGAGAAACAGGTGTGGCAGATGGATTGTTTCGAGCTGGAAGAGAAGCTTTCCTCTATGCTAGGTTATAAAAAACCTGAAAATATAGAAACAGAAAAAGAGATTTTGAAGAGCCGAACTGATTTGAAATGTGGTTATATCCATCAGGCTCGAAAAAAGGGATTAGGATATCTAACTGAGATGACCGTAGATACCAGTCACGGAATTATCACTTTCCCGTTGATTGTTATCCCGCCAATCAACGGGAAAGTGATATTGTTCTAGAACATTTAAAAGGACAATCTTGTAGATATCGGGAAATTGGTTTAGACGGTGGGTATGATATAGGAGCAGTACATCGAGAATTGGAACTATTAGGGATCAATGGTTATACGGCTATAAGGGAATATCAGAACAATGCAATGAAAAAAGGATTCTGTTATGAGGAAGAAACCGATCGCTTTGTATGTAGACAGGGAGAATATTTAGCATTTCAGAAATTAATTTATAAAAAGTCAACACAGAACTATTATCGTTTATATAGCCGTTCAAAGAAACAATGTAAAAACTGCCCATGCTTTTCTACATGTGCCACAGATTTGGGCACAGTCAGGATCAATGCCAGTGCCTATTATCCATCTTTTCATCGGAATAATTAGAAAGTAGGAACCAGTGATTATATGAGAGTCATGCGGCTTAGACGAATATGGGCAGAAGGAACATTCGCAGTCTTAAAAAGAGAGCATAAATTGAATTAAATCCAGAAAAGAGGCCTTCAGAAAGCGACGGAAGAATGCCTCTTATCGGCAACCGCATTAAATCTAAAAAGACTGGTAAAAGCGGTATAAAGAAACCGGATTACCAGCCTTTTTACATGACTTCAAAGTGCATATGACAAAGTTCCTGCGCGGTGACCGTCCAAAGGATCTGTTCCGCGGAAGCATAGCGACACCTTCCCTTGTAGCTTCTATCCTGAATGTAAAGTATGTGAATTCTGTTCCGCTGCATTCCATACGAAGTGCCCGATCGTCATCTATGAATACCAGAAAGGCAGGAACCATGAGTTCCCGCCCAGTTCTATCAGAATTATGAGGGTATTCTGGTTACGGATGGTCTTTCCCAGTATCATCTGCTCGAAAATACAGCAGTACCGCCCAAAGGGAAAACAGCCGAAGGACTGAAATACAGCCTGAATCAGGAAAAATATCTGAAGGTATTTCTGACTGACGGGAACGTACCCATTGATAATTCAGCAAGTGAACGTTCAATCAGAACTTTCTGTACCGGCAAAAAGAATTGGATGTTCCACGACTCTATACAGGGAGCGCAGGCAAGTGCTATCATCTACAGTATTTCGGAAACTGCAAAGCTCAACAACCTGAGACCTTATTATTATTTTAAACATTTACTCACAGAGCTTCCCAAGCACTATGATAAAAAAGGAAATATAGATTCTGCGAAGCTGACTCACTTATTGCCATGGTCAAAAGGGTTACCGGTTGAATGCAGAAAACCACGCCGCTGATATCTGTTAGCGACGTTAATTTATAGGTAAGCGCAGGATTTGACGCTTACTTTAATTCATTGATTTTATAGAATTAATAAAAAAAGTATTGAAATAAAGAGATAATTAAAATATGCTGTATTTATAGACATCCTACTACTAAATAGGAAGATCCGAAATGATAAAATAAATGAACAGGGCAGGTATAGAATATGAAATATGAGCTTAGAGAATGGAAAATAGAATATGCCGAAAGTCTTGTGAAGGCTATTAATAATAAAAAGGTACAGGATAATTTAAGGGATGGTATTCCTTATCCTTATACAAAGGATGATGCAGAATTTTTTATTAATGAACTTCTGGCTTCGGATAAAAATACAACCTATGCTTTTTGCGATTTTTGCTGATAATCAGCTTTGTGGGAGTATAAGCATTGTCCGGCAAAATAATATTCATTTCAGAACCGGTGAATTGGGATATTATATTTCAGAAGTATTTTGGAATAAAGGCGTAGGTACAAATGCCATAAAACAGATATGTCAGTATGTGTTTGACAACACGGATATTATCCGGATTTTTGCAGAGCCATTTTCATACAACGCAGCGTCCTGCAGGATTCTCGAAAAAAATGGTTTTCAATATGAGGGAACACTGAGGCATAATGCTGTAAAAATGGAAATATCGTGGATATGAAAATGTATGCACTATTAAAATGTTAAGAATCATGAAAATAAAAAAGGTATCCCATGAACTAGAATAGAATTTAAGGAGCATAACGGATGAATATTTTAATCAGAAGATACGAAGAAGAAGATATAGGAAATATGATCAATATTTGGAATGAAGTTGTGGAAGAGGGAATCGCGTTTCCGCAGGAGGAGCTGTTGGATCAAAATACGGGGAAAGATTTTTTTGATTCTCAGACGTATTGCGGGGTTGCCCAGGATATGGACACCCATAGAATTTATGGATTGTATATTCTGCATCCGAATAACGTGGGAAGATGCGGTCATATTTGTAATGCAAGCTATGCGGTGGACAAAAGCAGCAGAGGACTTCATGTCGGTGAGGCCCTTGTAAAGGATTGTCTGAGACAGGCAAAAACAAGGGCTATGGCGTGTTGCAGTTTAATGCAGTGGTTGCCACAAATACCCATGCAAGGCATCTGTATGAACGGCTTGGTTTTATACAGCTTGGGACAATTCCTAAAGGGTTCCGGATGAAGGATGGACATTATGAGGATATTTGTCCTTATTATCATGAATTGTAACGGAAAGATATGCTGGTTACGGAGGTTAAAAATGCGATTAAAAAATATTTTGATAGTCACAGAGGATATAGAGCGTTCGAAGAAGTTTTATAAAGATTTATTCGGGCTGGAAGTTGTTCTGGATAATGATGGAAATGTTATTTTAACGGAGGGATTGGTGCTTCAGGATAAAAAGAATCTGGAAATCTTTTCTGAACAGAGATATTATTTCTGAAAACAATGCATCCGAATTATATTTCGAAGAGAAAAATATTGAGGATTTTGTTCAGAAGCTGGATACTTACGAGATGCCTGTGACTTATGTGAATCGATTGATGCAGCATTCCTGGGGACAAAAAGTTGTACGGTTTTATGATCCGGATGGAAATTTGATTGAAGTGGGAACGCCGATGTCCGGGGATTTATAAACCTATGGATCCTAATGAAATCAGAGGCTATTATGATTTATGAGATAAAACAGCATGAAAATATAGAACATTTATTTAAAGGATTAAAGGAAACGATAATCTGGTCCTGTCTACAGCGCATCATGTGGGCCATTTATATGCCAATGATGCTGAAAACCCGACTTCTGCAATGGCCATTTTAGGAGATTTCTGCTTTTTTGCCGGAAAACCCGATAAAGAGATGGTGGCATATAAGCCGGAATGGTGTGAACAGAAATTTATAATTATGGTTCCGCCGGATGAAGCATGGGCGAAGCTGATTGAAGGATGTTATAGGGAAAGGGCAAAGAAAATTGTTCGGTATGCTACTAAAAAAAAGGAGCCGGATGTTTTTTGTATGGACAGGCTGCAGAAGGCTGCAGAGTCATTGCCGGAGGATTACACCATGAAAATGATCGATGAAAGTCTGTTTAATTACTGCAGAACAACCGAATGGTGTAAAGATTTGGTAGCCCAGTACCGTGATTATAAAATCTACGGTCAGTATGGCATTGGTGTTATGATTTTAAAAGATGGGGAACCTGTATCCGGGGCGTCTTCTTATTCCGGATATCGGAATGGCATTGAAATAGAAATTGATACCAAAGAAGAATATCGGAGAAAGGGTCTGGCATATATTTGCGGAGCAGAATTGATTTTAAAGTGTCTGGAACGGGGCTGGTATCCGAGCTGGGATGCGCATAACAGGGAATCTCTGGCACTGGCAGAAAAGCTGGGATATCATCTGGATTATGAATATCCGGCCTATGAGATATGGGGATATTGAGAAACATAAAAGGTTATATAAAAACAGAAATTATAGAGAGGTGTATATTATGAAGGAATTATACAATGCTATTGAAAAAAGATAAAAGAATCCGGCTATCCGAGAGAAATTTCAGGACAGGTGGTTTATGAAGATATATGCGAGCAGATTGATGGAAAAGACAACGGAACCTATTTGTTGATTTCTAAATTTGAAGAGGATGTTATTTTCGAATACAATATTACGATTATGGATGATGAATTTAATTTGGGCCTGTTAACCATGCACACGCCGGAGGGAGAGTTTTCGGCAGATTTTGATGAGGAATAGATCAGAAAGATATTAAATTTACGGAGAGGAAATCACAGATGCGGAAAAGGAATTTGACATGATCAGAAAAGCAAACAGAGAAGATATAGCTTCAGTAGTTAAAATATATGATGCTATATTAGATAAGGAAGAAGCAGGAAACGTCAGAATCGGCTGGGTGCGGGGGTGTATCCGACGAGCCGGACCGCAGAAGATGCCCTGGCAAAAGGGTCATTGTTTGTCTGTGAAGATGAGGGAGTCATTGTCGGAGCGGCAAAAATCGATCAGGAACAGGTTCCGGAATATGCGAACTGCAATTGGGCATATAAGGTTTCGGGAGATAAAGTGATGGTTCTTCATACGTTAGTTGTGGATCCGGCTTATCCACGCCGGGGATATGGCCGTGAATTTGTTCATTTCTATGAGCGATATGCCATTGAGAACGGGTGTCCTTATTTGAGAATGGACACAAATCAAATGAATCGTGTTGCCCGGAAAATGTACACCCAAATGGGGTATAGAGAAGTTGGCGTGGTATCCTGTGTGTTTAATGGGATTCCCGATGTAAAGCTGATTTGTTTTGAGAAGAAACAAAGTCCGGTTTAGAAAAAAATTAAATCGCGGAGGTTGACTTTATGCGAAATGTCGTTTTGTTCATTGCAATGAGCCTTGACGGATTTATTGCGGATAGCCATGGTAATGTGGACTGGCTGCAGGGACAGAGTGATGATGTGGAAACTATGGATACCTATTCGGTCTTTATTAAAGATATAGATACAGTGGTTATAGGCTGGAAAACCTATCATCAGATTGTCACAGAATTATCTCCTGAGGCATGGGTATATGACGGATGACCAGTTATGTGATTACCCATAAGGCATGTGTCTCCACGGAGGAAATCAAATTTACCAGTGAAAATCCGGCGGATTTAATAAGAAAATTAAAACAGGAAAAAGGAAAGGATATATGGATTTGCGGCGGCGCTGATATTGTACAGCAGGTTTTAAAGAAAAATTTAATTGATAAATTTTATATATCTGTTATTCCGACACTTTTAGGAAAAGGCATTCCTCTGTTTGGGACAATGGAACAGGAAATCCGGTTGGAATTGATTCAGACACAGAATTATAATGGGATAACGGATTTGGTATATAAACGAAGATAAAAAATTTGAATCTTCGGATTGCGCGGGAAGTGATAAAGACGGCCACCGAAAACCATCATGAAAGGAAACGTTAAGGGATATGCGGATAAGACAGGAAAGACCGGAAGATTACGAGGTCGTTTGGGAGGTTGTAAAAAAAGCCTTTGAAAGTGGGGAACACAGCGATGGCAATGAGCAGGATTTAGTGACGGCTTTGCGAAGGACTCAGGAGTTTATTCCGGAATTGTCCCTGGTTGCGGAAGTAGAGGGGAAAATTGCCGGTTATATTTTATTTACGAAACTGGGCATTAACGGGCATACAGAACTGGCCCTGGCTCCGCTGGCAGTTTTGCCGGAGTATCAGAAACAGGGAATTGGCAAGGCGTTGATTGAAGAAGGTCATCGCAGGGCTGCAGCCCTGGGATACCATTATTCGGTTGTTCTCGGAAGCGAGACCTATTATCCACAGACAGGCTATTTTTCTGCAAAGAAATTTGGCATTGAAGCGCCTTTTGAAGTGCCGGATGAAAATTTTATGGCGATAAAGCTGGACGGGGATTCAGAACCGGTAAGGGGTGTTGTCAAATATTCAGAGGCTTTTGGAATTTGATGCGCCAAAGCTTAAAACAGAATAAAATAAAAATACCAGAGTGAAAACTCTGGCATTTTTATTAAGAGGGGGGATAAAGCTATAAATTCAATCGAAATCAAGTTTATTTGCTTTGTATGGTTTTATTATATGCATAAAATGTGTTCAGAATGTGATTAAAAATATTCTTTTTATAAAATTTGTTAACAGAAAATAATGGTTCCAAGAGTTGCGGGTAAAATCAATCTATAGTAAAATACTATGCAGATAGGAATTATAAGAAATATGTGAGGGAGCGGTTATTTATGAAGATTTCAACAAAAGGGCGTTATGCTTTGCGGACAATGCTTGATTTAGCCATGCATGACCGCGGGGCTTTAATTCCCCTTAAAGATATTTCAGCGAGACAGGGGATTACAATCAAGTATCTGGAACAGGTGGTGACACTTTTGAGCAGAGCCGGATATGTGCGAAGTGTGCGTGGGGCCGGCGGTGGCTATCGTCTGTCGAAGGACCCTTCGGAATATACGGCGGGGGATATTTTAAGAGTTGCAGAGGGAAGCCTTGCTTCCGTTGCCTGTCTGGAGGATTCTGAAAATCAGTGTCCAAGGGCGGCGGAATGTCTGACACTGGGATTTTGGGAAGGACTGGCCGGCGTTATTAATCAGTATGTTGACAGTGTCACTTTGGAAGATCTGGTTCATCAGGCGGGAGACAATCCGAATTTTTCGATATAAAAAAGATAGGTTACAAAGAGGAGGTATTCTGTTGAAGGGTCACGAATGGCATAAAAAAGAAAGTGATTTTATTTGATTTAGACGGAACATTGACCGATCCGGGGATTGGTATTACGAATTCAGTGATGTATGCCCTGAAAACCTTTGGAATCCATGTGGAGGACCGCCGTCAGCTTTATAAGTTTATCGGTCCGCCTCTGAGCCAGTCCTTTGAGCGATTTTATGGTTTTTCTCCGGAGGCGGCGAAGGCAGCCGTGGAAGCTTACAGAGTTTACTTTGGCGACAGGGGATTTTTGAAAATACGGTTTTTGAAGGCATCAGAGAGCTGCTGGAAAAGCTTAAAAATCAGGAGAAAGTAATCGTATTGGCGACATCAAGCCGGAGGTTTATGCGATGCGTATTTTGGAGCATTTTGATCTGGCACCATATTTTGATCTGGTGTGCGGAAGCCTTCTTAACGGAGAACGGACGGATAAGGGAGAAGTTATCGGCTGGGCAATGAAGCAGCTCAGGACGGAGAAGGGCATCAAAAATCCGGAAGTGTCCGCAGTGATGATTGGACAGAGAACATGATATGCTCGGAGCGGCGAAAAACGGACTTCCGGCCCTGGGCGTTCTGTTTGGCTATGGCAGCAGGGAAGAATTGACAGCGGCCGGTGCTGACGGACTGATGCCGACGGTTTCAGCGTTGTATGAGACGTTGACGGGAGAAGTTAAAGGAGGTGTATTATGAAACGAAAAGGAAGATACGCATGGTTTTTAGCCTGTATAGGTATTTGCCTTGGATTTATGGGGACCGGGATGACGGCAGAAGGCATCCGTTTTCCGGCGGCTTATGAATCGGAAAACCGGTCTGAGGATTCTCAGAAGGATACATCCATGCGTCAAAATGTCTCTGTGACGGATTGGAAGCGCCGCATTTATCAGGCGGTATATTCGGCGGAGGCTTTTGAAGGGGAAGCTTATGCCGTCCGGGCCTATGCCGGGGAGCATTTTCATTTTACAGACAGTCAGGGAAATATTTTGTCTGAAGGCACATATATTGATGAAACCGGTAATATTTCCGGCGATTTTACCGGGGGAAAGGTTTGCAGAGACAGAAATGGCTGGTATATTCTCTGGGAAACACCGGATATGGATCAATGGCAGGAAAGCAGTGTTTATATTCAGGCGGACAGTGATTTTATCGGAGGCAATAATCTGACCATTGGGGTTGACGGCGCATCCGGTATTTATTTAAAGGCGGATTCTGCAGCAGCGGACAGACCTTTTAATACAAGTCCGGTCAATGTTGCGGTTGAAGTGGAGGCTGTGGATACGAATCTTCCGGTAATGAAGGGACGGACGTTTCGGATTCGGACTTCCTTCAGAAGGCATCAGTGAGGCTTTATAGTGTTTATGGTGAACTTTCACAGCTGCCGCTGAAAGCCCAGTGGTATCTGGTGACAACGGAAGGGGAACAGCCGGTGGGGGAAGAGCTTACCGCTGCGCCATACCGGCTTCCGGAAGATGAAGCGGCAACTTTGAATGAGGCGAAGGAATATGTGCTTAAAATCTATTATAATGGTGAAGCATCCACAAAAGAATCCCTGTTGAACAGCAGCGGTTATGAAAATGTGGTATCCGGGGATGAACCGATGGCTCAGGCATCTCTGAAAAATGAAATCATCGGCGGCCGGATTCTTGTGACGGTGCAGCTGGAGCAGCGGCCTTATCAGGATGGTGTCACGGCGTTCCATAATTTCCGGTTTAAACTTTATCGTTTTGACAGCCCGAATCAGGTGATTACAGACAGTACGCCATATACGGCGTATGCGCTTGGGTTCGAAACGGCCAGCGATGAAGCGGGGAAACAGATCGAGATCAGCGATCTGGAGGAAGGGTGGTATACCCTCGTTCCCGAAATACCGGAAAGTCATTATGTGGAAAGGGAAGGACAGCGGACAGATAACTGTTATCCTTATGAACGGACAGGCAGCAGCGCTGGTATTGATTTCCACATTGGAGAGATTGTTGACAACCAGTACAGCTGGGAAAGTATCCGGTATCAGGGTCAGGATGTGCAGGATCCTCTGGGCGATAATTTTTTCAAAGTGAATTATACCTATGCAGAAACCGTATATCCGGTGAATTACAAAAACAACCTGCCGGAAGGGGCTGAGCTTCAGGGACAGGAGCCGGTGGATACCGGGAAATATGCGTCGGGAAGTATGGTCAGTGTTTCCGGAAGCAATGGAATGACAGCGGAAGGCTGGCAGTTTGCCGGATGGGGGACAGAAGCCGGAGACGGAATTTATTCGGAAGGAGAAGAACTCTATTCGGACAGCTCCGTACATAATATTTCTGTGGAAAAACAGATAGAAATGACAAAAGACGGTCTTACCTTATATGGTCAGTGGATTCCGGTGTATACGGTAAATTATAACGGAAATACGAGTACCGGGGAAATGTGCCGGTGGATACAGGGGGGAACGGTGTATCCGGGAAAAAATGTGTATTATTCCGGAGACAGGGTTCAGATTCTGAGTCCGTCGGATCTCATCAAAGAGGATGAAGACGGTACGCGTTATGTATTTGACGGATGGTGCATGAATCAGGATGGTTCCGGCGAACATTTATATGAAGGAAGCTTTTCTGTTTCGGATTCCAATGTCACCCTTTATGCCCAGTGGAAAACCGTTAGTGCCGATACTTATGCCGTCAATTACATTGCAAGCCTTCCGGAAGGCACACGGATGACCGGAGTGCTTCCAAAGGATGGTGAGAAATATGAAGCCGGCAGTAAAGTTACGGTACAGAATCAGGGAACTATTGCCGTGGAACATTACCGGTTTGCAGGCTGGTCTTTAAAATCCCGGGAGGATGCTTTGTACCAGCCGGGAGAAGAAATTTATGGAACCAAAGATATCGGAAATACAGTAACGAAAACGGAAGCGGTGATGGCAGAGGAAGGCCTGTATTTTTACAGCCGATGGATTCCGTTGTATCAGGTGATTTACCATGCCAATGCCGGAGGTGTTGAAGCAGTGCCGGAGGATACAAATGAATATGAAGTGAATCAGATGGTTGAGATTTTATCCGGTGAGCGGATGCGGCGGGAAGGCTATCAGTTCATGGGATGGAATACCAAGCGGGATGGCAGCGGCCAGAGCTATGATAGCGGTCTGAAATTCAACATGCCACCGGAGAAGATCGAACTTTATGCCCAGTGGCAAAAGATTCCGGAAACGGAAATTCCGGAAGAAAAGGAAGAGCCGGGAAAATTTGATAAAAAGATGACGGCACCTCTTGTTATTCTGTCAATTTTGGCTTCCTGTGTATTGCGGCCTATGTCATTTATCAATGGTTCAGCCATAAGAAATCATAAATAGATACAGGGATAAAAACCTTCTGCTCAGAACATACTAGGATAAAAATATGTCTACGCAGGAGGTTTTTATGTCAAAAGAGATTGTTCAGGTGACTGGCCGGGAAATTTTAGATTCAAGGGAAATCCGACGGTAGAGGTGGAAGTTCTTGTTAAGGATGGCAGTCTGGGAAGGGCGATTGTGCCTTCCGGAGCATCCACCGGCATCTATGAGGCTCTGGAACTTCGTGATGAAGATCCGGCGCGTTATGGCGGAAAGGGAGTTCAGAAGGCTGTGGCAAATGTCAGCGGTGAAATTTCAAAAGTGCTTTGCGGGGTAAATGTCACCTGCCAGGAAAAAATTGATAAAAGGTTAATGGAAGCGGACGGTACGGATTCAAAGCAGAAGCTGGGAGCTAATGCGGTTTTGGGGGCTTCTCTGGCCTGTGCCCGGGCAGGGGCCCAGTCCTATAATCAGCCTTTGTACCGTTATATCGGCGGTGTGGCCGGAACCCTGCTTCCGATGCCGATGATGAATATTTTAAACGGCGGGGCCCATGCGGATAACGGCATTGATTTTCAGGAGTTTATGATTATTCCGACAGGGGCAGGAACCTTTAAAGAGGCGCTCGAATGGGCTGTGAAGTCTTTCATTCTCTTAAACATGTTTTAAAGGCCATGAATATGAATACGGCTGTCGGCGATGAAGGGGATTTGCGCCAAATCTTTCCAGTAATGAAGATGGCCTGAAGGTTATTATGGAGGCCATCGAAAAGGCCGGCTATGTTCGGGAAAGGATATATGTCTGGCACTGGATGTGGCGAGCAGTGAGTTTTATAAAGATGGACAGTATATTCTTCACGGCGAAGGCAATAAAGTGTTTGACAGTCAGACAATAACGGCGTATTATGAAAAACTAACAGAAAGCTATCCGATCGTATCGATTGAAGACGGCTGTGACCAGGATGACTGGGAGGGCTGGAAATATCTGACACAGAAGCTCGGGGACAGGGTTCAGCTTGTCGGCGATGATTTTTTGTGACCAACACAAGACGGCTGGAAGAGGGAATCCGTCAGTCGGCTGCCAACGCTATTTTGATTAAGCCGAATCAGATCGGCACGCTGACAGAAACGATTCGGGCGGTTCAGATGGCAGCGGATGCGGGCTATGGCGTGATTATGTCCCACCGTTCCGGGGAGAGCGAAGATACAACGATTGCAGATCGGCCGTGGGATTAAACTGTGGTCAGATTAAAACCGGTTCCCTTTCAAGAACGGACCGTCTGGCAAAGTATAATCAGCTTTTACGGATTGAGGAACGCCTGGGAACCGCCGCCAGATTTGTAAATCCTTTTAAAAAACATTCTTAACGCATTAATGGGCTAAAGTTTATTGACAAAATAAGAGGAACTAACTATAATAAATAAACAGCGGGTACTTCTTTCGCAGAAGTGCCCGGCTTTTAAATAGCTAGGAAGGTGCAGGTATGGAACAGAAAAGAGCGTTTTCATTATTAGTAGAAAATACTTCCAGTGTTTTGAGCCGTGTGGCAGGTTTTTTACCCGGCGAGGGTATAATATCGACAGTATTGCCGCCGGTGTGACGATGGATCCGCGGATTACGCGGATTACAGTGGTTGCTCACGGCGATGATCTGATTCTTGAACAGATTGAAAAACAGCTCCGTAAGATGGTGGATGTTTTGGATGTCAAGAAGCTGAATGAAGGTGTTTCCGTCTGCCGGGAATTGATTATGGTCAAAATCCGTGCGAGTGCCGAAGACCGTCAGGCGATTGTGGCCGTAACGGATATTTTCCGTGCCAAGGTGGTCGATGTGGGACCGGAATCGATGATTATCGAACTTACGGGAAACCAGTCGAAGCTGGAAGCATTTATTCAGTTATTGAGTAATTATGAGATTCTGGAACTGGCCCGGACCGGAGTGACCGGTTTGTCGAGGGGTTCCGATGACGTCAAGTATTTTTAGCTCCAAAATAATATTACCCGTTTGGCGCATATAAGGTGCGCAGCGTCTGTATTATTTGAAGATACATATTAAAAGTTTAACAGGCAGGAGGAAGCAAAATGGCTAAGATTTTTTATCAGGAAGACTGTAACTTATCTCTTTTAGAAGGAAAGACGATCGCAATTATCGGTTATGGTAGCCAGGGACATGCACACGCATTAAATCTTAAGGATTCAGGTTGTCATGTTATATCGGACTTTATGAAGGAAGTAAATCATGGGCAAAAGCAGAAGCTCAGGGATTTGAAGTATTTACTGCAGCAGAGGCTGCAAGAGAGCTGACATCATCATGATTCTTATCAATGATGAACTTCAGGCAGATATGTATACAAAAACGATATCGAGCCAAACCTCGAAGAGGGTAATATGTTAATGTTCGCTCATGGTTTCAATATCCATTACGGATGTATCGTTCCGCCAAAGAACGTAGATATCGCTATGATCGCTCCGAAAGCTCCGGGACATACCGTAAGAAGCGAATTCCAGGAAGGTAAAGGTACACCTTGTCTGATCGCTGTTTACCAGGATTACACAGGCAAAGCTCAGGAAATGGCTCTGGCATACTCTCTGGGAATCGGCGGCGCAAGAGCCGGTGTTCTTGAAACAACATTCAAGACAGAAACAGAAACAGACCTTTTCGGTGAACAGGCAGTTCTCTGCGGCGGTGTATGTGCATTAATGCAGGCTGGTTTCGAAACATTAGTAGAAGCTGGATATGATCCAAGAAATGCTTACTTCGAATGTATCCATGAAATGAAATTAATCGTAGACCTGATTTACCAGAGCGGTTTTGCGGGCATGAGATATTCTATCTCCAATACGGCAGAATACGGCGATTACATCACAGGTCCTAAGATTGTAACCGACGAAACAAAGAAAGCTATGAAAGAAATCCTTTCGGATATTCAGGATGGTACTTTCGCAAAAGATTTCCTTCTGGATATGTCTAAAGCCGGACGTCAGGTTCATTTCAAAGCGATGCGTGCAAAAGCAGCAGCACATCCATCAGAAATCGTTGGCGAAGAAATTCGTAAACTGTACAGCTGGAATGGCGAAGGCAAATTGATCGATAACTAATTTGTTTTTGGGAAGGAATTTGAAGATTCCTATTGACAAAAAAAATGAGATTCGGTTAGAATCTGAGACATAACATATGACTGACGGATAAGTGGGAAAACCACATGAAGTATGTTTATTCTATGGCCGACCGTCTGGGCAACAGCCCGGGCAGTCGGCTGTTTTTTATTGCACGGGAGTTCCGGGCAATAAAGATTGATTGAGAGGAGGAGTGAGAAATGACATACGGACGCATTCATTCGATTGAATCTATGGGACTTGTTGATGGACCAGGAGTACGTTCCGTTGTTTTTTTTCAAGGCTGCCGTCTTAGATGCCAGTATTGTCACAATCCGGATACATGGTCGATGACCGGAAAGAATGTACAGAAGATTTCTGCGGAAGCTCTTGTGAAGAAACTATCTCGCTTTAAACCTTATTATGGGGAAAAAGGCGGTGTTACCTTTTCGGGAGGGGAGCCTTTACTCCAGAAAGCGTTTCTTCTGGAAGTTCTGCAGATGTGTCAGAAGGCCGGTATGCATACATGTCTGGATACGGCCGGATGTGGCGATGGAAGCTATGAGGAAATACTTCGGTATACAGATTTGGTTCTGATGGATATCAAGCATTACACGGAGGAAGGATACCGGAAGGTAACGGGAAGGGATTTTGAGGAATCCCGCCGTTTTCTGAAATTGTTCAGCAAATGAATGTACCTATGTGGATTCGTCACGTTGTCGTTCGGGACTCACGGATGGAGAGGAACATTTGAAAGGGCTGGAAGATTATATCCGGTCTTTGAAAAATGTGGCAGGTGTTGAGCTGCTTCCCTATCATGTACTTGGTGTCCATAAATATCAGGCTTTGGAAATTGATTATCCGCTGAAAGGGGTAGAACCGATGCAGCCGGAAGTGCTTTCAGAGTGGCAGGCACGCATGAACACGATTTGAAGAAAGGAAGGAACTGCAATGAGTATTGATGTAAACTGCACAGCATGGGAAGGTTTTAAGACAGGTGAATGGCGCCATTTAGTGAATGTACGTAACTTTATTCAGAAAAATTATACACCTTATGAAGGCGACGAAGGATTTTTGGCGCCGATCTCGGAACGTACCGGAAAGGTGTGGGATAAAGCGAGCGCTTTGATTGTAGAAGAATTAAAAAAGGAATTATTGATGTTGAGACGGAGGTTGTATCGGGAATCGATAATTTTGCTCCGGGATATATTGATAAAGAAAATGAAGTTATTGTCGGACTGCAAACCGATGCACCGCTGAAACGGATTGTGAATCTTTTCGGCGGTATGCGTATGGCAACTTCAGCGCTGGAGCAGTATGGTTATAAACTGAATCCGGAGATTGAACGTCATTTTCATCTTTACAGGAAAACACATAATGAAGGTGTTTTTGATGCCTATCCGGAACGTACCCGTCTGGCACGGCATGCAGGTCTCTTAACCGGACTTCCGGATGCTTACGGCCGCGGACGTATTGTTGGCGACTACCGCAGAATTCCACTCTACGGAACAGATTTTCTCATTGAAGAGAAGAAAAAGGATTTGGTGATACTGGACGGTCCGATGACCGATGAACGGATTCGTCTCCGTGAAGAAGTTCAGATGCAGATCCGTGCTCTGAAAGAAATGGCCAGCATGGCAGCAAAATACGGCTGTGATATTACACGTCCGGCAGAAAACGCACACGAAGCCGTACAGAACCTCTATCTGGCTTATCTGGCAGGCATTAAAGAAAATAACGGTGCAGCGATTTCCCTCGGACGTACAGCAACATTCCTGGATGTTTATATTCAGCGAGACCTTGAAAAGGGTGTACTCGATGAGCAGGGGGCTCAGGAACTGATTGACCAGTTTATTATTAAACTGCGTCTGGCACGTCACCTGCGTACACCGGAATACAATGAACTTTTCGGCGGAGACCCGACATGGGTAACCGAAGCTCTGGGCGGCATGGGCATTGACGGAAGAACCCTCGTAAAAAAAAAAATACATTCCGCTATCTCCACAGTCTGACAAATCTCGGAACAGCGCCGGAACCAAATATGACGGTGCTCTGGAGCCAGAACCTTCCGGCAGCATTCAAAGCGTACTGCTCAAAGATGAGTATTGATACCGACTCTATTCAGTATGAAAATGATGATCTGATGCGTCCGATGTACGGAGATGATTACTGTATTTCCTGCTGTGTTTCCGCAATGGCTGTCGGCAAACAGATGCAGCTTTTCGGTGCCAGAGCCAATCTGGCAAAGAGCCTGCTTCTGGCAATCAATGGTGGTATTGATGAGAAGAAGGGAACCCATGTTATTCCGAACATCGTGAAGGATGATGACGAAGTGCTTGAATATTCCAAAGTGCTCACCAACTACAAAAAAGTATTGTCCTATGTGGCAGAACTTTACGTGGATACCATCAATATCATTCACTTTATGCATGACAAATATGCTTATGAATCCAGTCAGATGGCTCTCCATGATACGCTGGTTGAACGTATTGCCGCTTTTGGTGTGGCAGGACTTTCCATTGCAGCCGATTCTCTTTCAGCCATTAAATTCGGCAAAGTACGTCCGGTACGTAATGAAGAGGGGATTGCTGTAGACTTTGAAGTTGAAGGTGATTTTCCGAAATACGGAAACGATAATGACCTGGTCGATGATATTGCTGTGGAAATCGTTGCTTATTTCTCAGCGGAGCTGAAAAAGCATCCTCTTTACAGAAATGGTATCCATACCCTTTCCGCACTGACTATTACAAGCAATGTTATGTACGGTAAAAAACCGGGGCAACTCCGGACGGACGCAAAGCCGGAGAACCTTTTGCCCCGGGTGCGAACCCAATGCACGGAAGAGATACCAACGGGGCGCTGGCATCTCTGAACTCTGTTGCAAAAATTCCTTATCGTGCGGTATGCCAGGACGGTGTTTCCAACACATTTTCCATTGTGCCGAATGCCCTTGGAAAAACAGAAAATGAACGTGTTGCCAATCTGGTTTCCATTCTGGATGGTTACTTTGTTCAGGGAGCACATCATCTCAATGTCAATGTGATGAACCGGGAAATCTTAATCGATGCCATGGAGCATCCGGAAAAATATCCGACACTGACTATTCGTGTTTCCGGTTATGCGGTAAACTTTAACCGTCTGAGCCGTGAACAGCAGATGGAAGTGATTAAGCGGACCTTCCATGAAAGTATGTAATTATAGTTGAATTTTGGCGGAGTTGTTGCAAAAGCAGATGAATAATCTACCGGAGCAACAGCTTCGTTTTTTTTTTGTATATATTTATATTGTAGGGCATATAATTTTAGGGAAATACTTGACGTACAGAAAACTGTACATTAAAATATAAGTACAGAAAACCGTACTTTATTAAAGGAGATGATGATATGTTAGCTGTTAATTATACAACTCTGCGAGATAATATGAAGACTTATATGGATAAAGTCACAGATGATTATGAAACAATGATTGTTACCCGTAAAGATAATAAGAATATCGTTATGATTTCGGAGGAGTCCTATAACAATTTAATGGAAAATGTTTATGTCATGGGGAATAAAGCAAATTATGACTGGCTGATGGAATCTAAGGTACAGTTAGAAAGCGGAAAGATTTCTGTGCATGAACTTGTTGAGGTGGATAGGGATGAATAAGGTTTTTACTGACAACGGAGGGCAGGATTATGTGTACTGGCAGACGGAAGACAGAAAAACACTGAAGAAAATTAATAACCTTATTGAAGATATTTCACGAAATGGTAATCATGGAATAGGAAAGCCGGAACCATTAACCGGAAATTTAGCAGGATTTTGGAGTCGGCGTATCAATGATAAAGACCGGCTTATATACAAAATTTCTGAAAATAATATATGTATATTGTCCTGTCGCTATCATTATGGGGATAAATAAACACCCGATAAAAAGGAAGTGAAGAAGTTTGAAAGTTATTGTTTGTTTAGATGACAATAACGGAATGCTTTTTAATAAGCGGCGCCAAAGCCAGGATAAAGCGGTAAGATTAAATATGATAAATCATCTGCATGGTCAAAAGCTGTGGATGAATGAATATTCGGCAAAGCAGTTCGAGGAATCCTTTCAGGATTCTATCGCTATAGACGAAAATCCCGTGGAAAATGCCGGTAAAGCAGACTATTGTTTTGCAGAAAATTTTACACTAAGTCCATATGAAGAAAAAATATCTACACTCATAATCTATCGATGGAACAGAAAATATCCGGCAGATATGTGTTTGGACATGGATCTTTCAAACTGGAAAGCCGTTCATATTGAGGAGTTTCCGGGAAATTCACACGAAAAAATTACAAGAGAAGAATACATAAGAGGAATAACGGGAGAAGAAAAATGCAAAAGATAAGAAAAATAGCGGCACTGATTGTGATGCTTCTGCTTTGCTTGTACACGACGGGATGTGAAGAGGTACGTACGGCCAGTGCCAATATGGATTTATCGGACATAATGACTTATGCCGGCGAGCCATACATCGTTATTAATGATAATGTCCCTTTCTTTGAAGAAAGTGATTATACGACAGAAGCCTTTGAGAGCTACAGTCCGCTGGATTCTCTCGGAAGATGCGGTACCGCCTTTGCGAGTATTGGTCAGGAATTGATGCCAACAGAGAAGCGGGGGAACATCAGTCAGGTCAAACCTTCCGGATGGCAGGCGGTAAAATATGATTTTGTGGACGGCAAATATTTATACAATCGCTGTCATTTAATCGGATTTCAGTTGACCGCAGAGAATGCCAATGAAAAGAATCTGATTACCGGAACGAGGTATATGAACGTGGATGGTATGCTTCCTTTTGAGAATATGGTGGCGGACTACATCAAAGAGACGAACAATCATGTTCTGTACCGAGTAACGCCTGTATATGAAGGCAATAATCTGGTGGCATCGGGTGTTCTGATGGAGGCAGCTTCGGTTGAGGACAATGGCGAAGGCATTTTATTCAATGTATACTGCTATAACGTACAGCCCGGAGTGGCGATTGATTACGCAACCGGCAGCAGCCGGCTGGATGACGGGGACAACAGTGATAAGGCAGTATCCGCAGAGGAAACATATATTTTAAATACAAATAATAAGAAATTTCATAAACCGGACTGCGCCAGTGTGAACCAGATGAGTGAAGGCAATAAAGTTGAGTATACCGGGAGCAGAGAGGATTTAATGGCACAGGGATATTCGCCATGCGGCAGCTGCAAACCGTGATGCAGGGAATCTTACATTTTGTAAGACAGCCATTTCTTTTGTAACATAAACCGATGGAATCCGTCCGTCTTTTTCTTTATACTGAGGCTATAAAGAAAAGGGGGGCATGACACGAATCATTTTGTAAAGGTTATAAAAACAATGCTTTGGGGTTTTTCTGGGGACGATGGTTTTATGTATGGGAGTTCTGACGCTTAAGGGCTACATGGAATACAGGGATGCCCTCGCTGAGAAACCACTGAAGCAGTCGTTGGAAGAAGTTTTCCAGAAAGAAGATTTTGTTTCTTTGGAGCAGGTACCGTCAATTTACAGGGATGCTCTGATCGCGGTGGAAGACCATCGGTTTTATAGTCATCCCGGCATCGATGTGATTGCCATAGCAAGGGCGGTTGTCAATGATATTAAAGCAGGAGCCTTTGTAGAGGGAGGAAGCACGATCACCCAGCAGCTTGCAAAGAATATTTATTTCAGTCAGGAGAAAACCTTCAGCCGGAAAATTGCGGAAGTATTTATGGCCATGAAAATCGAGTCGGAATACAGTAAAGAAGAAATTCTGGATTTGTATGTCAACAGCATTTATTATGGTGATGGTTATTATACGCTGAAATCCGCCTGCATGGGTTATTTTGGCAAAGAGCCGGAAGCGATGAATGATTATGAATGCACATTGCTTGTGGGCGTACCCAATGCACCATCCGTTTATGCACCGACGGCCAGTATGGAGCTGGCAGAGAAACGTCAGAATCAGGTGCTTGAAGCCATGCTCAGGCAGGGGATGATTGACGAAGAAGATAAACAAATGATATTAGCACAGGGAGCCGCTGAGGACAGCGGCTCCTTTATTGTTTTTAGATTCTCAGTTTTGTTCCCTTCGTATCTCTATGGCCAAGCTTGAGTTTATTCAGAATAATTTCCTTATCATTATAAGTAATGAGCATTTCGTTATTTTTATCAAGAAGGTAAACCTCTTCAACCAGATCATCAGCAGTCAGTTTGATACCACGGACGCCGATAGCGGCTTTTTTCTTTTCAGGAATTTCGTTGATATCAAAGCGGAGGAAAATGCCCCTGCGGGTGCGCAGAGCGATATGGGTGGCTTCACCGAGAGGTAAAACAGCGGTAACCTTATCCTCAGGACTGAGTTTTGTAGCGGCGATGGTCCGTTTGGAAACATTGAATTCACTGCCGGCGACCTGTTTGAACATGGCCTGACTTGTAGCGAAAATCAGTCGGGAATTCATAACCTCCGACAGGCTTGACACATAAATCATAGATTCTTCGCTGCTGTTGTAATTGCCGAAGTTGTCGATCGGAATGGCCTTGTCCCGGAATTTACCGAAAGGCAGATCGGAAATTTTAATCAGGTGCAGACGTCCCGTATCGGTGAAAATGCACAGCTTGTCGGTGTTCATACACTGGATAACATATTTACTTTCAGAAAGGGCGGCATCCCGGTTGCGTTCAAAGGTAGGGACGTCCACTGTCCGGCAGTAACCAAAGCGATCCATGAGCAGGACGATTTCCATTGCTTCCAGTTTCTTTTCTTCGAAAACAGCCTCTTTAGCGTTGATGATCCGGGTCTTTCTCGGATGTTCATAATTCTTTTTAAAGTGTTTAAGCTCACTGACAATAACTTTGGACATGCTGGCATGGTTATCGAGGATATCCTCGTACTTCGCAATGTTTTTTAAAGTTTCATCGTGTTCTTTCTGAAGGGCTTCGATTTCCAGACCAATTAATTTATAAAGGCGCATTTCAAGAATGGCAGTGGCCTGTTTTTCTGTAAATCGAAGCCGTGCAGCAGCTTTTTCTGAAGTCTTTGTTTTGAATTGAATGCCATCGGTTATACCATCGACAAGACAGGCTTTGGCCTGTTTGATATTTTTGAGCCCTGAAGGATTTCAATAATTAAATCGATGACATCGCAGGCCTTCATAAGGCCTTCCTGAATTTCCTGTTTTTCCCGTTCTTTCATTAAAAGATGCTGATATTTGCGTGTATTGATATCATATTGGAAATCAAGGAAGCTTTCAATAATTGCTTTCAGGCCCATGGTTTCCGGGCGTCCGTCGGCAACGGCCAGCATATTGACCCCAAATGTATCTTCAAGGCGCGTCTTTTTATAGAGCATATTTTTCAGATTTTTTCCACATCGGCGCCACGGCGCAGTTCCAGAACAATTCGTATCCCTTCTTTTGAAGACTGGTTGGAAATATCCACGATATCGGTTGTTTTTTTGCTTTCCACAAGGGCATAGACATCGTTTAAAAATTTGCCGATTCCGGCGCCGATCATGGTGTAGGGGATTTCGGTGATGACAAGCTGTTCCCGGCCGCCTTTGATTTTTTTCGATATCTACTTTGCCCCGGAGTTTGATTTTACCCTGACCGGTTTCATAGATAGAGAGTAATTCGGATTTATTTGTTACAATCCCACCGGTGGGAAAATCCGGCCCGGGAAGGATAGAGAGTAATTCTTCCGTTGTAATATGATTATTTTTTATATAGGCGAGAACAGCATCAATTACTTCACCCGTATTATGGGGCGGAATGCTTGTGGCCATACCGACGGCAATACCTTCGGCCCCGTTAATGAGTAGATTCGGAATTTTTGCAGGAAGCACTTCCGGTTCTTTTTCTGTTTCATCGAAATTTGGCTGGAAGTCCACAACATTTTTATCCAGGTCGGTTAAAAAGGCTTCCTGGGTCAGCTTCTGAAGCCGGGCTTCGGTGTAACGCATGGCAGCGGCACCGTCCCCTTCAATAGAGCCAAAATTACCGTGGCCATCCACGAGGGGTTCCCCTTTTTTAAAGTCCTGACTCATAACAACAAGGGCGTCATAGATGGAGCTGTCACCGTGGGGATGGTATTTACCCATCGTATCGCCAACGATACGGGCCGATTTCCGAAAAGGTTTATCGTAACGTATACCAAGTTCGTACATGTCATAAAGCGTCCGGCGCTGAACCGGTTTCAGGCCGTCCCGGACATCGGGTAGGGCCCGGGCGATAATGACGCTCATGGCATAGTCAATATAGGATTTTTGCATGATTTCCGAATATTCGGTGCGTATAATCTGTTCTTCAAAATTTTTCTTTTCCATGAGTTCACCTCCTAAATATCCAGTTCGGCATCATGGGCGTGCCGGTAAATAAAGGATTTTCTCGGTGGGACATCCGTTCCCATCAGAAGCTCTGTGATATCCGAAGCCATCCGGGCATCTTCGATTTCCACCTGTCTTAAAACACGGGTTTCCGGATTCAGTGTTGTTTCCCAAAGCTGGGAGGCATCCATTTCTCCAAGACCTTTATACCGTTGGAGGGTGAAACTTCCTTTATGGGTTTTCCGGTATTTTTCCAGTGCCTTATCATCGTAAAGGTATTCTTCCCTGCCTCTGGACGGCATTGCTTTATACAGGGGCGGCATGGCGAGATAGACGTGACCTTCAAAAATCAGCTCCGGCATGAACCGGTAAAAGAGGGTCAGAAGCAGGGTGGAAATGTGGGCGCCGTCCACATCCGCATCGGCCATGATAATAATCTTATTATAACGAAGTTTGGTGACATCGAAATCGTTGCCGTAGCCCTCGGAAAATCCACAGCCAAAGGCGTTGATCATCGTTTTGATTTCCGCATTGGCAAGAATTTTATCAATACTCGCTTTTTCAACGTTTAAAATCTTTCCGCGGATTGGAAGAATCGCCTGGAAGTGGCGGTTCCGGGCCGTTTTGGCGGAACCTCCCGCCGAATCTCCTTCGACGATGAAAATTTCGCAGATGGAAGGGTCCCGGCTTTCACAATTGGCCAGCTTTCCATTGGAGTCAAAGGAAAACTTGGGCTTGGAAAGGAGATTTGTTTTGGCCTTTTCTTCGCTCTTACGGATTTTTTTGCGGCTTTTTCCGCACAGGAAAGAACATTTTTTAAAGTATCCAGATTCTTATCAAAATATCTGGGCAGTTCATCCCCGGTAATCTTACCGGTAGCCTTTGCTGCATCCTGATTGTCCAGCTTCGTTTTTGTCTGTCCTTCAAACCGGGGATCCGGGTGTTTGATCGAGATAATCGCTGTCATACCGTTACGAATATCCGCTCCGGTAAAATTGCTGTCCTTTTCCTTGAGGATATTTAATTCCCGGGCATAGGCGTTCATAATGGTTGTAAAGGCTGTTTTGAAGCCGGTAATATGGGTACCGCCTTCTGCATTGTAAATATTGTTGCAGAAACCGAGAACATTTTCGTGAAATTCATTAATATACTGGAAAGCGGCTTCGACCTGAATGCCTTCCGCTTCACCTTTGAAGTAGATGACATTACAGACAGATTCTTTGTTTTTATTTAAATCTTTAATGAAGCCGATAATACCGTCGGGTTCATGAAATTCCAGATGTTCCGGTGTTTTTTCACGATTGTCATCATAGATAATCGTCAGTTCCGGGTTCAGATAGGCCGTTTCGTGAAGGCGGCTGATGATTTCATCTTCTTTAAATTCTGTTTTTTCAAAATTTCATTGTCCGGCAGGAAGGTGATTTTCGTTCCGGTTTTCCGGGTTTTTCCGAGAACCGGAAGAAGGCCGTTCTCAAGCTCTACCGTTGGAATGCCGCGTTCAAAGGCATCGTGATGAATAAAGCCGTCTCTGGAAACTTCCACATCCATCCACAGGGATAAAGCGTTGACAACGGAGGATCCGACACCGTGGAGGCCTCCGCTGGTTTTATAGGCGGAGTCATCGAATTTACCTCCGGCATGGAGGGTTGTAAAAACAAGACGTTCCGCCGGGACGCCCTTTTCGTGCATGCCAACGGGAACACCACGCCCGTTGTCCTGAATCGTTGCTGAGCCGTCTTTATTTAAGGTGACATGAATCTGATCACAGAATCCGGCCAGATGCTCATCCACCGCATTGTCGACAATTTCATAAATTAAATGGTTCAGACCTTTTCGGGAAACGCTTCCGATGTACATTCCCGGACGTTTCCGGACAGCTTCCAGTCCTTCGAGGACAGAAATACTGTCTGCGTCATAGTGATTTGTTTGTGCCATATATATTCAAAATCCTTTCTTTGTTCTTTAAATCAGTGCAAAACTCCGAAGGAGAAAGATCCACAGTGTCAGTGAAACGGATGACAGGAGTGTTGCCATGACGACGATACTGGAGGTCAGTACCGCATCGTTATGCATATTTTTTGCCATAATGTAGCAGCTTACTGTCGTCGGAGAACCGAGCATGACAAGAATGGCCACGAGTTCACTGTTTCTGAAACCGAAGAGAATGGCAAAAGGAAAGAAAACAGCCGGAATAATGAACAGCTTGATCAGTGTTGCCATAAGACTTGGTTTGATTTTTGCCAGTGCTTTCCGTCCTTCGAAGGTGGCGCCCACGACAAGAAGTGCAATGGGGAAGCTGTGGCCGCAATATTTGTAATAAACTTTAACGGTATTTTCGGGACCGATATTCCGGTAACGGCAAACAGGGAGCCGGCCAGAATGCCGATAATAATCGGGTTTTTAATTACGTTGATACAGGCCCGTTGAATGGTTTTCTGCACCGGTTCCTTCCGGGCATCCGGGGCGCCGAAGGTGAGAATGATTACGGAAAAAATATTGTAGAGGGGAACGGCGGAAATAATCATCATGGGCGCCATCCCTGAGCTTCCGTAAATATTTTCAACAAAGGCAATTCCCAGAATAGCAGCGCTTCCCCGGGCGGCGGCCTGGGTGAAAGCGCCGGTCATGGATGTATCTTTGCAGTACCACCGGGCAAAGAGCCAGACACCCAGAAACATCAGCGTTGTTCCGATGGAACAGAAAAGAACAAACTTCAAACTGAACATTTCACGGATGTTTGCTGTGGCGATATCTTTGAAACAGAGCATAGGCAGGGCGACCTTAAAGACATAGCGGTCAGCCACAGTGGTAAATTCTTTGTTAAAGAGACCGATCTGCATGAGGAACCATCCGAAAAGAATGATTAAAAAATAGGAAGGGTCGCATTCAGGCTGAATATAAAATTTTCCATGGTTATATCGTCTCCCTTGTAGATTTGTAAAAATCAATAAAATGCCGGACGGCTTTTTTCCTGCTGGCGTTTTTTCATGTAAGTGAATCCGATTTCCCGGCGGTGGATCGGAATGTCCAGAGGAATTTCCTGCAGCCGGCCATCAGCCAGCTCATCGGTGACAAATTCTTTAATCACACAGCCGACGCCCAGGCCGATTCGGGCAAATTCAATCAAAAGCTCCATGGTTGTCCCTTCGATGGTATTATTCATTGGCAGGTGGTTGGCAGTCATATAGTCATCAATATACTGCCGCGTCATGTTATGCTTATCCAAAAGCATGAGTGTTCCCTTTTCAAGAAGGTCCCGTCCGCTGTTTAAATCATCGCTGTGAAGCTCCAGATGGCGCAGGTAGGACGGAGAGGCCACGAAAATATCCTGAATGGTTCCGAGGGAATAAAAATCTATATTCCGGATGGTTCCGGGATGGGCGATAAGGCCGATATCAATCTTTCCGGATTCCATCATTTCCAGTGTCTGATTGGAAGACTGACAGGTGATGATAATTTTAATATGGGGATATTTTTCGATAAAAGCCTTGAGGTAGGGGATAAGAATGAACCTGCACAATGTATTGCTGACACCGATATGAAGATTACCGATATCCATGGCATTCATGCGCCGTACCTTTTCTTCTCCCGAATCAATGGCTTCGAAAGCGGTTTGAATATGCTGATAAAGAATTTTCCCTTCTTCCGTCAGAGTGACTCCCCGGGAACTTCAGGGAAAACAGGGTAACGCCCAGACTTTCTTCCAGGCGGCTGATGGATTTACTGATGGCCGGCTGACTGTTGTACAGTTGCTTGGCAGCCTGGGAGATATTTCCCGTATTGGCCACGGTATAAAAAATCCGGTAGAGACTCAGGTGCTGCTCCATAACTTTCCTCCATTTATAACCTATAATTATAATAGATATTCGTAATATGTATTTCTATTATAGCTCTATATGTGATATTCTATCAATACATATTTTGAATAATAATGAGGAAAAATAAAGGAGGATTTATCATGGGAATGACGATGACCCAAAAAATATTGGCATCTGCCGCCGGATTGGAAGAGGTTCATGCAGGCGATTTGATTATGGCAAATCTGGATTTGGTATTAGCCAACGATATTACAGGACCGGTATCTATTAATGAAATGGACAAATTTGATAAGAAAGGTGTCTTTAATAAAGATAAGGTGGCTCTGATTCCGGACCATTTTTCACCGAACAAGGATATTGCATCTGCACAGAACTGTAAATGTATGCGTGAATTTGCCCATGCCAACGATGTGACACATTTTTATGAAGTTGGTGAAATGGGTATTGAACATGCACTTTTACCGGAAAAGGGCATTGTGACTGCAGGGGATACGGTGATTGGTGCGGATTCCCATACATGTACCTATGGTGCGATCGGCGCATTTTCCACAGGGGTAGGAAGCACAGATGCTGCCTGCGGTATGGTTATGGGCAAGGCATGGTTCAAGGTGCCTTCTGCCATTAAATTTGTCCTGACCGGAAAACCGGCAAAATGGATCAGCGGAAAAGATATTATTTTACATATTATCGGAATGATCGGTGTGGACGGCGCTCTGTACCGTTCTATGGAATTTACCGGGGACGGTATCCAGTATCTTTCTATGGACGACCGTTTTACGATTGCGAACATGGCGATTGAAGGCGGTGCAAAGAACGGTATCTTCCTGTGGATGATCTGGCGTTATCCTATATTAAAGAGCACAGTGATAAACCATATAAGATTTTTGAAGCCGATGAAGATGCAGAATACGATGAAACCTATACTATTGATCTGAGCGCTTTAAAACCAACCGTTGCCTTCCCTCATCTGCCGGAAAATACCCATCCGATCGATGAAGTTGGAGATATCGCCATTGATCAGGTCGTTATCGGTTCCTGTACAAACGGACGTCTGGATGATCTGAGGATTGCGGCCGAAGTGATGAAGGGACGTAAAATTGCGAAAGGACTTCGTGTGATCGTGATTCCGGCAACCCAGAAGATCTATCTGGATGCGATGGAGGCCGGATATATTAAAACATTTATTGAAGCCGGAGCTATTGTGAGTACACCGACCTGCGGACCATGTCTGGGCGGTTATATGGGTATTCTTGCAGAAGGTGAGAAATGCGTATCCACAACCAACCGTAACTTTGTCGGACGTATGGGTCATGTGACATCCGAAATTTATCTGGCAAGTCCTGCAGTAGCAGCAGCCAGTGCAGTGACCGGTAAAATTTCCTGTCCATGTGAATTAGATTAAGGAGGTACTCGAACAATGAAAGCATTTGGTTCAGTTTTTAAATATGGTGATAATGTAGATACAGACGTAATTATTCCGGCAAGACATCTGGCAACCACGGACCCAAAGGGACTGGCAGCCCATTGTATGGAAGATATTGATACAGAATTTGTTAAAAAGGTCAAAGACGGTGATATTATGGTGGCACGGAAAAATTTCGGCTGCGGTTCTTCCAGAGAACATGCACCGATTGCCATTAAAGCATCCGGCATCAGTTGCGTTATTGCAGAAACCTTTGCCCGGATTTTCTACCGGAATGCCATTAATATCGGTCTTCCGATCATCGAATGCAAGGAAGCGGCAGAAAAAATTGAAGCCGGAGATCAGGTTGAGATTGATTTTGACAACGGAATCATTTATAATCGTACAAAAAATGAATCCTATCAGGGACAGGCCTTTCCTGAGTTCATGCAGGAACTTATTGCAGCCGGTGGATTGATTAATTATATGAATCAGTCATTGAAAAACAAATAATTTTGTGGTATGTTATAGGATAACGAAAGGAAAATTATCATGAATTACAACATTGCAGTGATAAAGGGCGATGGTATTGGCCCTGAAATTGTGACAGAAGCCATGAAGGTTATGGACAGGGTGGCAGAAAAGTTCGGTCACAGCTTTGATTATACACAGGTGTTGATGGGGGATGCTCCATCGATGCCACCGGTGTTCCGCTGACGGATGAGGCGATTGAGACCTGTAAAGCCAGTGATGCGGTACTTTTGGGATCCATTGGCGGAGATACAACCACATCGCCATGGTATCAGCTGGAGCCGTCCCTGAGACCGGAAGCGGGACTTTTGAAACTGAGAAAGTCTCTCGGGCTGTTTGCAAATATTCGTCCAGCATATCTCTATGAAGAATTAAAGGCTGCCTGTCCGTTAAAGGACGAGATCATCGGTGATGGCTTTGATATGGTCATTATGCGGGAACTGACAGGCGGTCTTTATTTTGGAGAACGGAAAACTGTGGAAGAAAACGGTGTTCTGAAAGCCTGTGATTCTCTGACCTATGATGAGAATGAAATCCGGAGAATTGCCATTAAAGGATTTGAGACAGCGATGAAGCGGCGTAAAAATGTTATCAGTGTAGATAAGGCGAATGTTCTTGATTCTTCCCGGTTATGGCGGAAGGTTGTGGAAGAAGTGGCAAAGGATTATCCGGAAGTGACCTATTCCCATATGCTGGTGGATAACTGTGCGATGCAGCTTGTAAAAAATCCAGGACAGTTTGATGTGATCTTAACAGAGAATATGTTTGGAGATATTCTTTCCGATGAAGCCAGTGAAGTGACCGGATCCATCGGAATGCTTTCCTCCGCAAGCTTAAATGAGACAAAGCTTGGTCTCTATGAGCCGAGCCATGGTTCTGCACCGGATATTGCAGGACAAGATAAGGCGAATCCAATCGCAACGATTTTATCTGCAGCCATGCTGCTCCGCTATTCCCTGAATCTGGACGAAGAAGCGGATGCTGTGGAAGCTGCGGTTCAGAAAGTTCTGGAAGACGGATACCGTACGGTGGATATCATGTCCGACGGCTGTCGGCTTGTGGGCTGCCGCGAGATGGGCGATGCCATTACAGAACGTATTTAATTATATTTGGAATGATAAGGAAGGAAGATGCAGATGAGAAGCGATGTCGTTACGAAGGGGATGCAGTCCGCACCTCAGCGTTCATTATTTAATGCTTTAGGTATGACAAAAGAAGAGCTGGAGAGACCGTTGGTTGGTATTGTGAGCTCTTACAATGAGATCGTGCCAGGTCATATGAATATTGATAAAATAGTTGAAGCCGTGAAGATAGGGGTCGCTATGGCCGGCGGTACACCGATTGTATTTCCAGCCATCGCTGTCTGCGACGGTATTGCCATGGGCCATGTCGGAATGAAATATTCCCTTGTGACCCGGGATTTAATTGCCGATTCTACCGAATGTATGGCTCTGGCCCATCAGTTTGATGCCCTTGTTATGGTGCCGAACTGTGATAAAAACGTTCCGGGACTTCTGATGGCAGCAGCCCGGTTAAATATTCCGACGGTTTTTGTCAGCGGCGGCCCGATGATGGCAGGGCGTGTCGGCGGTGAAAAACGAAGCCTTTCCAGCATGTTTGAAGCTGTTGGTTCCTATGCGGCAGGAACAATGACGGAAGAACAGGTGGATGAATTTGTAAATAAAGTCTGTCCGACCTGTGGCTCCTGTTCCGGTATGTATACGGCAAACAGCATGAACTGCTTAACAGAGGCCCTTGGAATGGGCTTACAGGGAAATGGTACGATTCCGGCAGTATATTCCGAGAGGATCCGTCTTGCAAAACATGCAGGTATGAAGGTTATGGAAATGATCGAAAGAGATATCCGTCCAAGAGATATCATGACAGAAAAAGCGTTCTTAAACGCCCTGACCGTAGATATGGCTCTGGGATGTTCCACCAACAGTATGCTTCACCTTCCGGCAATTGCCCACGAAGCAGGGGTTGAACTGAACGTGGATATTGCCAATGAAATCAGTGCAAAAACACCGAACCTGTGCCATCTGGCGCCAGCAGGACCAACTTATATGGAAGACCTGAATGAAGCCGGCGGCGTTTATGCCGTCATGAATGAACTGAGTAAAAAGGATTATTACATACAGATTTGATCACTGTGACCGGAAAGACGGTTGGAGAAAATATTGCCGGATGTATCAACAGAAATCCGGAGGTTATCCGTCCGATCGATAATCCATACAGCGCTACCGGCGGTATTGCGGTATTAAAGGGTAATATTGCACCGGATTCCTGTGTGGTTAAACGTTCCGCTGTGGTACCTGAAATGATGGTACATGAAGGTCCAGCAAGAGTATTTGATTCAGAAGAAGATGCAATTGCTGCTATTAAGGGTGGTAAGATTGTTGAAGGTGATGTTGTTGTTATCCGTTACGAAGGACCGAAAGGCGGACCGGGTATGCGTGAGATGCTCAATCCGACATCGGCCATTGCAGGTATGGGTCTCGGTTCCAGTGTAGCGCTGATTACGGACGGACGTTTCTCCGGTGCATCCAGAGGGCCTCTATCGGTCATGTGTCACCGGAAGCCGCTGTCGGCGGTCCGATCGCTCTGATCGAAGAGGGGATATCATTAAGATTGATATTCCGGCAAACACCATTAATGTGGCTGTCAGTGATGAAGAACTGGAAGCGCGCCGGGCAAAATGGCAGCCAAGGGAACCGAAGGTGACCACCGGATATTGGCAAGATATGCATCCATGGTCACATCCGGTAACCGGGGCGCAGTTCTTGAAATTCCAAAAGCAAAAAATAGAAAGAGGTATACATATGGAGTTAACAGGCGCACAAATTGTTATTGAATGTCTGAAAGAACAGGGCGTTGATACGGTTTTTGGATATCCTGGCGGTGCCATTTTGAATGTATACGATGAACTGTATAAACATAGGATGAGATTACCCATTATCTGACATCCCATGAACAGGGCGCTTCCCATGCGGCTGACGGCTATGCCAGAGCGACCGGGAAGGTCGGGGTCTGCTTTGCGACATCCGGACCGGGGGCTACAAATATGGTCACAGGCATTGCGACAGCCTATATGGATTCGGTGCCGGTTGTGATGATTACCTGTAATGTGGGGCTGAGTCTTCTTGGAAAAGACAGTTTTCAGGAAGTGGATATCCTCGGTATTACAATGCCTGTCACAAAATATAATTTTATTGTTAAAGATGTTACAAAACTGGCGGATGTGATCCGCCGGGCCTTCGGATTGCCCAGAGCGGCCGTCCGGGTCCTGTTGTTGTAGATATTACAAAAATGTTACGGCAAAAAACAGAATATATAGCGAAAAAGCCGGAATCCGTGGAGCCGGAGACATCCTCGGTCAGTGAAGCGGATCGGAAAGAGCAGTGACGATGATCGGCCATGCAAAAGACCGTTTGTTTTTGTGGGCGGCGGTGTTGTTATCAATGCTTCAGAAGAACTGTACCGCTTTGTGAAAAGATTGATGCGCCGGTTGCCGATTCATTGATGGGAAAAGGTGCTTTTGACGGGTACGGAGGATGCCTATGTGGGGATGCTGGGAATGCATGGCACGAAGACGGCAAATTATGGAGTTACCCAGAGTGATTTGCTCATCGTTGTCGGTTCCCGTTTCTCGGACCGGGTGATTGGAAATCCAAAGACCTTTGCAAGTAATGCACAGATTTTACAGATTGATGTGGATGCTTCCGAGGTGAACAAAAATATTGTCGTAGACCACTGTGTGGAGGAGATGCCAAAGTGGTTCTCCGGAAACTGAGCGCTCAGTTGAATCAGATGGAGCACAGAGAGTGGATGGATTATATCAGGGAACTTAAGAAACGTTATCCGCTGGTTTATCCGAAGGACCGGCTGACAGGACCTCAGATTGTGGAAACGGTTTATGAAATGACCCATGGCGATGCAATTATTACGACAGAGGTCGGACAGCATCAGATGTGGTCCGCACAGTTTTATAAATATAAAAGACCCCGTCAGTTTATTACATCCGGCGGCCTTGGAACCATGGGCTACGGTCTGGGTGCCTGCATCGGAGCAAAAGTTTGCCTGTCCGGATCAGACGGTTGTCAATATCGCCGGAGATGGCTGTTTTCGGATGAATTTTAATGAATTACTGACAGCTTCAAAATATCAGATTCCGATTATTGAAGTGATTGTGAATAACAGCGTTCTTGGTATGGTGCGTCAGTGGCAGACACTGTTCTATGAAAAGCGTTATTCGAATACGATATTGGAAGGCGGTTTTGATTATGCCCGTATTGCAGAGGCCTGCGGGTGCCGGGGAATTAATGTAACAAGCAGAGAAGAACTCGTATCCGCGATGGAAGAAGCTCTTGTTTCCAACGGACCGGTTGTCATTAACTGTATCATCGACTGTGACGATAAAGTATGGCCGATGGTGGCTCCGGGGGCTTCTATTTCCGAAGTTTTTTCGGAAGAAGATATGATAAGAAATTAAATATACATATATAAGTTATTAAAAAGGAGATATGAGAAATGAGCAGAGTATGGAATTTTTCAGCAGGACCAGCGGTTTTACCAGTCGAAGTTCTGACGGAAGCAGCAAATGAAATGTTGGATTACAAAGGAACTGGTATGAGTGTTATGGAGATGAGTCATCGCTCCAAGGCCTTTGAAACAATTATCCAGGAAGCAGAAGCAGATTTAAGAGAATTGATGAATATTCCGGACAATTATGAAGTGTTATTTCTTCAGGGCGGCGCCCATACCCAGTTTGCTATGGTTCCGATGAATTTTATGAAAAACCGCAAAGCTGGTTATGTGATTACTGGCCAGTGGGCAAAAAAGCGTTTAGTGAAGCTAAAATTTTTGGCGATGTTGAAAAACTTGCATCCTCTGAGGATAAAACCTTCTCATATATTCCGGATTGTTCAGATCGCCGATTACAGACGATATGGACTATGTTTATATCTGTGAAAACAATACCATTTACGGAACAAAATATAAAACCCTTCCGAATACAAAAGGAAAAGATTTAATTTCTGACCAGTCCTCCTGTTTTCTGTCTGAACCGGTAGATGTATCCAAATATGCGATGATCTATGCAGGGGCACAGAAGAATGTGGGACCTGCAGGGGTTGTTATATGTATTATCCGTAAAGACCTGATTACAGAAGAAACCCTTCCGAACACACCGACAATGCTGAAATATAAAACTCATGCGGATAATGATTCTCTTTACAATACACCGCCGGCATATGGCATTTATATCTGCGGCAAAGTTTTCAAATGGCTTTTGAAAAAACGGTGGTCTGGAAGCAATGAAAGAAAAAATGAAAAGAAAGCAAACTTCTTCTATGATTATCTGGATTCTCAGGACTTCTACAAAGGTACGGTAGAAAAAGACAGCCGTTCCCTGATGAATATTCCGTTTGTTATCGGAGATAAGGATCTGGAAGCAAAATTCGTTGCTGAAGCAAAGGCTGCAGGATTTGAAAACCTGAAGGGCCATCGGACCGTGGGTGGTATGAGCCAGCATTTACAATGCAATGCCTTATGAAGGTGTGGAAGCGCTGGTTGAATTTATGAAAAAATTCGCAGCAGAAAATAAATAAGGGGATGTCATGATGTATAAAATTAATTGCTTAAATCCGATCGCAGCGGTCGGAATGGATGTTTTTACAGATGCTTATGAAAAAGTGGACAATTTTGCCGATGCCCAGGTGGCGATGGTAAGAAGTGCGGCCATGCATGATCTGGATTTGCCGGAAGACCTTCTGGCAGTTGCCAGAGCCGGCGCCGGCGTAAATAATATTCCGCTGGAAAAATGTGCAGAAAAGGGAATTGTAGTTTTCAATACACCGGGGGCAAATGCCAACGGCGTTAAGGAAGCCGTACTTGCCGGCATGTTTCTGGCTGCCCGTGATATCGTTGGCGGTATAAACTGGGTACAGTCCGTGAATACGGATCCTGCAGTGGATAAACTGGTTGAGAAAAAGAAAAGCCAGTTTGCAGGTACCGAATTAAAGGGCAAAAAGCTCGGCGTTATCGGTCTTGGCGCCATTGGTGTACGTGTTGCCAATGCATCCAGCCTTCTCGGCATGGAAGTTTACGGCTACGATCCGTATATTTCTGTAGATGCGGCGTGGAGTCTCTCCAGAGATGTTAAACATATCAGCAATCTGGATGATATTTATGCGAACTGTGATTACATTTCTATACATGTACCGTTAATGGACAATACACGTAAAATGATCAATGCAGATGCTATAGCAAAAATGAAAGATCAGGTGATCATCCTTAATTTTGCAAGAGATCTGCTGGTGGATGATGATGCGATGGAAGCAGCGCTGGCTTCCGGTAAAGTCCGCCGTTACGTGACCGACTTCCCGAATGCAAAAACAGCTCAGATGCAGGGCGTTATTGCGATTCCGCATCTTGGCGCTTCCACGGAAGAATCCGAAGATAACTGTGCGGTTATGGCGGCTAAGGAAGTTCGGGACTTTGTTGAAAACGGAAATATTAAAAATTCCGTAAACTATCCGGCGTGTGACATGGGTATTTGCAAATCCGAGGGTCGGGTTGTTATCTGTCATAAAAATATTCCGAATATTCTGAGTCAGTTAACAAGTGTCTGCGCTGCAGAAGGGATTAATATTGATGATATGACCAATAAGAGCAAAGCGGCATGGGCGTATACGATGATGGATACCAATGCAAGTGCTTCCGATGATATTCTGAAAGCGCTGGCGGCGGTTGAAGGCGTTGTTAAAGTAAGAAAAATCAAATAATAACCGGTATTTACCGATATCCTGAAAAAGGCTGATATCCCACGGATGATGTGAGATATCAGCCTTTTTCTGTCGACTATTCGGAACCTCTTTCGTTCCAGAGGGTAAAGCCAAGGATCATAGCACCGCCGATAAGCTGGGACGGACTTAAGGGCTCTTTGAGAAAAACTACGGAAATAAGGACAGCAACGAGGGGGGTCGATATAACTTAGGATCGAAACTTCCTGGCCCTTTAATTCATTTAAGGATGAAAAGTAGATACAGTAGGTGATTCCGGTGTGGATCAGGCCCACAATGAAAAGACAGATCCAGCCGGAGAAATCCAGGAGGTAAGGTGAAAGCCTCCGGTGCAGATGACATAGGGTGTCAGAACAATAACGGCGGCAATAAACTGGAGCAGTGTCCGGTACAGACCGGAAACTGCAGAGATAAACTTATTCAGGATAATAACGGCAGCATAAAAACCGGCAGCACCCAGTCCGAAAAGAATGCCGGTCAGATTTGAAGAACCGTCAGAAACATTCCGGATATCGATGATCAGAACCAGGCCGATGGTTGACATGATGAAACAAATCAGCTGTTTTTTTTGTCAGTTTTTCATGAAAAGCAGTGGAGATACAATGGTTACGATAACCGGAGCAAAATAGTAGCTTAAGGTAGCGGCAGACACACTGGTATAGGTGTAGGCCTGAAAAAGAAGAATCCAGTTAACGCCCATGGCGGCTCCGGAAAGAAGCAGCAGCGGCAGTGCCGTCCGGATGTTGATGGGGAAAATTTCTGACCACTGGCCGGAAGATAGATGCCGACAAGGACAGCGGCCAGTATGGCCCGGTACAGGGCAAGCTCGCCGGAACTGACAGAAATATGGCGGGTAAATAGGGCCAGGGTGCCGAAAATCACCATGGACAGAATAAATTTTATACGTGCTTTTGATGCAGGATTCATAATTATCATCTCCAAAGATCAATAATTGTCAAAAAATATCGAAAGAGTTTATAAAGAATTTATCATATTTTGAGGAATCGGGCAAATAGTTTCTTCAGATGGGGCAAATGGCAAAATAGACGTAGAAACTGGAATATAAAAATGGTATAATAATGATAATTTATTAGACTTGCACAAAATGTAGCAGGAGGGGTTTATATGGAAGACAAATTATTTGGATATATGCAGTGGCCTGAAATCGAAGCGGTAATTTATTCTGAACATGACCGTCCAAAACAGATCTTGGGACCGCATAAAGTTTCGGAGGGGATTCTTATACAGGCCTATTTTCCGGGGGGCAAAGGGCTGTGAGGTTCTTTGGAAAGATGGGGAAGCGACGGCGATGAAAGAAATGGATACCGGATATTTTGGGGTGATTATACCGGAGGGGGAGATATCGGATTACAGGTATCAGGTGACCTATGAGGACGGAAGTGTTGTGAAATTCAGAGATGCCTATGCTTTTCCGGTGACGGTTCCGGAGGAAGATATTAAAAATTTCAGGCCGGGATTCACTATGAAGTTTATAAAGTGCTTGAGCGCATCCGATGCGTATTCACGGTATTAAAGGTGTGCGTTTTGCTGTATGGGCGCCGGATGCCATGCGTGTCAGCGTGGTCGGCGACTTTAATCAGTGGGACGGACGGCGTCACCCGATGCAGCGCCGGGATGGGGAATCCATGAACTCTTTATTCCGGATTTGAAAGAAGGAGAGCTTTATAAATATGAAATTAAATTAAAAGGGGATACGGTTGTCTTGAAATCCGACCCTTACGGAACATTGATGCAGATGCGTCCGGACAATGCGTCTGTTATTTATAATATTCATCGGAAACACCATTGGCAGGATGAAGCAGGGATGAGCCGGCGAAAAAAGAAATGCGTAAAGAGAAGCCGGAGTTTATTTATGAACTTCATCTGGGCGGTTTTATGCGTCCTGACGGGATTACCGAAACGGATGAAGATGGCAATGAAAGGATTGTTGAGGGCCCCGGATTTTATAATTATCGGGAATTGGCCCATAAAGTAGCGGATTATGTGAAGGAAATGGGCTATACCCATGTGGAGCTGATGCCGGTTATGGAGCACCCGCTCGATGGATCCTGGGGCTATCAGGTAACGGGCTATTACGCACCGACAGCACGATACGGAACGCCGGAAGATTTTATGTATTTTGTGGATTATCTGCATCAGAAGGATATCGGTGTTATTCTGGACTGGGTTCCGGCCCATTTTCCAAAGGACTTAAACGGTCTTGCCCGATTTGACGGCGCGCCCCTTTATGAGCATCCGGATCACGCCGTGGGGAACATCCGCACTGGGGACCCTGATTTTTGATTATGGACGGAAAGAAGTGAGCAACTTTCTGATTGCCAATGCCATGTACTGGGTGGAACAGTATCATATTGACGGCCTTCGTATGGATGCGGTGGCATCTATGCTTTATCTGGATTACGGACGGCAGGACGGCGAATGGCTGCCGAATATGTATGGCGGCAAGGAGCATCTGGAAGCTATTGAATTTTTAAAACATCTGAATTCTATGATGAAAAAACGAAATCCGGATGTGCAGATGATCGCCGAAGAATCAACGGCCTGGCCGATGGTGACCGGAACTGTCGAAAACGATGGTCTTGGGTTCGATTTAAAATGGAATATGGGTTGGATGAACGATTTTCTCGGTTATATGTCTCTGGATCCGCTTTTTAGAAAAGGAGCTTATGGGCAGCTTTTATTCAGCATGATTTATGCCTACAGTGAAAAATTTATTCTTGTTTTATCCCATGATGAGGTTGTTCATGGAAAAGGGTCCATGATTCAGAAAATGCCGGGAGAAAATCCGGACAAGTTTTCAAATCTCAGACTGGCCTATGGCTTTATGGTATGCCATCCTGGAAAGAAACTTCTTTTTATGGGGCAGGATTATGCTCAGTTTACAGAATTTAATGAAGGAAAAGCCTGGAATGGTTTATGCTGGATTTTGATCTTCATAAGAAAATGCAGAGCTATATGAAAGAACTGATTCATCTCTATAAAGAATATCCGGCCTTATATGCTCTGGACGATGAACCGGAAGGGTTTACCTGGATCAATAATATTTCGGCCGATGAAAGTATTGTGGTATTCACACGAAATACGGAGAAAAAAAGATGAAACCCTGCTGATTGTCTGCAACTTTACACCGGTGGTACGGAAAAACTATAAAATCGGTGTGCCTTTCCGGGGCAAAATATAAAGAAATTTTTAATAGTGACCATGAAAAAATTTGGCGGTTCAGGCAATGTCAATCCAAGACTGAAACAGTCAAAGGATGAAGAATGTGATGGAAAAGATGATTCCGTGAAAATCACAGTGCCTCCGCTGGGATCAGCATTTTTAAATGTACGCCGCTGGCTCCGGCACGAAAAAAGCCGGCAAAAAACACCGGTAAACCAAATGAAAAACGGCCGGTCATTGGATGGATAGGAAAGATAAATGAACATTTTTAAAAAGGTTTTGGGAGTTCTTTTATTGGTTATAGGGACTCTGCATATACCGAAAAATTACGATCATTATGACAGCCTTCTTGATGCGCTGAGATGCCTGCAGCGGTCTTATGAGTAGCGGTTTGTGTAATATTTAAAGAAATCCCCCTGATCTGCCGGGTTTTGATATGTACCCAACAGATAAGGGGGGATTATTTTTATGTCCAGTGGAATTTATACCCAAAGATAGTCGGTGTAGACCGGCTGAAGTCCTCGGTCTAAGATGGCCCGATGTACATCTCTGACACTTCGCGGATCTGAAATTTCAAATTGTTCATCCCCTTGGCATCTTCCTCGTGGCCACCGACACCGACACTGACACCGGCGGATATTTTAGTAGCCGCCATGCCGATGACATGATCCCGGAATCCGGCCCGTTCCCGGGTCGAAATGGTAATGCCTGCGAAGGGCATAAACAGACGATAGGCCAGCATGACCTGAAGGAGCTGGGGTTCATGGACATCGTTTGGATTGTTATCCGCATTATTGACGTAAGGACGGAGACGTGGTGTTGAAAAAGAAATTTCTGCATGAGGGTATTTCTGCTGAATATAGTAGGCATGCATACCGGAGGCAAAAGCGTCTTTGCGGAAATCATCAAGACCTAAAAAGGGCACCGAAGGAAACGCCGCGCATACCGCCCATCAATGCACGCTCCTGGGCATTGAAGCGGTATGGGTAAACACGCTTTGGACCGCTCAGGTGCATCTGTTCATAGGTATCGGTATTATAAGTTTCCTGGTACACACTGACAAAATCTGCACCACATTCATGAAGGTAGCGATATTCATCGGAATTTAACGGATAAATTTCGATACCGATGGTTGAAAAATATTTTCGGGCGATTTTGAGCGCTTCTCCAATATATGCCACATCCGACATATTCCGGGATTCGCCGGTCAGAATAAGAATCTCCTTCAGGCCGCTTTTTGCAATAACAGCCATTTCGTGGTCGATTTCTTCATAGGTCAGTTTGGCACGGTGAATCCGGTTCCGGCAGTTAAATCCGCAGTAAACGCAGTGGTTTTCGCAATAATTGGCGATATAAAGGGGCGTAAACAGACAGACAGAATTACCGAAATGCTTCCGGGTTTCCCAGGTGGCTTTACGGGCCATTTCTTCAAGAAATGGCAGGGCGGCCGGAGAGAGGAGGGCAGCGAAGTCCTCCGGTGAAAGAACATCCTTGTTTAATGCGGCTTTTACATCGCCATCGGTGTAGTGGTGATAATCATAGTCGGCGATGATGCTTAATACTTTATCCATAATATCGGAATCAATGGCTTCCATGGTATCCAGATATTTCATAGGGTCTGTTGCAGCAGTTTTCATGATAGCGCCTCCTAATTCTCAAGAAATCCGGTCAGTGGACTGGAAGCTTCGCCCCGGTAGTCAAGGACGCGGCCGGGTTTTGAAAGATAGGCAAGACGTCCGGCTTCGATGGCGAGTCTGAAGGCTTTTGCCATGGCGGCAACATTACCGGCAGTAGCGATGGCTGTGTTTGCCATAACCGCATCTACCCCCATTTCCATAGCTTCACAGGCCTGTGACGGACGGCCGATACCTGCGTCTACGATGATCGGAAGATCGATTTCTTCAGGATCATTTTCACGAAGTCACGGGTACACAGACCCTTATTGCTGCCGATCGGTGCGCCGAGAGGCATAATGGCAGCGGCGCCGGCGTCCTTTAAAGCCCGGGCAGCAACTAAGTCCGGCATCATATAAGGCATAACGATAAAGCCTTCTCTGGCGAGAATTTCGGTGGCTTTAATGGTTTCGTAGTTATCCGGCATCAGGTATTTGGATTCATGAACAACTTCGATTTTTACAAAATCACCGCAGCCAAGTTCCGGGAGAGACGGGCGATGCGCACCGCTTCTTCGGCTGTCCGGGCGCCGGAGGTGTTTGGAAGGAGGGTAATTCCTTCCGGCATGTAATCCAGAATGTTTTCACGGCCTCCCGCGTTGGCACGGCGCAGCGCCAGGGTTGCCATTTCCACACCGCCGTTTTCAATGACGGCTTTTGTCATTTCCAGGGAAAATTTTCCCGAACCTAAAATGAAACGGGAGTTAAATTCGTGTCCTCCGATAATTAATGGGTCTTTCATAATCATATATTCCTCCTAAAATCATTAAACTTCTTCAATGCCAAGTAAGAGCCTGAGAGCCATATTGGCTTCGTGGGCGGCGCAGATCTGTACCCGGGGAGCCATGAGGGAATCGCCGGCTTCAATCCCGGAAATCTGGTCGCCGCAGAGATAGAGACGGCGGAAAAACCGCTGTGTCCGGATTGTGTTGGAACTGGCGTATCCGGCCATACCGGAGCCGGAGATAAGCGTCATTTCCGGGCAGCGGGTAAGCAGACTATTGATGAGCTCTGCCTTATTTTCTGCCTTATCAAAGGCTTCACAGACAAGGTCACAGCCGGAAAAAAATATCCGGTGCGTTTTCCGGGGTGATGTATGTATCCCGTGTATCCAGACGGATAAAGGGGTTGGCCTGTAAAATCTGGGCTTTAATGGCATCTGTTTTTTCATTCCCAGATGGGAAACCATGTAATGCTGGCGGTTCAGATTGCTGGGATCCACTTTGTCAAAATCGACCAGGATCAGATGTCCGATGCCGCTGCGGGCCAGCATCATGGCGATGTTTGAGCCAAGGCCGCCAAGACCTGCAATTCCTACACAGGCTTTGGAAAGCTTCTCAAAAACTTCCGGCCCGTGACGTTCGATGAGGTATCATCGTATTCTTTTTTGTCATATCAGCCGCCTCCGACAAAATGAACAATTTCCAAAGTATCTGCCTCTGAAAGCATCACTGAAGCATAGGAAAGCTTTGGGACGATTTCACCGTTGCGTTCAACAGCAACACGGCCCTGAATATAACCGGAAGTCTCAAGAAAATCTTTTAAAGAAACCGGGGCAGAGAGTGTGATTGATTCACCATTTACTTTCATAAAATAAGTCGCTCCTTTCTGAAAAATGCCTGAATTTTCTCGTATAAACGCACAAAAGGGATACACCCGCGGTGGTGTACCCCTTTTATAAAGCGCTGTCACTTAATAAACTTAACAAATCTGTATTAAATTTAACTTACATATTCCAAAATATCACAATGGCAGGTTTGTGTCAAGATATACCTTTTCCATGGCAATGACATCCTTCATGGCATCGGTACCCGGGCCGCCGATGGTATTTCGGAGGTTGACACAGGTTTCGAGGGAAATGGCATCATAGATATCTGCTTCAAATACCGGGCTGATGGCCTTGTATTCTTCCAGGGTCATGTCATCCAGAGATTTATTGTGTTCAATACCATAAAGAACGAGCTGGCCGATGATACCGTGGGCATCCCGGAAAGGAACGCCGTGTTTTACGAGATAATCGGCAGCGTCGGTAGCGTTTGTGAATCCGCCCAAAGCACTTTTGGCCATGGCTGTTTTGTTGACTTTCATTGTTTTGATCATGCCGGTGAAAAGTTTGATACAGCCCTTGGTCGTATCGATGGCATCGAAGGTCAGTTCCTTGTCTTCCTGCATATCTTTATTGTAAGCCAGAGGAAGTCCTTTCATCGTGGTGAGAATGGACATCAGAGCCCCATAAACACGGCCGGTTTTTCCGCGGACGAGTTCAGCGATATCCGATTTTTTTCTGAGGCATAATGCTGCTTCCGGTGGAATAGGCATCGTCCAGTTCCACGAACTGGTACTCATTGGAATTCCACAGAATGATCTCCTCTCTGAAACGGCTTAGATGCATCATGATCGTAGAAAATGCACTGAGAAGCTCGATGACATAATCTCTGTCAGATACGGAATCCATACTGTTTAAGGTCGGGCCGTCAAAGCCGAGGAGTTCGGCCGTATAAGCCCGGTCCAGAGGATAGGTGGTTCCGGCGAGAGCGCCGGCGCCCAGAGGACAGGTATTCATCCGGCGGCAGATGTCCGCCAGACGGCTGCGGTCACGTTTAAACATTTCAAAGTAGGCTCCGAAATGGTGAGCCAGTGTCAGAGGCTGTGCCTTCTGCAGATGGGTAAAACCCGGCATAAATGTTTCGGTATGGGCTTCCATAATGGTCAGGATTTCTTCAAGAAGATCTCTTAAAAGTGCATCACATTCTTTGATTTCGTCCCGTGTGTATAATTTCATATCCAGAGCGACCTGATCGTTGCGGCTTCTTCCGGTATGGAGTTTTTTTCCGGTTTCTCCGGTACGTTCAATGAGCATGGCTTCAACAAAGCTGTGAATATCCTCATAAGTTCCGGTGATTTCAAGTTTTCCTTCGGAAATTTCGTTTTTGATATCTGTCAGAGCGGAAATAATGGTATCCCGTTCGGCATCTGTTAAAATTCCCTGTTTTGCAAGCATTGTTACATGGGCAATACTGCCGTCGATATCCTGTCTATAAAATTTCTGGTCAAAGGAAATGGATGCATTAAAGTTGTGGACTAACTGATCTGTCTGTTTTGTAAAGCGTCCGCCCCATAATTTTAATTCCATGTGGATTCACTTCTTTCTATGGTAATATATTTCTTCACAATATTAGCCTATTTTATCTGAAAATGCAAGAAAAATAGTGACAAAATAAGACAGGGGATTTATAATTGCAGGGAAATGATTTTTCTTCTAAAATAATTTTTCTTCCCAAATAGTATCTTTACAAGAAAAAATGTCTATGCTATAATATCACGGTGTGACAAATAACCCGTTCTCAGATACAGGAAACTCCAACCTGATCCTGGCATGCGGCAATTTAAATTTTAGGAGGAATTGTAAGATGATTACAGCAGAAATGAAAAAAAGAAATTATCGCAACATACGGAAGAACAGCAGAAGATACAGGTTCACCGGAAGTACAGATTGCTTTATTAACAGCAAGAATCAGCGATTTAACAGAGCACCTTAAAGTGCAAAAAAAAGACCATCATTCCAGACGCGGTCTGTTAAAAATGGTTGGTCAGAGACGTGGTATGCTTGACTATCTTAAGAAAACAAATATCGAAAGATACAGAGCTATCGTTCAGAAATTAGGCTTAAGAAAATAATTTTTGCATTGTGGGATGGAGCTTTCCATCCCACTATTTGCATCAACAGACGGAAAAGTTTTACATGCTTTCACAGGAATTTTCAACTCGAGACCACTGAAAAGCGTATATCGGAGAATATACTTTTTTCAGTAGTTTCGATGAGTTCCTGTGAAAATATCATATATTTTTATAAGGAGAATGATTATGTCAAAAGAGTACAAGAGCTATTCTATGGAACTGGCAGGAAGAACACTTCGCGTGGATATCGGCCGCGTTGCAAAACAGGCGAATGGTGCTGCATATATGCACTATGGTGATACGGTGGTTCTGTCCACAGCGACTGCATCTGAAAAACCGAGAGAAGGAATTGATTTCTTCCCTTTAAGTGTTGAATTTGAAGAGAAGATGTATTCTGTCGGTAAGATTCCGGGGGATTTAATAAACGAGAGGGTAAAGCCAGCGAGCATGCAGTTCTTACATCCCGTGTCATTGACCGTCCAATGCGTCCGTTATTCCCGAAGGATTACCGCAATGATGTGACATTAAACAACCTTGTTATGAGCGTTGATCCGGATGCGAATCCGGAAGTTGTTGCGATGCTGGGTTCTGCGATTGCAACAGCCATTTCTGATATTCCTTTGACGGACCGATTGCAGCAACACAGGTTGGTCTCATCGATGGAAAATTTGTTTTTAATCCGACAACGGATGAAAGAAATATTTCGGATTTGGCTCTGACGGTTGCTTCAACCCGTGAAAAGGTTATTATGATTGAAGCCGGCGCTAATGAAGTTCCGGAAGATACAATGATTGAAGCGATTTTTGCAGCCCATGAAATGAATCAGGAAATCATTAAGTTTATTGACACGATCGTTGCCGAATGTGGTAAGGAAAAACATGCGTATACAAGCTGTGCGGTTCCGGAAGAGCTGTTTGCAGCCATCAAAGAAATCGTTCCTACGGAAGTGATGGAGGAAGCGGTATTTACCGATGAAAAGCAGATTCGTGACGAAAATATCCGTGAAATTAAAGAAAACTTGCAGAGGCTTTTTGCAGATAATGAAGAATGGCTGGAACTGGTGGATGAAGCTGTTTACCAGTACCAGAAAAAGACGGTTCGCAAGATGATTTTAAAAGACCACAAACGTCCGGATGGCCGTGCCCTGAATCAGATTCGTCCGCTGGCAGCAGAAGTAGACCTTGTTCCGAGAGTTCACGGCTCTGCGATGTTTACACGTGGACAGACACAGATCTGTACAGTAACAACACTGGCGCCGTTGTCCGAGGCTCAGCGTATTGACGGACTGGATCTGACAGTGACATCCAAACGTTACATGCACCACTATAATTTCCCGTCCTACTCTGTAGGTGAAACAAAGCCCTCCAGAGGTCCGGGACGCCGTGAAATCGGTCATGGTGCTCTGGCTGAAAAAGCGCTTGTGCCGGTGCTTCCGTCAACCGAGGAATTCCCATATGCGATCCGTACGGTTTCCGAAACTTTTGAATCCAACGGTTCCACTTCACAGGCAAGTATCTGTGCATCTACCATGTCTCTGATGGCTGCCGGTGTACCGATTAAGAAACAGGTTGCGGGAATTTCCGCAGGTCTTGTTACCGGAGATACGGACGATGACTATGTTGTATTAACGGATATCCAGGGTCTTGAGGATTTCTTCGGCGATATGGATTTCAAGGTGGCAGGTACCCATGATGGTATCACAGCGATCCAGATGGATATCAAGATCCATGGTCTGACCCGTCCGATCATTGAAGAAGCGATTCGCCGTACAAAAGAAGCCCGTGAATACATCATCAATGAAGTACTCACTCCGGCGATTGCAGAACCTCGTAAAGAAGTTGGCGAATACGCACCAAAGATTACTCAGATTATGATCGATCCTGAGAAGATCGGTGATGTTGTCGGTGCAAAAGGTAAAGTCATCAATCAGATTATTGATGAAACCGGTGTGAAGATCGATATCACAGACGATGGCGCTGTGGCTGTCTGCGGACTTGAAAAAGAAAATATCAACAAAGCGATTGAAATGATTCAGATGATCGCTTCCGATTTTGAAGAAGGCAAGATTTATGTCGGCAAAGTTGTAAGCATTAAAGAGTTCGGCGCTTTTCTTGAGTTTGCTCCGGGCAAAGAAGGCATGGTTCATATTTCCAAACTGGATAAAAAACGTGTTAACCGGGTTGAAGATGTCCTGACCCTTGGCGATGTGATCAAAGTTAAATGTCTTGGAAAGACAAAATGGGCCGCATCAGCTTCAGTAAAAGGATGCAGAATAATTAAAAAACTAATATAACGAAGGCGTTTCTTCTATATGAGGAAACGCCTTTTTGTGGTATGATGAAGGTGTGAGAGGAGGGGGGATTATGAAAAATATAGCATTATTTTGGGCGTAATTCTTGTAGCTGCCGTTGGTGCAATCGGCATTCAGAAGGGATTGTGGATAAGGCGGAGAAGCTTGTCCGTGAGCAGGAGGATAAGGAAGAAGTTATTTATTCAAGGCCTGGATTTTCAAATCCGATGGAAAATGTGAATAATGATTCAAACTGGAAAACGCTCTATCAAAATGAATTTGATGCCCTGGAAAATCCGACAGAATGTACGGGGGCACACTGGGATATGCAGGGGGAAGAAATGGAAGACTTCGTCAAAGAGCATCTGGAAAAATGGGGCGGTGATGACTGGATGGAGATGGAAAGTTCTCTATACAATGTCGGTATTGACGGAAATGAAGAAACCTATTACAACCTTCAGTATCAGTGGTATAAACAGAAGGAAGAACAGGATAAAGATTTTATGGAAGTCAGCGTTGATAAAGATGCGGTCAGCGGTCGTTTGCACGGCGTGATGATGTTTATCCCTTTTTAAAGAAGATGCGAAAGCAGTGTTTCAGGATCTGATGGAAAAACTTGGCATGGAAACCAGTGAAAGTGACCGGGTTTTCGAAGAAATTTATAAAAATTTAAAAGAACTGGGAGATAACCGGAATATTTCCTATGAAAATAACGGATTTCAGATTTATATGCTGGAGCAGGATTATACCCATGATATGAAAAAAAGATAAAAAATATTATATAAGCATCCGGCCGTCAGAATAAAATCCGGCAGACGGAATAATTGTCGGAATTATCCAGTGAAAATAGCTTGTATAAGGCGCGTATTTACTGTAAAATAGAAGTATCAAAAACCATCCTTTTGGGCCGGAATCATGGTCTTATCCGGATGGGGAAAGTAGGATGAAACGAATGAGAACACGTATATGTCCTCTGTGTGACCAGCCGATGAAAAAGGCACATTACTGTGACAGTTGTAATTCTTTTGTATGGAAGCCTGTATACATAGACATTCATTATAATACAAGCGGGTCATCCGGTCAGGACTGCGCCTATGATGCGGTACAGCATGATTACAGCTATCATGAAGATGGTTCGGTGACAACTATGCCGGTACCGGAAAGGAAGCCGGTGCTGAAGCGGCATCCAAAAACTGAAAAGTGGGAAGCGCCGGGTTTCGTGAGATTTACGGCGGCGAGGAGACAGGCCGGAAAAATCATCCGGAAAGGGCCGATTGGCTATTGTTTTGGCGATTGCCCTGGTATTGTTTTCGTCATTGCCGGAGATCATTACGGGCATTGTCCATAGCCTCAGAGATGAATTTGAGGATGATGTCGTAATGACGGAAGTCTACGAAACCGAGGTGGATTTTTCGGATGACGGTTATGCAGAGATGACAGAGTTTACAGATGAGGAGGTGATTGCCCGGGGGCGAGGAATGTACGGGACACGGACATTTGGACATTGTCTGGGAGGATTTCCGGCCGCTGATGGAAGAGAGTATGACAGATTTTCGGGATAGATATCACGGATTACTCTGATGACTCGGATAATTATGCATATTTTACGGCAGCGAGGATTCGCGGACCTATTATACCCGGTCAAGAATGTATCATCTGAATAATGATACCGTAGGCTATTTTAATATTTCCTGGGATACGGTCAGCGAACGTCTTCATGAAGTGAGCTATCATGTATCGGATCGGGAAAAAGCGACCGCTTTTTTGAAGCGGTGATGGGGGCTCTGACCGGTGATGACAAAGCATTCCGGGATCAGTTTGAGGAAGAGATGGCTGTGGCAGCAGAAGAAGGCTATGTATTTTATTATACGGATGTGTACGAAGTTTACAATGAAAGGAGATTTTTTCAAAATGGCAAAAGTTATGAAAACCATGGATGGTAACACTGCAGCTGCATGGACTTCTTATGCATTTACAGAAGTTGCTGGTATTTTCCCAATTACACCATCCTCACCAATGGCCAGAAGTAACCGACGAATGGGCTGCCGGACAGAAAAAACATTTTCGGACGTACTGTAAGAGTGGTTGAAATGCAGTCTGAGGCCGGTGCCGCAGGTACTGTACACGGTTCACTTACAGCAGGTGCTCTTACAACAACTTATACAGCATCACAAGGTCTTTTACTTATGATTCCTAACATGTACAAAATTGCTGGTGAACAGATGCTTCCTAGTGTATTCCACGTAAGTGCCAGAGCTCTTGGCAACACATGCACTGAACATCTTTCGGTGATCACACAGACGTTATGGCTTGTCGCCAGACAGGTTTCGCTATGTTATTTCTGGTTCTGTTCAGGAAGTTATGGATCTTTGCAGCAGTTGCTCATCTTTCTGCAATAAAGGGTAAAATACCGTCCATTCCTTAACTTCTTCGATGGTTTCCGTACATCTCACGAAATTCAGAAAGTTGAATGTACAGACTATGATGATTAGCTAAATTAGTTGATTATGATGCACTATGCTGACTTCAGAAAGTAAGCGCATTAAACCCAGAACATCCAGCTTAGTTAGAGGTACAGCTCAAAACCCTGATATTCTTCATCAGGGATGTGAAGCTAACTAACCGTTTCTACGATGCTCTTCCGGAAGTTGTTGAAGAATACATGAATAAAGTAAACGAAAAATCGGCAGCGATTATAAGCTATTCAACTACTACGGTGCAGAAGACGCTGATGAAGTTATTATCGCTATGGGCAGTGTCTGTGATACAATCTCGGAAACTGTTGATTACCTAAACGCAAACGGCGAACAAGGTTGGTCTTGTTAAGGTTAACTTTACAGACCTTTCAGTGTTAAGCACTTGGTTGCAGCTATTCCTTCAACAGTTAAGAAGATTTCTGTTCTTGACAGAACAAAGGAACCCGGTTCAATCGGCGAACCTCTTTATCTTGATGTTGTTGCGGCACTTCGTGACACAGAATTTGCCAATGTTCCTGTATACACAGGTCGTTACGGTCTTGGTTCAAAGGATACAACTCCTGCTCAAATCATTGCCGTATTCAAAAACACAGAAAAGAAGAGATTTACAATCGGTATCAACGATGATGTTACTAACCTATCACTTGCTCTTTGATGAAAACCCTGACACAACTCCGGCAGGTATCACAAGCTGTAAGTTCTGGGGTCTTGGTGCAGACGGTACAGTAGGCGCTAACAAACAGGCTGTTAAGATTATCGGTGACCACACAGATATGAACGTACAAGCTTACTTTGACTATGACTCTAAGAAGTCGGGCGGTCTTACAGTATCTCACTTACGTTTTGGTAATGCTAAGATTACTTCAACATATCTAATCAACAAGGCTGACTTTGTTGCTTGTCACAAGGCATCATATATCAGACAATACAATATGGTTGAGGACGTTAAGCCGGGCGGTGTATTCCTACTTAACTGTTCATGGAATACAGAAGAACTTGAAGAACATCTTCCTGGTCAGGTTAAGAAGTATATCGCTGACAACAATATTCAATTCTATACAATCGACGGTGTTAAGATTGGTAAGGAAATCGGTCTTGGCAACAGAATTAATACTGTTCTTCAATCAGCATTCTTTAAAC
>VOFE01001254.1_pt1:0-60000 | contig 78000 bp, 87 predicted proteins | sample 5384071 | NCBI WGS metagenome assembly VOFE01 (sample SAMN12384724, study PRJNA508395) | human gut metagenome | isolation source: healthy gut D | host: Homo sapiens
ATGTGAACGGCGAGAAGGTCATTGATTACTGGGGCGAGCATGCCCGCGAAAAGCGTGAATACGCCTTGGATGCCACGGCAGGGAAAGATTATGATATTAAAATCGAGTACATGCAGGCTGCGGGTGAGGCTTTGTTGAAGTTCGACGTGGGTGTTCGTCGTCAGGTTTCTCCCGCCGAAGTGGTTGACCGTGTGAAAGATGCCGGAACGGTTGTTTTCGTAGGCGGCATATCTCCGGATTTGGAGGGTGAGGAAAAGAACCACGTCAACTGTCCGGGTTTTGCCGGAGGCGACCGTACTTCTATCGAGTTGCCTCAGGTGCAGCGCGACATCCTGAAGGCGTTGAAGGCGGCGGGCAAGAAAGTGGTGTTCGTCAACTGCTCGGGTTCCGCCATGGCTTTGGTACCGGAGTTGGAATCGTGCGATGCCATCTTGCAGGCTTGGTATCCGGGTCAGGCCGGGGCTTGGCCGTGGCCGACGTGCTGTTCGGTGATTTCAATCCCAGTGGCAAGTTGCCCGTGACGTTCTACAAGAACACGGAGCAGCTTCCCGACTTTGAAGACTACAGCATGAAGGGTCGCACTTACCGTTACATGACGGATAAGCCGCTCTTCCCCCTTCGGCTATGGTTTGAAAGTTATACCACGTTCGACATCTCCAAAGGTCGTTTGAGCAAGTCTTCTGTGGAGGCGGGCGAGGGCGTGAAGTTCACGGCTCAGGTGAAGAACACGGGCAATCGCGACGGTGCCGAGGTGGTTCAGGTTTACGTCCGTAAAGTGGGCGACACGGAGGGTCCGTTGAAGAGCCTTCGCGGTTTCCGTCGTGTGGACCTGAAGGCGGGCGAGAGCCGTACGGTTTCCATCGAACTGTCTCCCGATGCTTTCGAGTTCTTCGACACGTCCACGAACACGATGCGCGTGGTTCCCGGCGAGTACGAAATCATGTGGGCGGCAACAGTTCGGACACACCGGAGGCAAACAAACTGAAGTTTGTATTGTTGTAGGGCGTTAGGGATGCTGTATCCATGTGTACGGACATCGGATAAATAATCTTAATGAGAACGCGATAAGAGAGAAAGTATGCCGGACGTTGGGGATAAACCGCGTTTGGACATACTTTCTTTTTGGATTATATGCGCTCATGGAATCGTGCATCGTTCGGTTTTTCAAGACTGTCGTTTTTAGAAAGGATGGCAGACAAATGCTTTTATGTTTGTGAATCCTGTGGATTTGATTGCCGATGGCTTGTTTTTTATATTTTGATTTGTTTTTATAAAAGAGGAAGCCGTTTAAATCATTACTTTTGTCCACCTAACCTTTTTAAACAGATATGTATGACAAGCAGATTCTTGAAGAAAATTCTGTGCTTGTTGTTGTTTTGTGGTATGTGTACCATGAAACAACAAGTTGTAGCGGCATCGAAAGCCGAACCGGTGGATTATGTGAATCCCTATATGGGAAACATCAGCCATTTGTTGGTTCCGACTTATCCCATTGTGCATTTGCCTAACAGTATGTTGAGGGTTTACCCCCAAAGAGGAGACTACACATCCGGAAAGTTACATGGTTTGCCTGTGTTGCAAATCAGCCATCGGGGAAGCTTTGTTTTAATTTGTCTCCCCTTCAAGGCGACGAGACGGATTTGGCACGTGTGATGGATTATGATTATGACAATGAAGTGGTGAAGCCTTATTATTATAAGGTGGATTTATGCGACCAGCAGTTGCACGTGGATTTTGCCCCTTCCCGCCAGTCGGCCATTTATCATTTTGATTATCGGCGGCAGAGTACGGTTCCTTATTTGGTACTGAACGGTGGAAATGGAGAATTGACAGTCGACGGGAGCGCGGTCTACGGTTATCAGAATATATGGAATAACCTGAAAGTGTACATTTATATGGAAACGGACGTGACACCGGAGCAAAGCGGTGTGTTCCGTGACGGAAAATGGAACAGGGAAAACGGAAGGCGGAAGGAGACGACATTTGTGTGGCACTGTCCTGGAGTCCTGCTTTGTCTTCTTTGAACGTCCGTTATGGCGTGTCGTATATCAGTGTGGAGCAGGCCAAGAAGAACCTGAAGAGGGAAATACCGGGATTTGAGTTGGAGACGGTGGCCGAAGAAGGTCGTCGTATATGGAATGAAGAGTTGGGAAAGATTCGATCTCTGGAGGTACGGAGAACGACCGTCATGTGTTTTATACGTCTTTGTACCGTTGTCTGAGCGTCCGGTCTGCGTAAGCGAGGACGGACGTTATTTCAGCGTCTATGACAACAAGGTGCATGATGATGGCGGGCACGCATATTATACGGACGACTGGGTTTGGGACAGTTACCGTGCGGCACATCCTCTGCGCATTTTGCTTGATGCCCCTAAGCATACGGATATGATTCGTTCTTTTTTGAGAATGGCAGAGACGGACGGACGTCACTGCCTTCCGAATTTTCCGGAGATTACGGAGATTCGCGCCGGATGAATTGTAATCATGGTGTGTCGGTCGTGGCCGATGCATGGTGTAAGGGTGTCCGGGATTTCGATTTGCGGGGAAGCGTACGCGTATGCTAAAAACAGTGTGGAGAGGAAAACGTTGGCACCGTGGTCTTCCGCTGCTCCCTGGGTGGTTGGACAGCTTCTATATGGAGAAAGGATATATTCCGGCTCTCTATCCCGGCGAGAAAGAAACCGTGCCGGAAGTAAATTCTTGGGAAAAGCGGCAGGCGGTGGCTGTTACCTTGGGTACTTCTTACGACCAATGGTGCCTGTCTCGCATGGCTGCCGCGTTGGGTTTGGAGCATGAGGCGGAACATTATCTGGACTGTTCTTATAACTAACGGAACCTGTTCAATTCGCAAACTTCTTTTTTCCATCCCAAAGATAAAGAAGGCAAGTTTATAGAACCGTTCGACTACCGTTTCTCCGGAGGAATGGGGCGCGGGATTACTATGGCGAGAATAACGCCTGGGTATATCGTTGGGACGTGCAGCACAATGCAGGCGATTTGGTGGAGTTGATGGGAGGAAAAGAGGCGTTCGTCCGGAATCTCGATGCCACCTTCAATGAGTGGTTAGGACGGCCGAAGTATGAGTTTTATGCCCAGCTTCCCGACCATACGGGCAACGTGGGGCAGTATTCCATGGGTAACGAGCCTTCTTTGCATATACCTTATTTATATAATTATGCCGGTGCTCCGTGGAAGACGCAGCATCGCATACGTTCGTTGGTACATCAGTGGTTCCGCAACGACCTGATGGGGATGCCCGGCGATGAGGACGGCGGAGGTCTTTCAGCGTTTGTGGTATTTTCCATGATGGGATTCTATCCGGTAACACCCGGATTGCCGGTTTATCATATCGGAAGTCCTTTCTTCTCTTCCATAGAACTGAAAATGAGCAATGGGAAGACATTGGAAATCATAGCCCGAAACTGTTCGGAAGAGAACAAATACATTCAGTCGGCTAAGTTGAATGGGAAGGTTTGGACAAAACCTTGGTTTAGCCATGAAGACATCGTCAATGGAGGTAAACTTGAGTTTGTCATGGGAAACCGATGCAACAAGGAATGGGGTAGTGGGGCGGAAGACGTACCTCCTTCTTTGGATATGAAAAACAATGAGTAAATGTTAACTGAAATAGTGAAATGAAAAAGAATTATCGATTAGGGATTTGTCTGTGGGCAAGTTACGGGCTTTTGGCTTGCACACAAGAGGTAAAGGTGTATACCACGTCTGAAACGGAAATTTGGAAACAAGCGGTGGTGGAAGTGCAATCGGCGGATGGGACAGTGCCGGACATTGTGGTTTCCGATGAACAGGAACAATCGTTCGATGGATTCGGTGGGTCTTTCAGGGGAGATTGGATGGGATGCCCTTGCATTGTTGCCAAAGAAAGACAGGGAGGAGGTCATGCAGGCTTTGTTTGCTCCGGAAGGGATACATTTGCATACGGGCGCATCCCTATGGGGGCTAACGACTTTGCCCGTGATTATTATACATGCAATGATACGGCCGGAGACTTTGAAATGCGGCATTTCACCATAGAGCGTGACAAGCAGGCGATGATTCCATACGTAGAAGGCCGCGTTAAACAGAATCCGGAGCTTAGGTTATGGACTTCGCCTTGGACACCGCCGGTTTGGATGAAAAGCCACCCGGCATTATGCTGGCACCGGGAGACCATAATGATTTCACGAAAGAGAACGAGGTGGAAGGCGACCATCTCATTCAGCAGCCGGAGTATCTGAAGGCATACGCGCTCTATCAATCCAAGTTTGTGGAAGCCTATCGGAAGGAGGGAATAAACATTTTCTTTGTTGCAGTTCCAAAACGAGCCTTACACCAGAACCAATGGCCGAATTGCAGTTGGACACCCGCTTCAATGGCCAACTTTATCGGCCGGTATCTCGGTCGCTCTTTGCACAAGAGCATCCGGAAGTGATTTGTATTTCGGTACGTTCAACTGCAACCGTATGGCTGATTTGGACTGCGTGATGCAGGATACGGCAGCGGGCCGTTATGTACGTGGCATCGGTTTACAGTGGGAAGGCAAGGACATTGTGGGAGATACATGATAAATATCCTGAAATGCAGTTGATGCAGACGGAAAACGAGTGTGGAAGCGGTACTTTCGACTGGGCGGCTGCCGAACATACCTTTGATTTGATTAAAACTTATCTTGACGGAGGCGTGAATACGTATATGTATTTTAATATGGTGCTTCAGGATGAAGGAGCCAGTTCGTGGGGATGGAAACAGAACGCATTGGTGCGTGTCCTTTCTCCTACAAAGGAGGCGGTCTATACACCGGAGTTCTATTTGTTGAAACATTTGAGCCATTTCTTGAAACCGGGTGCCCATAAGCTCAAAAGTAGAAAAAAAAAGGGAATGACGTGCTGGCCTTCCGGAATCCGGATGGGGAAACCGTTGTATTTTGCATGAATAGGGAAGCTGCCGAGCGTGGCGTACGGCTGGTCTGCGGTGATAAGATGATGATTTTGAATTTACAACCTAAAACCTTTAACACAATAATCTATTAAACTGTCAAGTATGAATGTATTGAAAGTAATCAGGTTGTTCCATGACCTTGTGTGCCCTGCCTTTGTCGGGGCAAACAGGCGGAGGAACTGAGTTGTTCAGAGATATGAAAGCGCCTCAACACGAGCGTATCATGGATCTGTTGTCCCGTTTGACTGTGGAAGAAAAGATATCCTTGTTGGTCAATGACGCCCCGGCCATCGGGCGTTTGGGGATAGATAAGTACAATCATGGCAATGAAGCTTTGCACGGAGTGGTGCGGCCGGGGATTTCACGGTATTTCCGCAGGCCATAGGTATGGCTGCCATGTGGAATCCGGAGCTATTGTATCGTATATCTTCTGCCATCTCGGACGAGGCGCGCGGACGATGGAAAGAATTGGAATACGGGAAAAGCAGATAGCCGGAGCAAGCGACTTGCTGACTTTTTGGTCGCCTACGGTCAATATGGCCCGTGACCCTCGTTGGGGACGTACGCCGGAGACGTACGGAGAGGACCCCTACTTGAGCGGGGTGCTCGGAGTGGCTTTTGTGAAAGGTTTGCAAGGCAATCATCCCCGGTATCTGAAGACGGTTTCCACGCCGAAGCATTTTGCGGTGAACAATGAAGAGCACAATCGTTCGAGTTGCAATGCCAAGGTGTCGGAGCGTGATTTAAGGGAGTATTACCTGCCTTCTTTCGAGCGTTGTATTACGGAGGGAAAGGCGCAATCTATCATGATGGCCTACAATGCTGTGAATGATGTACCTTGTACGGTGAATACCTATTTGATAAAGAATGTGTTGCGTGGAGACTGGGGGATTCAATGGTTACATCGTCTCGGATTGCAGTGCTCCCGAATGGATGATTACCAAGCACCATTATGTGAAGACCCGTGAGGCGGCCGCAACGTTGGCCGTTAAAGCCGGGCTGGATTTGGAATGCGGTAATCAGGTATATGGGGAAGGGCTGTTGAAGGCTTACCGGCAATATATGGTGAGCGAAGCGGATATAGACTCCGCTGCTTACCGGATTCTCCGGGGGCGTATGATGTTGGGATTGTTTGACGCCCCGTCACAGAATCCATATAACCAGATAGAACCGTCCGTGGTAGGCTGCAAGGCTCATCGGGATTTGGCTTTGGAAGCGGCGCGTCAAAGTATGGTGTTGCTGAAAAACAAAGATAACTTTTTACCGTTGAATCCCAAGAAGGTAAAGTCCATAGCCGTTGTAGGCATCAGTGCGGGGCATTGCGAGTTCGGAGATTACAGCGGTACGCCGAAGAATGAGCCGGTGACGATTCTCGACGGAATCAAGCAGTATGCGGAAGAATACGGTTTCAAGGTCGCTTATGCTCCTTGGGTTTCCGCCAGTGAAGGTTTTGAGCCGGTGACGAAAACCTATTTCCCCGAGGGCTTGAAAGTGGAATATTACCGGAACAATAGCTTGTCCGGTGAAGCTTCTGTCCGGATGGAAGAAGAGTTGCTTTATGACCCGGTGCACAAGCCCGACCGTTTCCAACCGGAAGCGCCTATGTCTATTCGATGGACGGGACAGTTGAAACCTATCGTGTCCGGAGTGTACACGTTAGGGATGAAGTCGGACGACGGTTGCCGGGTGTATGTAGACGGCAAGAAGGTGATAGACGCTTGGACCGAGCACAGCGTGCAGATGGATGAAGCCATGATAAAGTTAGAGGCCGGAAAAACGTATAAATTGCAGGTGGAGTACTTTGACAATGGCGGGGACTGTTTTGCCGGATTGTATTGGAAGGCTCCCTCGGCCGGTTCGCAAAACGTATTGGCTCGTTTCGGTGATGCCGGTAAGGTAGCGGCGGAGTGCGATGTGACGGTGGCAGTGTTGGGCATCAATAAGTCCATAGAACGGGAGGGACAGGACCGTTTCTCTTTGGAACTGCCGGTAGACCAACAGGAGTTTATCAAGGAACTTTATAAGGTCAATCCGAATACGGTGGTGGTATTGGTGGCCGGAAGTTCCATGGCCGTAAACTGATGGACGAGAATGTCCCGGCTATTCTCAACGCATGGTACCCCCGGTGAGCAGGGCGGAAATGCTGTGGCGGGAGGTTTTATTCGGTGATTATAATCCGGGCGGCCGTTTGCCTCTCACCTATTATAATTCTTTGGATGAGATTCCGGCTTTTGACAATTATTCCGTGAAAGGACGTACTTACCAGTATTTTGAAGGGCAACCTTTGTATGAGTTCGGTTACGGTTTGAGTTATACCAAGTTCCGCTACAAGAGCAAGGGAGTGAATGTGGAGCAAGATACTGTGAAAGTCAGCTTTGAAGTTTCCAATACCGGGAAGTATGATGGCGATGAGGTGGCACAAGTCTACGTGAAGTATCCGGAAACCGGCACATACATGCCGCTTAAACAGCTACATGGTTTTAAACGGGTACATAAAAAGAAAGGTAAAACGTCCAAAGTGACGATCGGTGTACCGAAGAAGGATTTGCGTTATTGGGATGAGCAGGAGCGCAAGTTTGTCACTCCTAAGGGAGAATATACCTTTATGGTGGAGCTTCTTCCGAGGATATCAAATTCCGGGAAACAGTAGGACTTTGAGTGGAGAGAGGATATAAAGTACACAATGTATTTGATGTGTTGAATAGTAAACGATAAAAATATGAGAAAATTTGTTTTTGCTTTCTGTGTGGGAGTCATGGCGGCTACGTCCTCTCCGGCGCAGGATGAACCTTATAAAAATCCTGATTTGTCTCCGCAGGAGCGTGCGGACGATTTGTTGAAGCGGTTGACGTTGAAAGAGAAAATCTCGTTGATGCAAAACCAGTCTCCCGGCGTGGAGCGTTTGGGCATCAAGCCTTATAATTGGTGGAGCGAGGCGTTGCACGGAGTGGCCCGTAACGGTTTGGCTACGGTTTATCCCATTACTATGGGGATGGCTTCCGTGTTCGACGACAAGCTGATAGAGGATATTTATGTGACGGTGAGCGATGAGGGGCGTGCCAAATTCCATGATGCCCGGCGTCATGGCCGTTACGGACGGGGCAACGAAGGATTGACGTTTTGGAATCCCAATGTGAACATTTTCCGCGACCCGCGTTGGGGACGAGGGCAGGAAACTTGGGGCGAGGATCCCTACTTGACCACCCGTATGGGCGTGGCGGTAGTCCGGGGTATGCAAGGGCCGGCTGATGCCAAGTATGACAAGACGCATGCCTGTGCCAAGCATTATGCTGTGCACAGCGGTCCCGAGGCCAAACGCCATTCTTTCGATGTGGAAAATCTGGAACCGCGTGATTTATGGGAAACGTATCTTCCGGCTTTCAAGGCGTTGGTGCAAGAGGCGGATGTGAAAGAAGTCATGTGTGCTTATCAACGGTTTGAAGGGGAACCTTGTTGTGGAAGCAAACCGGTTGCTCACGCAAATATTACGAGACGAATGGGGGTATAAGCATTTGGTGGTGAGCGATTGCGGAGCCATCAGCGATTTCTTCTATCAGGGTCGCCATGAGACCCATCCGGATGCGGCAACCTCCAGTGCTTCAGCCGTCATCAACGGGACGGATCTGGAATGTGGCGTGGAATATGCCCATTTGGATGAGGCGGTAGAAAGAGGGTTGATTACGGAACACCGCATTGACACCAGTCTTCGCCGCCTGTTGGAGGCTCGTTTTGCTTTGGGCGAGATGGACGACGATGCGCTTGTGCCTTGGAGCCGTATCAGCATCGATACGGTGGATTGCGGAACACATCGCCGGATGGCTTTGGATGTCACGCGCAAGTCCATGGTACTGTTACATAACAACGGCATCCTGCCGTTAGACAAAGGCGATGCCGGAAAGATTGCCGTGATGGGGCCGAATGCCGTGGATTCCGTCATGCAATGGGGAAATTATAAAGGTGTGCCGGCACATACTTATACCATTCTGGAGGGTATCCGTGGGGCGATTGGCAACGTACCGTACGAGAAAGGTTGCGAGCTGCTGGACAATCATGTGTTTGATTCCTATTATAATAAGGTGTCCCATGACGGTCGGCCGGGGATGAAAGCTACGTATTGGAATAATATGGAGATGCGGGGCGAGGTTGCGGCTACCCAAGAGCTGCCGTCTCCTATCAGTTTGAGCAATGGGGGCCATACGGTGTTTACGTCTGGAGTGGGATTGGAAAACTTCACGGCGGTATATGAGGGTACTTTCCGTCCGGAAGTTTCGGACAAGTATACGTTAGCCGTAGAGGGAGATGACGGCTACCGTGTGTAGGTGAATGGCGAAAAAGTCATTGATGATTGGGGGAACACTCCAGTGCAAAACGGGAATATAAACTGAGGCTGCTGCTGGAAAGGATTATGAAATTAAAATCGAATACATGCAGGCTGGTGCCGAGGCCTTGCTGAAGTTCGACATCGGAGTACATCGCCAGATTCCGCCTGCCGAGGTGGTTGAACGCGTAAAGGATGCCGAAACGGTTATTTTCGTAGGTGGAATTTCTCCTAATTTGGAGGGAGAAGACAAGTATTTTGTATATTGCCCGGGCTTTGCTGGAGGCGACCGTACAACAATCGAGTTGCCTCAGGTGCAGCGCGACATCCTGAAGGCGTTGAAGGCGGCAGGCAAGAAAGTGGTGTTCGTCAACTGCTCGGGTTCCGCCATGGCCTTGGTACCGGAGTTGGAATCGTGCGATGCCATCTTGCAGGCTTGGTACCCGGGTCAGGCCGGGGGCTTGGCCGTGGCCGATGTGCTGTTCGGTGATTTCAATCCCAGTGGCAAGTTGCCCGTGACGTTCTACAAGAACACGGAGCAGCTTCCCGACTTTGAAGACTACAGCATGAAGGGTCGCACTTACCGTTACATGACGGATAAGCCGCTCTTCCCCTTCGGCTATGGTTTGAGTTATACCACGTTCGACATCTCCAAAGGTCGTTTGAGCAAGTCTTCTGTGAAGGCGGGCGAGGGCGTAAAGTTCACGGTTCAGGTGAAGAACACGGGCAATCGCGACGGTGCCGAGGTGGTTCAGGTTTACGTCCGTAAAGTGGGCGACACGGAGGGTCCGTTGAAGAGTCTTCGCGGTTTCCGTCGTGTGGACCTGAAGGCGGGCGAGAGCCGTACGGTTTCCATCGAACTGTCTCCCGATGCTTTCGAGTTCTTCGACACGTCCACGAACACGATGCGTGTGGTCCCCGGCGAGTATGAAATCATGTATGGTAACAGTTCGGATACACCGGAGGCAAACAAACTGACGGTGGTTTTACGCTGAGTCCGTATATCCTTGTAGATACTAAAAAGTTGCACCTTCACGGGAAACTCCCGAGGCGCAACTTTTTGATATAAAGTCGGGCGGAAAATCCGTCCGACGGTATGCGGGTTAATACCGGATAGGTTTTGCTTTCCGGTGGATACGGTGTGCCCGTCTTGTTTCCAGGCTCTTTTGGGCCGGGTCCACGTAGGCTTCCACGGCTTGTCCGTTATATCCGAATGTATAGGTCCGTTCTACATACCCGGCTGCATTCCAATACTCCAGAGAAGCCAATGAGCCGTTTTCATTGTAATGCGGGACAAGCGTTTTTTCATATTCATAGTAGACTTGCCCGTCTTCTATTTCAGTATATTTTACGGAGGTGGGGATGTCCTTGGTGGTCTTTCCGAACAGTCCGGCATACCACATGAAGTCGTAAGTCATGTACCACATTCCATCAAAATAAATACCGGGGTTCGGTTGTCCTTCTCCATACGTGTATTTGTAAATGGTCGTCAGAACTCCTGATTCTTCATTGTCTGAATAGCGGTCTTCAACTTGTACGCTGAGCAGGTTGCCGTTGTTCCAAGTGTAAGTGATTTTATAGTTCTCCGTGTATCCAGGCCCTGTTGAGTTCACTTGTTTTTCAGTGATATGCCCGTCCGCGTCGTATGCCATGGTGGCCTGTCCGTTTGTCTTTTCGGTCTCGCCATCGTACACGTCCGTGGATTGGTAAGTGGCCGACGTGGCAAATCCCTTGTCGTTTACCTTGATATTGGTGTAGGTTTCACGGAACTTTCATCGCCGCTGTCTCCGTATTGCATTTCAACCTTGATGGTGAGCGGATTGTGGCTGATGGTGAAAGTACCGTCCGGGTTGGATAACGTACCGCTTGTTAGTTTGCCGTCAGTGTAATTGAATACTTCCCAACTTCCGTTGATGGAGGTCACCGGGAATTGTATGCCCAGATCCTGACTTACGTCCGGAGTTGTCGTGGCTTGGTCTCCCCGGAGGAGTGGGGCAGTCTTTTTTTCGTCGTCATCGCTACAGGAAGCGAATCCTACTGCCAAGAGGCAGAATGTCCATAACAAATGTTTCTTCATAAAGTTTGAATTTAAATGGTTGGTAATTGGGTCTGTCTCTCCGTAAGAGAGCGTATAGTGGGTATTTACTGCTTGATAACCAAAGGAGTATATGGAGTTTGTTTTCTGGATTTTGTATGCAGTGTTTGATTTTTGTTCACTTTTGTTTGCTTAGTTCCTTGGTAAATCCTAACTTTGTGTGAGCGATCGCTCTCTTACGGAGAGATAGATTTCCAATAGCCATAAAATGAGGCTAAGTATGAGCTTTCATACGCAGACAGCCCGCCGGATTCCGGCGGGCTGTCTGCGTATGAAAGTTCTTTCTATTTTCGTTTCAATTCTTCCCATTTCGGTGGTTCCACTCCCATGAGCTCTTTTACGAAGAAATCGAAACGCTTGTGTTCCCCGTAGCTTTCACCCATGCTGTGCCTTACGCCCGGCAGGACCACCAACTCGAAATGCTTGTTGGCTTTGATGAGGGCATCGACCACTTGCATGGTGGAGGCCGGATCCACGTTGTCGTCCATTTCTCCTACCACGAGCATCAGCGGGCGCGTCAGCCGGTGGGCGTTTTCCACGTTGGAGCAAGCGATGTAGCTGCTGTCCACCGGATAGCCCATCCACTGTTCGTTCCACCAGATTTTGTCTATCCGGTTGTCGTGGCAACCGCAACTGGAGTAGGATGCCTTGTAGAATTCCGGGTGGAAAAGTACGGCGGCCAAAGCTTCCTGTCCTCCGGCAGAGCAACCGTATATCCCACACGGCTACTGTGCATATAGGGATACTTTTCCGCTGCCGCCTTAATCCACTGGATACGGTCGGGGAAACCGGCGTCTTTCAGGTTCTTATAGCACACCTCTTCAAACTTCTTTCCGCGATAGGATGTCCCCATGGCGTCGAGCTGCACGACGATGAATCCCAATTCGGCCAGTGCCGTCGTATATCCGTTGTAGGGAAGGAAGCTTTTGGGCGTGTAAGCATCTCCGGGGCCGGAATAGATGTATTCGATGACCGGATATTTTTTTTGCGGGTCGAAATTGGTCGGACGTTGGATGATGCCCCACATCGGTGTCACGCCGTCCCGTCCGGGAGCGGTGAAGATTTCGGGGGCACTCCATCTGGCCGATTTGATTTTGCTTAAATCCGCTTGTGCCAATGTTCGTCCCTCCGCTTTCTCGCCTTGTGTCGTGCGCAGGACGGTGACGGGAGCTTGTTCCACCGTAGAGTATTTGTCGACCAACAAGGTAAAATCTTCGTTGAAGACGGCCGAGTGGTTTCCTTCTTCTGGCGTGAGGCAGGTCATTTCTTTGCCGTCCATGTTTATTTTATAATAATGTACATGGTAAGGGTCTTCTTTGGGATTTACACCACTGGCCGTAAAGTAAATCACTTGGTTGTCTTCGTCCACTTTGAGCACGCGGCGCACCACCCAGTCGCCTTTTTGTGATTTGCCGGGCCACCTTGCCTTTCTCCAAGTCGATCATGTAGAGGTGGTTCCAGTTGTCCCGTTCGCTCATCCATATCATTTCTTTTCCGCCTTTCAGGACATGGCGGAACATACGGCTGTAGTTGACAAAGGTGGGACTGCTTTCCTCCACGAGTGTGCGTACCTTTCCGGTTTCCGCATCGAGTTCCAGCACGCGGTAAGTCTTATGGCCGCGTTCGTTATATTCAAAAGTCACCGCTTTCCCGTCTTCTTTCCATTCCGGGCCGTACAAGTCGTACTGGCGGTCGAAGAGTTCGGTAGATGGAATGACGGCCTGTCTTGTTTCCACGTTGAATATGCAAGGCACCTTGAAGCGCAATTCGTCGCCCGGCTTGGCGTATTCCTGTTGGTGAAGGATGGGTTGGAGCTGGCTTTTGGGCGAGCTTTCCACGTAATATACATACCGTTTCTGGGCCGGACGTATCTTGTTGGCACATACGTACTTGCCGTCCGGGCTCCATTTGAGCCAACTGGAATAGTAATTGCCGGCCGTCCCGTCGTTGCTCAACGCCCGTTCGTGGCGGCCGTCCCGGTCGCTGACGTACACATTGTCGTTTTTGATGTAAGCCTGCCGTTTCCCGTCGGGCGAGACTACGGGTGCCGCCCCTTTCTCATCGTCCACTTCCATCCAGTGACGCGGTTTTTTCCATGGCCCTTTGGGAGAATGCAGTTCTTCTTTGCTGCCTAACCGTAGTCCGGCCGTGCAAGCTTCTTCTACTTTCCATTTGTAACTGTCGAATTCGAAGGATACGGACGTGGGTTGGTTCTCGTCCACACTCAAGCGTGACAGTCTTAGCGTGTTTCGTGGGATGTCCTTTCCTGTCTCGCGGGAAAGCAGTTCCGCCAAGGCCTTCATGTGAATTGCTTTTACGTCAGCCGTTTTCACGTCTCCCGTTACTTTGCCTACGTAATAGTCTGTCCCTTCCGGCGTATAGACAGAGTAGTGGAATGTAGTTTTTCCGTCCCATCGTATGTCTGCCGGGTCGTTATACACCTGTGTGGCATTGAACTTCTCGTAGAGGGAATATGCCCTCCGGTAGTCTTCCAGTGTGCCTTGTGCCTGTCCGTTTGCCGCTATGAAGCATAGTGCCGGAAGCAGCAGGCTTTTAATCGTTTTGTTTCTCATTACTTTTGATAGGTTTTTTATCGTGTTTAGTTCTTTTGTCGTGCCGGTCGGGCTTCGGTGTCCCTGATAAGCGAGGCGAACGCCTGCGGGGTTATCTCGACCGGTCCGTTCATGAATTCCGGGATGTTGTAGCTTCGCATGAAGCGTCGGTGCATGTCGGGTACCTCCTGCGGCAACTCGAAAGGTTTGCGCCCTTTGCCGTTTTTGTCGATGTAGGCAATGAAAGGCCGTGTGTAGTTTCCGTCGTAACGTCGGCTACTGAAAACCACCCACCGTCCGTTACTGCTCCACGAGTGGTAGCTTTCCACATCGTCAGAGTTGATTTCCGTCATGGGACGTACTTGGCGTGTACGTAAGTCCATCAGGTAGAGGTCCGCGTCTTTGTGCCAGATGTGGAACACGCCGAATTCCCCGAGCGTGAACATCAGGTAGTGTCCGTCGGGCGATATGCGCGGCAACGTGGCACTCTTTCCGAGTGCGGCCGCGTCGAATACCAATTCGGGCGGACCTATCCGGCGGCTGGCCGGGTCGAAGCTTCTCCGGAAAAGATTGTATTTGATTTCCTTATAGCGCAGGATGGTTTCGTTGTCTAAGTTCTCTATCGTGTCCTTGCGTACGAAACGGGCTGAGGCATAATAAAGGTATTTGCCGTCCGGGCTCCACCACGGGAATACTTCCAATTCGTCGGTATCGCCCGGGATGCGCGTCACTTCGTTTTTCTCCACGTCGTAAAGTATCAGGTCGCTGAGCATGTCTTGTACTTCCACTTTCTGTAAGTCACGTGTGTGGAACGTCTGCCCGGTCTGGTTGACCGAGTAAGCGATGAGCTTTTCCGTCGGGTGCCAGGCGGGATATACTCCGCCCGAGATGAGCGAATCCGTTTTCAGGTTGGCTTTGACCAATGTACCGTCGTATGCAATGACCGTTCCGGCACGGTCTTCCCTCACGTGGAACTGCATACGCCGGGGATTGTAGTTCTGGTAGGAATGGCAGTTGATACATTGTGCATGTTCCACATCGGTGTTCATCATATTACCGTAAATGACGCTTTCATCGAAGCTGGTCAAATCGCGTTGGTTGAGGGTCAAGTCCCGGTAAGTGACATACGAAGGACTGATGAGGCGGTAGGAGAGGTAAGGGTCTATGTCCTCTTCGGCTACATGGATTTTAAATGGCCGGCGGCGCGTCCATTGTCCGTCGTGTTCCACAAAGACTTCCACGTCGAGCGCGCCACCTTTGGCCGAAGCCAGCATGTCGCGCCACTGAGAGACGGAGGGAGTCACTTCCCGTTCGTCCGTGGTCCATTCTCCTCCGGGATATTTGATGCGGGCTGCGTATGCGTCAGCCTTCTGCGTCTACGATGAAACGCAACGGGGCTATGTTCGGCGGTACCGTCACGTTTGTATAGTCGGGATAAATGTCCGGTGCGTCCTGACTTTCCGTATAGGCATCAGGCATTTGGGGTTGCAAGCAAAACAAAGGGCGGCCAGCCAACCGCCGGTCAGGGTCTTCAGAACGTGAGCAATTTTCATGGTTAGTAGGTTTGTAATCCGTTGACTAAAAAAATAGAAATAATAGAAGGTGTTGCCGAACTGCGGCCGGAAAGCCTCCGCCATTTGTGCCTCCGTCATACCGGCGCATTGTTGGGTGAACTCCATAAAACGCTGGTAACTGTCTTTCACTTCCTGGTCGAAAGGCATGTGGCTGATGTCTACCTTGTTTTCCAGATGGCCGTACAAGTAGGCAGCTTCCTGGTAGTGGCGCGGCATGGGCTTCCCGTTATGTAGGGTGGCATATTGGAAGAAGCGAGGCCAGAAAATGTCGATGTCCTTCATCTGTAAGGCCGCTATCAAGGTCTGTTCCTGATAGAGCGGGTCGTCGCTCTCGCCGTAAGCAAAGGTTCGCAGCAGGAACATTTCGATGACGTTCAGGTCCGAGTTCAGTTTGTCTTCCTTGGGCAGTAGCCGGATAATCGGCGCAAACTCTTTGCTTTTCCGTATTTGTTCCGGATGGTCGAGGTAAGTCTCGTATTTCTCGGCCCACTCTTTGTGGAAAAGAGTGCGTTTGAGCATGTCGATGTATTTGCGTGCCACTTTGTAGTCGCCGCCCGCGATAGAAGTTTTGGCCATGTATTTCAGGTATTCCGTCCGCCATCCGAACGTCACACCGTCTTCCATGCACCAACGGTAGCAATAGTTTTCCTGTCCGTAATGGTAATACAAGGCTTTGCCGCCTACGTGGGCCAACCGTACGAGGAACGGCGCGTTGGGGCGTGCGCCTCCTTCCCTGTATTGGAACATTTCGTCACCGGCCCGTCCGAGGCGGAACAAAGCCAGGTTCTTGTTCATGACCATCAGGCGGGTAGGCTCTGCCGTTCCGCTTAGGAAAATGGCCGGAATCTGTTCCCAGTCTTCTTCCTCTATGGCACGTGCCATCAGCAGTTCCTTACGGAAATTCTCATCCACATACCACGCCTTTTTCAATCCCCATGCGGTGACCGCCCATACGAGCAAGTGAGCCAGAAGGATGAGAGGGTATTTCTTGATGGCCGGCACGTAATCGTAGATGACGGCACCCGCCAGTGGCAGGAAAAACAATATATAATAAGGTGTACGATAGTCTGCGAATACTTCTCCGCCTGCATCGAAACTCGGCAGGGCAGCCGTGTAGATTTCGCTGATGGCTGTTTGGCTATAAAAATGCCATGCCGCAAGGGGCACTCCGACGAGCAGCAACAGTCCCCATACCGTAGGGATGACGCGGTTCTTATATAGCGTGCCCGGCATACGCCAACAGAGCACTACCATGTAGCCCGTGCCGGCCAATGCGTATGCTCGAATAAAGGATAACCGGCGAGAAGCCATACGGTCATCCACGCGTAGCCCCAATATGGGTCCCGGTTGGCTGTACGGCTGAAAATCCATACGGCCGACAGGGTCGCCAGTATGCCAATGGAGGCCGTGAAGAAATAACCTTGTAATTTGATATAATAAATGAAATAGCCCATCTCCACGATGCCGGCCAACAGGGCGGCCGGTACCAAGGCGGGAAGAAAACTCCATAAAGGGAAAGCCGGAAGGCCGAGCGCATGACGAAGCAAATGCAGACCCAAACGGCTATGAGAAGGGCTGTTCCGACAGCCGGGTAATAAAAAACTGCGTGAGGAAACAGGCTGCCCATTGCAATGTGCCGCCCGGATATGCCGAGAGCGTATGATAGAAAGTACTGTCCGGCAAGAAGAGGTTGAGTTCTTGTATCCGGAAAAGTGTTTCTTTCTCATAAGTGTATAGGCAAAAGCCGAGAATGACAGGAAAGACGATGCCATAGAACCATGGCATCCCTTTCTCCACGTAACGCCGGAACCGCATGTCCGCCTTGCCGGACGGGGCGTAGGCTTCGGGATTGAACGGTTGTGAAAAGTCGGTATTCATGATATTTAAGTTATTTTTTCCACAAAGGATTAGGTTTTCCTCTTCAAAGTTAATAAATCTTGTGCGAACACGTAATATTTTAGCAAAAAACTTTGCATTTTAGAGAGAAAAAAGAACAAAAACGTATCTTTGTATGTAGTTTCTAAATGATTAACTAACCGCGTCTGTGACGCAATAAAACAAATGTACCATGTTTAGACAATTGATGTTTTCTTGTGCTTGTCTGGCCGTTCTTTCGGCTGAGGCGCAAAAAGACAAACCTTGGTGGTTGGACCCCGAGGTGAACGAAGTAAACACCATGGCTCCGCGTGCGGCGTTTTTCGCATACGAGACAGAGAATCTGGCAAAGGCAGACCAGAAAGCCCGGTCGGAACGTTATCTGTCATTGGAAGGCAAGTGGAAATTCAATTTTTCCAAGGACCACGACAAGGCCCCTCGCGACTTCTATTCCCTGAAGTACGACGATTCGCAATGGACGGACTTTCCCGTGCCCGGCATCTTGGAGTTGAATGGTTACGGAGATGCCATTTACAGCAACAATGGTTATCCATGGAGAACACAATTCAGACCCGAACCGCCTTTCGTGGAAGAGCGTAACAATTATACGGGGTCGTACCGTAAGATGGTGACCGTGCCTGCCGATTGGAAAGGTGAGCGGATTTACCTGCACGTGGGTTCGGCTACGTCCAACCTGATGGTATGGGTGAACGGCAAATTCGTGGGATACAGCGAAGACAGCAAGGTGTCGGCGGAATTCGACCTGACGAAGTATCTCACGCCGGGCAAGGAGAACCTCATTGCTATGCAGGTGATGCGCTGGTGTGATGGTTCTTATTTTGAGGATCAGGACTTCTGGCGTTTTACAGGAATTGCCCGTGAGGTATATCTCTATGCCCGTCCTCAGGCCCACATCGCCGACTTGTTCATTACGCCCGATTTGGTGAACAATTATCAGGACGGAACGTTGGAGGTGAAACTGAACGCCGTGGGAGCCAAGGGTGAGACCGTGATGTTCTCCCTGAAAGACAAGGAAGGAAAAGAAGTGGCTGCACAGACGGCTAAAGTCGGAGGAAACGGTGAAGTAAAAGTAAACTTCGATATCAAAAATCCTTTGAAGTGGACTGCCGAGACGCCGAACCTCTATACTTTATATACTACCTTGATGGACGGCAAGCAGGTGGCCGAGGTTGTGCCGCAGCGCGTGGGCTTCCGCAATGTGGAAATCAAGAACGCCCAGGTGTTGGTAAACGGACAGCCGGTGTTGTTCAAGGGAGCCAACCGTCACGAACTCGACCCGGTGACGGGGTATGTGGTGTCGATGGACCGCATGCTGGAAGACATCCGCGTGATGAAAGAGCTGAACATCAATGCTGTGCGTACCTGTCATTATCCCAACGACCCGCGTTGGTATGAACTTTGCGACATATACGGCATCTACATGGTGGTCGAAGCCAATATCGAAAGCCACGGAATGGGCTACGGCGACAAGACGTTGGCCAAGGAGCCGACTTATGAGAAGGCACACTTGGAGCGCAACGAAAGCAATATCAAGATTTACAAGAACCATCCTTCCATCATCTTCTGGAGCGTGGGTAACGAAGCCGGTTACGGGCCTAACTTCGAGAAGGCGTATGACTTGGTGAAGGCGTACGACCCGAGCCGTCCGTGTCAGTATGAACAGGCCGGACAGAACGGCAAGACGGATATCTTCTGCCCGATGTATTACGATTACGGCGGCTGCGACAAGTACTCGCAGGGCGACAACCCGCGTCCGCTCATCCAGTGCGAGTATGCTCATGCCATGGGTAACTCTCAAGGAGGTTTCAAGGAATATTGGGACATGGTACGCAAGTATCCGAAGTACCAAGGCGGTTTCATCTGGGACTTTGTGGACCAGGGCCTGCGTGTGAAGAACAAACAGGGCAAGACGATATATGCTTACGGAGGCGACTTCGGCCGTTATCCCACCAGCGACCATAATTTCAACTGCAACGGTATCATCAATCCCGACCGCAAACCGAATCCTCATGCCAACGAAGTGCGTTACTACTATCAGAACATCTGGGCTACGGCCAAGGATTTGAAGGCTGGCGAGGTGGAAGTTTACAATGAGAACTTCTTCAAGTCGCTTGACGACGTGGAATTGCAGTGGACGTTGGAGTCGGAAGGAAAAGTATTGGCCAACGGGCGGAATGCGCTCGACATTCCCGCACAGCAGAAACGTGTGGTGAAACTGGATGGTTACAGTTTGCCTGCGGACGTGAAAGGCGAAGTGGTGCTGAACCTCGACTTCGTGCTGAAGAAGGCCGAACCGATGCTCGATGCCGGCTATGCCGTGGCACGCGAACAGTTCGTGGTGAATCTTATACTTTCCCCACGATGGAAAGCGTATTGGCTGTCACTTCCGGCAAATATGACACCCGGAAAGTGGAAAAAAGAAGAAAAGGTGGCATGGGTCACATTGTCGGCAGGAAACACTTCTGTCACTTTCAACCATTGGAACGGTTGGATTGACTACCTCGACGTGGACGGGAAACCGATGTTGGAAGAGGGCTATGCCATCACTCCCGATTTCTGGCGTGCGCCGACCGACAACGATTACGGGGCAGGCACACAACGCAAGTTGCATGCTTGGAAGAATCCTGAGATGAAGATGAAGTCGTTCAAGGTGGTGGAAAATGAAGGCAAGGCCGAGAAGGGCGTCGAAGTGGTATATGACATGCCGTCGGTAGAGGCTACGTTGACGATGACTTATACGTTGACTCCGGCAGGTGAACTGGTGGTCAACGAGGCTATGACGGTTAATAAGGATGCCAAGCACAAGCCGGAACTGATGCGCTACGGTATGCAGTTGGTTATGCCGAAAGCCTATAATATGCTGACCTATTACGGAAAGGGACCGGGCGAGAACTACATCGACCGTAACAACGGAGACCGTTTAGGGGTGTACGACGCGAAGGTGGCCGACCAGTATTGGGGCTATGTACGTCCGCAGGAAAGCGGAAACAAGACTGAGGTACGCTATTGGCAGGTGAAGGATGAGAACGGCAAGGGATTGGAGTTCTATTCTTTCGCCCCGATGGAATGCAGCACGTTGAACTATTTGGCTTCGGATTTGGATGACGGTTGGGACAAGAACGCCCACCAGAGCCATTCCGGCGACTTGACACCCCGTGATTTCAGCGTGGTCAAGTTGGCAGCGCGTCAGCGCGGATTGGCTTGCGTGAACAGTTGGGGAGCTATTCCGCTCGAACAGTACCGCATGCCTTATCAGGATTACAGCTTTACTTACGTAATCCGTCCGTTATGATGATACAATTTTCTATGTTTTAAATTTAGGTTAAATGTGAGGGGGTGTCTTCGTGAGAAGGTGCCCCTTTTTTATGGGCAAGACGCAGAGGAGGGGAAGGCTTCGTTCAAGATTTAAGGATTTTGGAAAGGCTTTTTCGTCGGGCTGAGATTTGAAAATCGTTTGCCGCAGAACGGAAAATCGTTCGCCTGAGATTGATTTTTTGTTTGGCGCAGAACGGAACGCCAATTTCTTCATACCTATAAATACTTGTTTCATAGCCTGTTGCGTTTTCTTTTGAAAGATATGGGTGTGTCGCTGTATGTCAATATAAATCTATGAAAACGATTCGCCCCCGAATGGCAGGATATGCCGTTCGGGGGCGAACTGTTGATACTGTGGCAAGGCCGTCTGATGCCTTGCGGAAGCCCTTGTGAGAGGTTATGGAACCATTACCTTGACGGAGTGGCTTCCGGCTTTTACCACATAAATACCTCTTGAAAGGCGTGCCGTACGGGGAACCTGTTGGCCGCTGATGGCGTAAATCCGGTAATTGTCCGTACCGTCTACGATAACATGGCCGTCACGTACGAAAACTTTGAACGGGGCGGATCCGATTGTACCTTTGATACCTGATTCACCTTCTTTGGGAGAACTTACGGCTATCCAGCCCATGATATCGCCATTGTTGGTGGCGTTGTCTATTTCCTTGATAGTTTCGTTGGTCTTGTCCTTTTGGCGGATGATTTTCACTCCTGTGGTGGCGGGCACGTCTTTGATGTCCGTATTGCTTTCGTCCGTCGTGTAGCTGCTGATTCTGTATACGGAGGCACAATCATAATTGTTGGTCTGGGGGCCAAACAGCATGATGGGGCTGAACAATCCTATGGCATTGCCCGTCTCGTCCACGAGATTGACTTCGCGGGCACGCCGGCCGTCCACCTTTGTCCTCTGCATTGCGGCCCACAGTCAGAATCTTACCGTCGTCCATCTTGGCGGTTCCCGGAGTAGCTGCCACGTAGAAGATATCTTGTCCGGCAAAGGTGCTGGTCGTTTCGTCCACAGCGGCTTGTCGGGCCAGTTTGACAGCGAAGCCTTTGTTCGTGATGTCCCAAACCTTGACTACGTAGGGATATGCCTTGTAGCGTGACAACACGTTTGCAATGACTACCGGAGTTACACCTTCAGGAAACGGGGTGGCAAAACTGATCCACGTGGTGTCGTTCTTGATTTTGCTTGCGCTTTCTCCCACTTCCATTGTGATTTCACCGATTTGGTGGGCACCCTTGCGCAGTACCATGAAGTCTGTGGTTTCCGGTTCCGTGATGGTTTGTTCGTAGTCCCCTTCGTTCCAAGGGAAGGCCCAGAAGGAGAATTTGTCGCTCAGCACGCTGACCACTGTATTGACTGGTACGACCTTTGAATCGTTATAGGAAAGCAAGCCTGCAAAAACGGCCGGTTTTTCATCTTCACCGATGGCATCGAATTCCGTATTGAACTCCTGTGTATCGCTGATTTCCAAGGTGCCGTACTGGAAGCCCGGTTCGCCCTTGGCTGCCACCAACGAGCTGTACTTCGTCCGTAGAACGCACGTTCCCGTCCATGTCGAAGTTGCGCACCCGGTACGTGTAAGTCCCCGTTTGAAATCTTCGGGGAAGACTTCGTTGTACGCATAGGAATTCTTGTCCGGAGCTTCGTATTTCTGCAAGGTTTGCCATTCGCCATCGTCCAAGCGCATTTCCAACAATGTGGAATCGGTGAAGCCCATGTTGTTCTTATACTCCCAATTGAGAGCCAACTTACGTGTGCGTTCGGTATATTCCAAAGTCAGTCCTGAGGGCGTGCTGTACACCACCTTGGGCACGAACTCGTAGGATTTTCTGTAACCCATACCCGAGTTCATTTCGCCATACCATTTACCCAAGATGGAAGCACCAGTACCATACTTGTAAAGTTTGGAGCAATCGGCTTCGCTGTTCCAATAGGCATAACGTTCCACATAGTCGAAACTGTTCCAGTTGGTAAGCACCTTGCTCATTACGTCGTAGTTCTTCTGTTGGTTCTCGATGGAAAACGAACGGTCTGTGGCGAAGATACCATTGTTGTTCCATGAAGCTCCCCAAACGAATTCCGACACCCAAATGGGGCGTTTGTATTTGTCATAATAACCCTTCAGTTGGTTGTTCAAGTTCCATTCAGGCCAATAGCAGTGCATGTCGAGAATATCGCAACGCCAACCGCGTTTGTCGATTTCTGTCATGAACTGTTCTAACCATGAGAGGCTTCCGTCGTGGGATGAAGGGGAACACAGGCGCATGCCGGTAGCCATAAGGTTTTCCCAGTTGTTGAGTACGGTCTCCACGCTTTGCGGATGGTCGTCGGCACTGTTGCCCGGTTCGTTGTTGGTCTGCATGTGGCAGGATTGGGTCACCTTTCCGCAGGTTGAGACAGAAGGCCAGTCTTCATAAATGTGATGGGGAACCCATTCGCAGTCCGGCTCGCGGCTTGCATTGCCCTGTCCCCAGTCATAGCACCATGTTACTTTGAGGGCGTTGACGATTTCTTCACTTGCATCGCTGGCGATACCTTTTTCTGGAAATTATGCCACTTGAACACGCGATAGGAAGAAATCCTGTGGTCGAGCTCCATAGGTAGCTCGGCAAACTCCAAGTCTTCCTTATCGGCGACGAAACAGCGGCTGTAACCTTTACCGCCGGGATTATTGGAAAAAGTCACCATGTAGCCTCTCTTCAGTTTGAAGCTCCTGATTCGATTGTTGAGCTTGGCGGTCGAAAGGGTATTCATGTAGCCGTTGGAATTTTCCAGTCCGAAATCATTGACGGATTCCCCTCCGAAGTTGGGCTCGGAATAGACCGTCAGCGGTTTGATGTCTTTGCTGTAAGGAAAGATGATGGCGCCATGGGCATACATTTTCACTCTTGACAGTTCTCATCGTTGACCGCCGGCTCTCCGTTAATCTTAATGAAAGAAAGATAACTGAGGGCTTCGCTTGGACGCAGGTTTTCCAAAATCACGACGGCATGTTCCGTATTGGTGATATTGATACTGCCCGGCGTGGCGAACGGGGTTGTACCCGTCACGATGTAATCCACATCTTCGCTAAGGGTGACGGAAGATGTTACTTGTTCTATTTTCTGGGTCGTGTTTTCGGCAATAGCTGTCTGTCCCAACGCGAGAGCCAATGCAAAGGTTAATAGTTGCGTTTTCATTATTTACTATAGGTTTTATAATTTATGGGTTAGTTTCAATGGGGCGGATGGTTTGGGCCGCCTTCCGGTTACTTCGTGTTGGGAAACGCCTTTTGCAGCCGTTTCAGCTCTTTTGGGTGATGGCGATGACCGTGCCATGGCGCGGAGTAAACGCTCCCTGAGTGGCTGTATCCTGCACGCGTTTGAACTTCATCAGGTCTTTGCTGGTGCAGAACTGGTAATGCCCGTTCATGTAGCAGTCGTACATCAGAACCCAGTCTCCTTCTATCCGTTGGAACACGCCGGAACCTTCCACCGCCTTGTCGGTATCTTCAAACGTACCGGGCAACAGTTCCCATTCTGCCGGATTGTGCAAGTCTTTGGCCAGATATTGGCGTATGCCTTTTTCTGTTCGCCTTCGGTTTTGAAAAAGATGTGATAAGTTCCATTGTCGTCTTGCACGATATCCGTGTCGATGGACGGTTTCTTGTAGTCGAACAGGACTTTGGGCTCTCCTTCAAGGTCGCTGAAATCTTCATTGGCGTATGCCCAAAAGACCTTGTCGTAGGGGCACTGTCCGTCGTCGGTCAGGATAGAAAAAGTACACCATGTATTTTTTGCCTTCTTGTCGTAGATGGTTTGCGGCGCCCATACGCGGATGACGTTGGCGAACATCGTGTTGGCATATTTTTCAGGGAAGTTTACCGTGTGGTGCGTCCAATTGACCATGTCTTTGCTGCGCATCAGTACGATGCCCCGGTTGGAGGTCCATCCTTGACTGGAACGCATGTCGGTGACTACCATGTAGAAGTAACCGTCTTCACCTCTTAAGATATGAGGATCGCGTACCCCCTTTTTTAAAGAAATCGTGTCGGAGGAAATGATGGGCTTGCCGTCGTTCAACGGAGTATAGCTGAACCCGTCCGTGCTGATGGCATAACAGATTTGTTCCTGTTCGGGAGCGTTACCTGTGAAATAGGTAAAAAGGTAAGCTACTTTCTTTTTTGGCTTGGAGGGTTGTGGTGCTTGCGAATGTACCGGCACACACAAGGCAAATGCCTAACACTGTCTTTAGGTTTTTTTCATGTTGAATATGAATAGGTTAATAAACAGTCAAATGTACGAAAATAGCTTTATTTGTGTGCGCAAACCGACTCCTTATTAACTAAGATTAACGACCCTTGCGCTTTTCCCGAAGCGTTTCCGCGATGGCCCAGTGGATAGCAGCTTCTTCTTCCTTGCCACAGCGCGACAGGGCATCGCCAAACAGTTCGTGAGCTTTGGCGTGTTCGGGCTTAAGGGATACGGCTTTGTCGAAATCGGCGACAGCCTGTTCTGTACGTCCGCAAAGCAAGTGGTTCTTCCCCGGTTGTAGTGTACTTTGAAATTGGCTGTGCTGAGTTCGGCGGCGCGGTTGAAGCATTGGAGTGCATCTTCGTATTCCCCGTGGTCTTGCAGCGTGACGCCTTTGCGTATCCATGCGTCTACGTATGAAGGGTCGAGCGACAGGGCCTTATCGTAATTGGCCAGGGCGGCACGCAGGTTATGGGCCTGAAGGATGGAAGCGTTGCCCAGTTCGTAATATTCATGGGCGTACTGCTGCATCTGTTTGCGTTGGGCTGCCATTTGTCGTTTCAACTCTTCGTTCTCGCGTTTAAGTCGGCTGATGATATTGAGTTTGCTGCAAATGAACCGTTTGATGGCCGGTTTTTCGATGTCGTATCTGCTGTGTATGGCTATGAAGAAGTGATCGAGGCTTTCACGGAAGTCATCGCGGTCGAATGCCTGTACGGCGGCTTGGTATTCGATGTCGGCTTTGGCTTTCTTCATGGCTTGCTCGATAGCCTTTTCGTCATTGAATTGTTGGGCGAACCGGATGATTTCGGGTTTGACGAAAATATCCGAACGGGATATTTCCTTCTTCAGACATATACCTTCCAATGAAGTGCAGCGGCTCAAGGCTACATATACCTGTCCTCCGGCGAAGACGCCACCGGTGAAGTCGATGGTCACTTTACGGAAAGTCAGTCCCTGGCTTTTATGGATGGTGATGGCCCAAGCCAATCGCAGGGGGAACTGCCGGAAGATGCCGAGTTCTTCCTCTTCTATCTTTTTTTCTTGCTCGTTGTAGGTGTAGCGCATGTTGCTCCACACTTCGCGGGTGACTTCCATTTCGGTTCCGTCTTCCATGACGACGTAGATATGGCCGTTCTTTTCGTCTATGGCCGAAACGGTACCCAGAGTTCCGTTTACCCAACGTTTGTCTTGGTCGTTTTTGACGAAAATGACTTGTGCGCCGGGTTTGAGTTCCAGTTCCATCAGCGTGGGGAGCGAACTTTCCGGGAACTCGCCTTGTATTTCGCCTTTAAAGAGTGTGCTTTCGGTGTCTATTTCGGATAGTTTCCGGCGGTTGATGAAATCTACATTATCCCTTCGGGTGGCCAGGGTAATATTCAGTCCATGGCTCAACTTGTCGTCGTTCGTCCGGTTCAGGCGGCTGTTGAGCAGTTGCAGGTCGGCACTTCCGGCCTGATTGGTACGGATATGGTCGAGCACGGCGATGAAGGCGGCATCTTGCTGGCGGTACACTTTCTTCAGTTCTATGGAGACGAGGCGCATTTCCTGGAATACTTTGGCCGAGAAGAAATAAGGCGTAGGGTAGTAACGGTTCAGGATTTCTCGTTCGTCCGCTTTGACAACCGGTTCCAGTTGGAATATATCTCCGACAAGCAATAACTGCTTTCCGCCGAACGGTTCGCGCAGGTTGCGGCTGTAGAGGCGCAGGATGCGGTCGATGAAGTCAATGATGTCCGCCCGTACCATTGAGATTTCATCGATAATGATCAGTTCTGTTTCACGCACCAGCTTTTGATGGGCGGAATTGTATTTCAGGAACTCTTTCAGTTTGCGGAAGCTGAACCGAGGGTCGTCGGGCAGGAGCGGGTGGAAAGGGAGCTTGAAAAAGCTGTGCAGGGTGCTTCCCCGGCATTGATGGCTGCGATGCCTGTAGGTGCCAATACCACGTGCTTCTTCCGTGTGTGGCTACAGATATACTTCAGTAAAGGTGGATTTACCCGTACCGGCTTTGCCTGTGAGGAAAACCGAGTTACGGGTAAACTGTATGAGTTTCAGTGTGCTTTGGAACTCCGGGTTCTGAAGGTCTATTTCAATGTCTTCTTTCAAATCTTTGGGGCTATGATGTCAAGGTGCCGTGTGTGAGGCTTGCGGATGGTTACCGCTTCCCTCGCTTGCCGTTGTTTCTGTTTTCGCCTCGGGCTGTTTTTCCGGTGAGGCGTTACCGCGTTGCAAAGAGTCCCCGGAAGGGCTATACCCAATGAATCTGTGGGTGCCGTAAGCGAATCCGGTTCTTGTGGCGCATAATAGCTTTCGCATGTGTACGTGGTGGGGTCGATGTCTTCGAGCGGTTTTTTCGGGAATTTGGCACGGTATTGGGCGAAGCGGTCGTCCAACAGGACTTTCTGGATGAAGTTGCCGAATATGGGTAAGGCCGTCCGGCTGCCTTGTCCTAAGGCTCCGGTGCGGAAGTGTATGCTCCGGTATTCTCCTCCGACCCATCCGCCGGCGACTAACTTGGGCGTTACGCCCACGAACCAGGCATCGGAATGGTTGTTGGATGTACCGGTTTTGCCTCCGAAGTCGGTGTATTTCAGTACAGGATGGATGTAGCTCCACAGGGCTGCCGTGGTTCCGCCCGGCTCAGTCAGGCCTCCCCGTAAAAGCCGTTGCATGAAGAATGCGGAACGGTATGGAATAGCCTGCTGCTCTTCCGGTTCTGCCGCATAGATGATATTGCCGTCGCGGTCGAGAATTTTAGTAATCAGGATGGGCGGATTCATCTTGCCGTCGTCAATGACCGTGCAGTAGCCGTTGACCAGTTCTAACAGATTGACATCGGAGGAACCTAAGCTCAGCGACGGAGTTTCGTGCAGCGGCGACTCGATCCCCATGGCATGTGCGGTCTGTGCAACGTTGTGGATGCCCAGTTCATAACCTAACTTGACTGCCACACTATTGATACTCTGTGCGAAAGCCGATTTAAGTGGCATCGCCGCTCCCGAGAAGGTGCCGTTGGCATTATGGGGTGTCCATTTGGTAGGTTTGCCGTCTACGGTGTCCGGGTACTGTTGCCATTCGTCGATCCGGGTGTCGCAGGGGTCAGTCCTTGGTTCATCGCTTCTGCATATACAAAGAGTTTGAAGGTTGAACCGGGTTGGCGCATGGCGGTGACTTTGTCGTATTTCCACGATCCGAAGTCGATGTCGCCCACCCATGCCTTGACATGGCGGCTGTCCGGTTCTATGGCTACGAAACCGCAATGTAGGAATTTGACCATATAACGGATGGAGTCCATGGTGCTCATCTCTTCTTCTTTCAGACCGTCGTAACTGAACACCTTGACCTTGTGGGGCAGATTCAGATAGTAAGTGATGGAGTCCGGCTGGTCGGGGAAACGGGTTTCGAGATATTTGTATGCTGTCGTTTTTTTAGCTAAGTCCTCGATAAAGTTCGGAATCTCCTGGTGTCTTTCGTCTTGCCACGGGTTTGTGTTGCCCCAATGTTGCTTGAAACGTTGCTGGAGGACTTCCATTTGTTGGATGGCAGCCTCTTCCGCATATTTTTGCATACGGGTATCCAGCGTGGTGTATATCTTCAGCCCGTCGGCATAGAGGTCCGGTTTGTTTTCTTCGTCTACGCCGGCTATCGCTCCTTTCTCGCACAGCATGTCGATGTACTCCGGCAAGACGGCACGGAAGTAGGGGGCGATGCCGTCGTAGCTGCTTTCTTCCTTTCGTGGATTTACAATCATGGGAAGTGCCATGAGAGAATCGAGTTGTGCACGAGTGGCCTTGTGACCGTGAATGACCAGATGACCGTGGTCGTATAGGTTCGTCAGCACCACGTTGCGCCGTTTGGTACTGTTCTTGGGATTGAGCTTCGGGTTGTAGCTGGATGTCGCTTTCAGCAAGCCTACCAATGTGGCAGCTTGTTCGTAGGTCAACTGGTCGGGAGTCGTGTTGAAGTAGGTGCGGCATGCTGTCTTGATGCCGAATGAATTACTGCCGAAGTCCACGGTGTTGAAATACATGGTGAGTATTTCTTCTTTACTGAATATCATCTCCAACTTAACGGCTACAATCCATTCTTTGGCTTTCATGACCAGGATTTTCACCCCAGGAATTTTGCCGAGCAGTCCGGTAGAGTATTGTGTACGCACTCGGAACAGGTTTTTGGCCAGTTGTTGGGTGATGGTACTGGCACCACGGGCACGTCCGCTTGCGATGTCTTTTATCGCTGCAAAAGTCCTTGAAAATCTATGCCATGGTGGCGGTAAAAACGTTCGTCTTCAGTATCGATGAGGGTCTGGATGATAATGGGAGAGATATCCTCGTACTCGACCGGCGTACGGTTTTCGCTGAAAAAACGACCGATAAGTACACTGTCGGCACTGTATATCTCGGAAGCTTCGCTGGTGACCGGATGTTCAATGTCTTTGAATCCGGGTGATTTCCCAAACAGATAGAGAAAGTTGAGGTCAACGGCAATAAGAAGTAAAATAACCGATAGGACGCAAGTGATAATCCATACTACGGTTTTCTTGTACCAAGGGCCTCGATAGAGGTTGGTGAATCCCCCTTCCGGCCTTTTTCAACCAATGGCTTGTCTTTTGAAGAATGCGACTCATGTGATTTGACTTATGTAGGTTGAATGATGTTTAATAGGAGCAAATTTAGAAAAAGTTTATGGCATAATCTCTTTTTCTATGAGTTTTTTATAGCTTCCGTTTCATCCGGATGAAACCAATGAATGCTTTCGTCGCGGCGAAACCATGTCATTTGCTTACGTGAGTAAATACGGGTGTTTTGTTTGATTTTCTCCACAGCCGTCTCTAAAGTCCAGGAACCGTCGATGTATTTGAATATTTCCTTATATCCTACGGTATTGAGGGCGTTGGTATGCCTGTAGGCGATGACTTTCGTGCCTCTTCCACCAGTCCGTCTGTTATCATTTGGTCCACGCGCCGGTTGATACGCTCGTATAGTTCTTCCGTTCTCGTCTTAATCCGATTTTAAGGATGTCGAACGGACGTGCCTTGGGTTGGCTGGTGCGGAAGCTTGAATAAGGTTTTTCCTGTCATGTAGCATATCTCCAATGCGTGAATGACACGTTTGGGATTTTTGTGGTCTACGAGGTTGTAGTATTCCGGGTCGAGCAGTTTCAGCTCTTTGCAAAGTTGTTCCAGTCCCACTTCTTCGTATCTTTCCCACATAAGGCGGCGGGTTTCTTCATCTACGGTAGGAATGTCGTCGATACCCTTGCAAACCGCGTCGATGTACATCATGCTTCCGCCTGTCAGTAAGGCGTATGGATGTTGGGAGTAGAGGTCGTCCAATAAACGAAGTACGTCTGTTTCGTATTGTGCTGCACTATAATAGTCCGTTAGTCCGAGTGTGCCGACGAAATAATGTCTGACACGCTGTTGTTGAGCTTCGGTGGGTGCAGCGGTTCCGATAGGCAGGTCACGGAATAGTTGCCGTGAATCCGCGTTGATAATAGGAGTATGAAGAAACTCAGCCAACGAAAGGCTGAGCTCTGTTTTTCCCACTCCCGTAGGTCCTATCAATACGACAAGTCGGGGCTTCATGAATCAATGATAAGGGTTGCCTTCGCTGATTTCGAATCCTTCTGGGTCGAATTCTTCCGTGTCGAAACTTTCGCTTCCGTAGAAATCTTCATTTAAATCTTCCGAGGGGTTTGGTGGTCTCCTTATTCAGAAACTCTTCCAAATCCATGGATTGTTGCGGAGCTTCGCCATGGCTTCGGCTGCATACCGGCTGTTCCTGCGTCTTTCCGAAACTGATTTCTGTCAGCTCAATGAAAAACATGCGGTTGTCCAACGGGTCGAAAACATAGACCATGCGTTGTTTCTCGTCTTCCAATAGCTCGTTGAGCCGTGTCTTTTTCATCAAATACAGGTCTTCGTCCGAGCGGCTTGTGCCCATGTCTTCCAACAGAATCTCCTGTTCTTGTTCCCACTCTTGGTTACAGATGAAAAAAGAAGTAGGCACATTATCTGCATAGTGGCACGAAGACAATATGGCCTGATGCAGGTCGTAAAAGGTGGCCTCGGCATCTATTTTGATTTCTCTGATAAAATCTTCTACTTCATTAGAGATAATGGTAAAACGGTATACCATGACTTTTTATGATATTTAGTGGACAAATCCTCTTTTGGAGTTTTCGATGAACTCGATGATATAGTTTATTTCCGGACTGGCAGGCACTTCTTCCCGTACTTTCTGTAAGGCTTCGTTCAAAGGTACGCCTCCTTGGTAAATAATACGGTAGGTATTATGTATGTTTTCTATCAGTTCGTTGCTGAAGCCTCTCCGTCGTAATCCGACAAGATTCAGACCGCAATAGGCAACCGGCTCGCGTGCACATATAGTATAAGGTGGAATGTCTTGGCTGAAACGTGTACCTCCGCCTACCATCGTATATCCCCCTACGCGACAGAATTGGTGCATCAGAACGTTGGCACTGATGATGGCGTGGTCGTCGATGATGATTTCACCGGCCAGTTTGGTGCCGTTGCCGATGATACAATCGTTTCCTACAAAAGCATCATGGGCTACATGTACGCTTTCCATCAGCAAATTACCACTGCCTACGCAGGTTTTGCCTTTGCCGCCGTACCACGGTTGATTGTTACGTTCTCACGGATTTTGTTGTTATCGCCGACTTCGGCTGTGGTTTCTTCTCCCCGGAATTTCAAATCTTGGTACGGCACTGATAACAGCTCCCGGAAAAATGACATTGCCGTTGCCGATACGTGCTCCGTATAGTACGCTTACACTGTTCATCAACACGTTATTGTCGCCTATTTCCACGTTTTTGTCAATGAAACAAAACGGGCCGATTTCGCAGTTCTCACCGATTTTAGCTTCCGGATCTATGAAAGCCAAAGGACTTATTTTGCTCATAAATTCTATCTTACTTGTTTTTACGATTTGTGCAGTAAATGTGGCTTCGGTCACGATGCTTTCTCCCACAAACACATAACCGCGCATGGACGAGATGCCATGACGTACCGGTGCTAACAGTTCTACTTTGAAAAGGAGGGTATCTCCCAGGAACCACTTTTTGGCGGAATTTCACTTGGTCTATGCGTAAGAAGTAGGTGCTCCAACGTTCCGGTTCATCTACGGAATTCAACACTAAAAAGACCGCCTGCTTGAGCCATGGCTTCGATTTGCAGCACACCGGGCATGACCGGTTCCTGTGGGAAATGTCCGGTAAAGAACGGTTCGTTACTTGTTACGTTTTTAACGGCTACGATGGTCGTAGGCCCGAGTTCTATGACCTTATCCACAAGTTGCATGGGATAACGGTGGGGAGAAGCTCGCGGATACGATTGACATCCATTACCGGCGGTTCGTTACAGTCGTAGCCTGGAGCTTGTATTTCGTGTGCCCGAATTTCTTTGCGGATCAGGCGGGCAAACTTATTATTGATAGTATGTCCGGGACGAGTAGCGATGATACGCCCTTTGATGGGCTTGCCGATCAGTGCCATGTCGCCGATAATATCGAGCAATTTGTGGCGTGCCGGTTCATTTTCCCATACCAGAGGTTTGTGGTTCAAATATCCTTTTTCTGTAGCATCGTGATGGGGAACTCCGATACTGTCAGCCAACTTGTCCAGTTTCTCTTGGGACATCTCATTCTCATAAATCACGATCGCGTTGTCCAAGTCTCCGCCTTTGATAAGACCGGCAGCCATCAGTTGTTCTACTTCACGAACAAAAACGAAAGTACGGCTCGGGGCGATTTCAGATTCGAAATTCTCCATGTTGTCCAAAGTGGCAAACTGGCTGGAAAGAACTTTGGAATTGAATGAAATCATCGCCGTGATGCTGAACTGCTCATCCGGTAGGATTGTAATGCAAGAACCGGTTTCCTCGTCTTTGACTTCCAACTTTTTACGGATGATATAGTAGTCTTTGACTGCGTTCTGTTCGGCTATGCCTACACGTTTGATGTTTTCCACGTAAATTTCCGCGCTTCCGTCCAGAATAGGAACTTCAGGGCCGTTGACTTGCAAAAGGCAGTTGTCCACTCCCATGGCGTATAAAGCAGCTAAGGCATGTTCTACTGTACTGCAACGGGCTTCTCCTCGTCCCAAGACGGTGCCGCGTGTGGTTTCTACCACATTTTTCGGCTACGGCGTCAATAATGGGACGCCCGTCCAGGTCGATTCGTTGTATTTTATACCCGTGGTTTTCGGGAGCAGGATTGAATGTAACGGTCAGGTTCAGACCTGTATGCAATCCTTTGCCGCACAAAGAAAAACTTCCTTGCAATGTTTTCTGTTTCAGCATAGCTCTTTATTTCTTCTTATTCAGTATTTCTTTTAAATCTTCTATTTCTTTTTTCAAATGGTTCACATCCGCATATATCTCAGGTAGTTTTTTTGTACACTACACTTGAACGTGCAAAATTTTTAGCTTCGATGGCAGGAGAACCTTGTACGGTAATGTGCCCCTTTGCGTATGCTTCCGGCAATACCGGCTTGAGCACCGGACCTGACTTCATCACCGATGACCGCATGTCCTGCAATACCCACTTGCCCGCCGAACATACACCATTTCCCGATTTTAGTAGAACCGGCTACGCCTACCTGAGCGGACATCACCGTGTTTTCCCCGACTTCTACGTTATGGGCAATTTGGACCAGATTATCCAACTTGACTCCTCGGCGTACGAACGTAGATCCCATCGTAGAACGATCCACACAAGTATTGGCACCGATTTCCACGTCGTCTTCTATGGTTACGATACCGATTTGCGGAATTTTGTCGTAGCCGTTCTCGGTCGGTGCAAAACCGAAGCCGTCCGCACCGATTACGCAGCCTGCATGCAAAATGACGCGATTGCCGATTTTACAATCGTGATATACCGAAACGTTGGAATACAGTACACAGTCTTCGCCCACCGAAGCATTATCGTACACGGTGGTATGGGGATATATTTGTGTACCTTTACCGATATGCACGTTTTCACCGATATAAGCAAAAGGGGCGATGTAACAGTCTTCGTCGATTTGAGCCGTAGGTGCGATATATGCCAATGAATCAATGCCTTTTTTCTTGGGCTTGCTCATCTCATACAAAGCCAATAATTTGGCTACGGCCTCGTATGCATTGTCCACACGAATCAGCGTGGCTTGGGTTTCTTTTTCTAATTCAAGATTCCGGTCCACTAATACAATACTGGACTGTGTGTCATAGAGATAATGAGTGTATTTAGGATTGGACAGAAACGATATGGCTCCCGGTACACCTTCCTCTATTTTGGCAAAAGTATGTACCGATGCGTTTTCATTTCCCTCAACTGAACCCTGTATGAATTCTGCTATCTGCTTAGCGGTAAATTCCATGGTCTTTAGTTATTGTCATTACTAATTTTGCAAATTTCGCAAAAAAAAATCGAATTACACTATATTTTGAGATAATAAAATAAACGGCAAGCCTGATTTAAGCTACCTTTCCCCGTAGTCAAGACGTGTAGGAAAGGGTGTGTAAATATGGATGGGGACTTATAAAGTCAGCCGTCCGGATTTGGATTCCCAGACGGCTGTCAAATATAAAACATGGTTGCTCAGTGCTTATAGCTTTTTTAATTGCACTGCCATTTGTTGTTGCACTTCACGTGCCTTTTCACCGGCTACGACAGCGAAGCTTTCTGTGGAATCGGCATAAATGATGGCCCGGCTGCTGTTGACTATCAAGCCGCAAGTGCTGTTCATGCCATATTGGCAGACTTCTTCCAATGAGCCTCCTTGTGCACCGATGCCCGGTACGAGCAGGAAGTGGTTGGGGACGATTTTGCGGATGTCTTCAAACATGTGTCCTTGGGTGGCACCCACTACATACATCATGTTCTGGTCGTTGCCCCATTCCTGACTTTTCCGCAGGACCTTTTCAAACAGACGTTCGCCCTCTGTGTCGGTGGTCAACTGGAAGTCATGCGAGCCTTTGTTACTGGTCAGAGCCAGAAGGATGACCCATTTGTTTTCATAACCTAAGAACGGGGTTACGCTGTCTTCGCCCATATAGGGAGCTACTGTCAGGGCATCGAGTTGCATTTCCTCAAAGAAAGTACGGGCGTACATCGCCGAGGTATTACCGATATCTCCCCGTTTGGCATCCGCGATGATGAACTGGTCGGAGTAGTTCTTGTTCAGGTATTGGATCGTCTTTTCAAATGCGAGCCAGCCTTTTACGCCCATGCTTTCATAAAATGCCAGATTAGGCTTGTAAGCGATACAATAAGGTGCGGTAGCGTCGATGATGGCTTTGTTGAAGGCGAAAACGGGGTCTTCTTCCTTTAGCAGGTGCGAGGGGATTTTCTGAATGTCAGTGTCCAATCCACACACAGGAAAGATTCTTTCCGTTTGATGTTCTCAAAAAGCTCTTGTTTGTTCATGTCGTATATGTTTTTAGTTCGTTTTCTTTTGAATAAAATAATAACCGGAATAAGTAAAGTTCAGGTTCTTGTCTCCTGCATATCCGGATAGGGAGAAGTCGGTGAGGATAAAAAGATTGTCTTTTTGCCTGCCGATGAACTTTGTGGAGGAATCGTATCCATGGCACTCCATTTCCGGATGTCAGACGGCTGGACGTATATCGTGTCTATCACTTGATGCCCGTCGGTAAGTTCTATGGGCATGACTTCTTCTTTCCAATATTTGCAAGGGATGAAGTCTTCGCTCTTATGATATGCGACCAGTTCCGAATATCCGGTGTTTAATTCCATTTTGACAGAAGATGGCGATGACGCCTCAAAATGGAGGTATGTCCCTTTTGCAATGACTTCTGCGCCATTCTCCTTTTGACTGAAATGCACTTCGGAGTTTTCTTTAATACATTTCTCCGCTCCCCAATAATTGATATCGGGAGCGACAAGACGATGAATTTCTTTGTCTTTGAAAGTATAATCCAGTATTTTGAGACGGCTGTTAGTAAGCCGGGCTGTTTCCCGCGGAAGCGATGCCAACCAGTCCAGATATTGCTCTTCGTCCATGGGGAGTTCCCCTTTATATGATGTTTGGATTTGGATCGATAAGGCTTGGAACATGTAACGGTGGGTGAGTCGGGCATAATTTACCGGAAGTACGGATGTGAGCAGAAAGATGCCGGCAAACGACACGGCAATCCATTGAATGCGCCGTGCCCGTAGAACGAATAAGCCGATACAGACTATGTAAAACCAGATGTTCAGAGTCAGAAGGTACAGGCGGTTGAGCGTGATGCCGTAATCGTTGAATCGTCTGGCTATGCCGATTGTCATCAGTACTAACAGGGGTAGGATGGCGATGGGCAACCTACGCGCCATACGTTGCTCGAAACGTGAAAGTCCTTGGCGGAGAGAAGGGTACATACAGAATTCTACCCGATGCAACCCGCAGTAAGTGCGATGACTAACCAGGATACCCATCCGTCCGGTAATTGCCATTGGACGAGAATCTTCAATGCGTAGACATAAAGTACCAATAAGTAACATCCCAATAACGGAAGGAACAGATAGCGGATCACTTTGCTGAGGAATGCAGAAGTATGACCGGTACGGTCGTGTTTGGCTTCTCCGGCCGGGATTTGCCCTAAAAACAGCAATGAGGGTAAGGTCAGGCAAAACACAATGAGCCATGTGGTATAGAAGTTACCATTTACTTCCAGGCCGAATAAACCGGAGAAGGATGCTGTCAGCAGGCAGAGGCCGCCGCACATGATACCGCCGATTATCCATGAGGTAACGGCATGAGATACCAGTTGCAGGGTGAAATTCCATGAGGCGATATCGTCTTTTCACGGAAAAAGGAAGTGTGAAGATACTTAACCCCAAAGCCGTCAGGGGTGGAACCGTGGGCAAGCCCTGTTTCCAAGAAAGGAAAGTCTTCCGGCAATAGGTACAAGTATCCGGCGTCCGCTAACAGGAGCAAATGGAGTAGCGCGTTGGCGATGTATACGATACGTTTACGTTTCACTTCCTCTCCCCATAAGCGAAGGGAGAGAGAGAGCAAACTTCCTACAGTCAGATAATAATTAATGGTGAAAGTCTGACGTTCCGTGAACAATTCGTCTTTCCCCAGCATACTATTAATAAGAAAACAGCGAGCGATACTGTAAAGCCGACCGTGACCGGAAAACGTTTCAAGCATTGCTCGACGCTTTTTATGATAATCTGCCGGGTGAAAAACTTTTTCATGTTCTTTACCGTTTAGAGTTCGCTTTCTTTCATCCGTTCGGCATTTTCCGCCACGGTCAGTTGGTCGATGCAGTCTTGTATGTTGCCGTCCATGAACGAAGGCAGGTTCTGCATGTTATAGCCGATGCGGTGGTCGGTGATACGTCCTTGAGGATAGTTGTAAGTACGGATTTTGGCCGAACGGTCGCCGGTAGATACCATTGTCTTCCTGCGGTTGGCAATGTCGTCGATATATTTTTGGTGTTCTTTGTCGTAGATGAACGTGCGCAGACGTGCCAAAGCTCTTTCCTTGTTTTTCGGCTGGTCACGGGTTTCGGTACATTCAATCAGAATTTCCTCGGTCTCTCCCGTATTGGGGTTTTTCCACAGATAACGTGCACGTACGCCGGATTCCACCTTGTTCACGTTCTGTCCGCCTGCGCCGCTGGAGCGGAAAGTGTCCCATTTGATTTCGCCTTCGTTGATTTCCACGTCGAATTCTTGGGCTTCGGGCAGTACGGCCACCGTTGCGGCCGAGGTATGTACGCGGCCTTGTGTTTCCGTTGCCGGCACGCGCTGTACGCGGTGTACGCCCGACTCGTATTTCAGAGTGCCGTAAACCTTCTCTCCCGTTACGCTGAAGATGATTTCTTTAAAGCCGCCCGCAGCTCCTTCCGTAAAGCTGGAGATAGCTATCTTCCAACCTTTCATTTCGCAATATTTGGTGTACATGCGGAACAAGTCGCCTGCGAACAGTGCGGCTTCGTCTCCTCCCGTTCCTCCCCGTATTTCCATAATGACGTTTTTGTCGTCTTCCGGGTCGGCTGGGACGAGGAGCAACTTGATGCGTTCCTCCATTTCGGGGATATGTTTTTCAGCGGCCGCCATTTCTTCGCGAGCCATCTCCTTCATTTCCGGGTCGTCTTCGGTGGCCAGCATTTCCTTGGCGTCTTGCAACGTTTGCAGGCTGTCCATATATTCTTTGCGGGCTTTCATGATATCACCCAAGTCCTTATATTCTTTAGTCAGCTTTACGTAGCGTTTTTGGTCGCTGATTACATTCGGGTCGGTAATCAAAGTGCCCACCTCCTCGTAGCGGCTTACTAGCCCCTCCAATTTGTCTAATATAGAATTGTTTTCTGCCATAATATCAAGTTTCCGGCTGCAAAGATACGGAGAAAAAATGAAAGGACGTAAAAGGCCGCGACAATATAATAGGAGGACGAAGCCGAAAAGGATTTTATAACGAATTGATTTCTTCCGCGCTCAAGCCGGTGATGTCGGCAATATCGTCGATGGGGTATCCTTTGGTTTTCATGCGTCGTGCATTCTTAAGGCGTTCATTCATTTCCCTTCGTTTTTACCTTGTTCGATACCTTTGGCTATTCCTTTGGCCATTCCTTGTTCTATTCCTTTAACCATTCCTTGCCGCATTCCCAGTTCCAATCCTTCTTGCTTGGCGAAGTCGAGCACGGCAAGGTGGTCGCGGTACACTTTGATACTCTCGTCATATTTCATGCGATCCTCTTTGCTGAGCGAGGCGATGTCTACGATTTGTTCCAGTTTTCAAACACCGATTTACGGGCTTTGAATGGGAGTCTTTGAAATGTTTCCATATTTTTTTCAGTACATAAATCCAACGTTCAAAATCAGTTTGGCATTCATCTTCTTCCTTGGTGAAGCAGGAAGCTGCAGGAAAATGAAACGGAGCTTGTCGGAGAACACTTCGTTTGTGTCCCGGTCGGACAAGACGATGTCCGTGCGGAATCTGCCGGGTGAGTGGGACAGGTGGAAATTCATGAAGAAGATGCCATACACGGCTTTCAGGTTGAATTTCCATTCGGCACCCCGTTCCCCTTGCCGGGCGATGGCTTGCGAGAGGTAGTATAAAGCCCGTTCACGGAAAAAGGTCTGTTCACGGTTTTGCATTTCAACGATGAACTGTTCACCGTCTTCATTCGTACAATATATGTCATAGATGACACCCCGGTCGCCGGAAAAGTCCGGCAACAGCTCTTTGTCCAAGAATGTGATGTCCGTTATCCGCTTTTCTCCTACTAACAAGTCGTTCAGGAAGTCTATCAACAATTCTTTGTGGATGGCTTGCCCGAAGATGCGCTTAAAACCGACATCGGTAAAGGGATTGATGAATCTTGCCATATTTCTCGCTTTTGACAGTAATCAAGGCAAAGTTACAAAAAAGAATTGAAAACCAAGGGGATGTTGGTCTTTTTGTGAAGGCGTGAAGGGAATGTTCCACTTTGTCAATTTGACAAATCCGGATGTGCATGGCTGCGTTTTTTGTCCGTGTCGTGGCGGTAGGTGAGAAATGCGGGATTCTCGCGAAGTCCATGTCGGACAAAATGTAATGTGGAGGAGCTTTCTGGCTTTCTTCTTGTCGGTCAAACGGTATTTTCTGCGCATGGCCTTTGGAACGGAGTAAGCGTAGGGAGGGTGGAAGTGTACGGAATGACAGCCGGATTTTGTCTGTCGGGAGTGTTCAAATAGATATTCCGGTGCGGTTTTCAAGTGTTCGGATGGAGGATTTCAGTTCGTTTCCGGGATGTTTTGCGGAGAAAGTCGGCACGACATGCGGAGAAAAAAAGTGTTTCTTCTTGAGATTGAAAAATCATTCTCTTGAAGGTGAAGCCCCGATAAGGGTATTTTGGCGTTAAAATCCCTATAAAACTTTAATTTGCATTAACGAAAACGGTTCCCGTTTGTGCTTTTCTTCAAAAATAGCCTTGCGAAAAACAAGAAAAAACTGACTTTATGGTAGCTTTTGGACATGGAATGAAGCTTTTTGTCAATTCCTTGGGGTGGAGGATAAAAAACGAGGGGGGCAAACGCCCGCAGACCGGACTGCCCCTTCTCTTCCGAAACATGGGTTTATCGTAACATCACTTTTTGTGTCTTGCGTCCGGCTTGCAGGATGTAGATGCCCCGGAGGCCGGAAGTGGAAATTTGCGTGTCGCCCGAGGCTTCGCTCTGGTGGAGCAACGTGCCTTGCAGGTTGTAAAGGCGCAAGGTCGTGGCGGAGCGTATGCCTTCGATGCGGATGACGCCGCCAGTCGCGTAGATGCGTACCTCTTCTGCCTCCACCGGGACGATGTCGGTGTAGGGGGCTGCGGTGAGGGTTACGGTCTCGCGGATGCCGGAACCGTCTGTGGCTGCGGCTTCCACCGTCACTTGGCCGCCCGTGGCATTGTCTTTCAGGCTTACGGTGCCGTCTTGTGCGACGGTGGCCAACGTTTCACCCTCCGCAATGCTCCATTGTACGTGTTTGAGCGTGGTGCTCATCGGCAGTACAACCGCTTGCAGGTGAAGTTGCGGTTGTTCTTGGTCTAATTTCAATTCTGCTTCTTGCGAAGTGATGACCACGTTCTGGGCCATGGTGACGTCAAAGGCATCGGCAGAGCAAACCACGTTGGACCGGTTGCGGGCATCATCCGCCGAAGCCCGTTTCTGTGGCACGTCGAAGCGTACGGCCAAGGCGTAATATGTGGCTTCGTCCGAAGTCCGCACATGGGTGTAACTCAGGGTATGGCCGGACACGGCGGCCAGTTCGGTGAGCCGGTCGGGCGACGGGCCGCTCAATATCACGTATTGCATCACGTCGCGTCCTTCGTATGGGGTCCAGCTCAGGTTGATGTCGTGCCCCATGGCGCGGTTCACCATCAGGTGGGCGTTGGCATGCACCGCGCTGCTCCGGCTCTCGCCGCCGTAGTTCGTGGCCATCGTGATAAAGTAACGCTGCGAGAGCAAGGCCGGAGTAGAGGTCTCGTCCACATAGCTTCCCTCCGTCAGCGGGACTTCGCCCAACAGTTTGTAACGGTCGCTCACGGCCGTCTCGCGGTAGATGCGTACCGTCCCCGGTTGTAGGGGCGCAGGCAGTTCCGTGGGGATGCTCCAACTGATACGGTTGCATCCGGTAGCCTCGTCGGTGCCTATTTGTCCGATGGCGGGCACAAAGCCGCTGCCTGTCACTTCCACCCGGGTGCTTTGGTATATTTCACCGAACACGTCATCGGTGGCTTTCACGTTCAGGTCGTGGAACCGTCCCTTTCCGGGAAGATGAACGTGGCTTCGGCCTGTCCCTCTTCGTGGATGAATGCCACGCCTTCGTCGCGCAGGATTTCAAAGGCGACCTCGGACGAGAGCAAGTGTTCCGGCAGGGTGGCCTGTACGGGAGTGCCGGCCAGGACTTGCTGTGGCAGGTCGATGGCCATGCCCGGCAGGTCGAGGATTTCGATTTGTGCGCGGCTCACGATGTCGTCCACGGTCAGGGTGACGGTCTTCAGTCCGGATGTGCTCCATTTGATGGTGTTCCCGTCTATCACGCCTCCGTCGGTGTCGATTTGCGGACTGCCCAAGATGGTGGTCTCGAACGGATGGGCCAGCTTACGCGTCCTTTGCCCGGCAGGCTCAGGAGCGATACGGCCTGTGCCGTGTACTCGTAGACGGGCGAGAAGTCCGAGTGGGCGTTCCACGCGTCCACCGCCTGCACTTGTATTTCATACGTCTGTTCGGCTTCCAGGGCCGTGGTGGGGATGGTGAAGCGCGTGGCCGTGCGGTAATGCACATAGCCCGGTTCGCCCGTCTGTGCCTTGTTGTCGGTCAGGTTCAGGGGTGAGATGACATAAGCCCCTTCGCCCGATGCGCCTTTCTTCTTCACGCTCAGGTTGTAGCGCAGGCTGTGCGAGGGTGTTTCCTTGTCCGTAGCCCCGTCCCAATATATCGTCAGGCCGTCCGTCGTTTGGCTGGCGTAGACGTTTTGCGGCACGGTGGGCGCGGTGTTCTTGAACGAGGAACGGATGCGGAGGTTGGCATCGTAGTCGGGCGTGCCGTCGCCGTCCACGTCGAGATAAGGGCCGGCAGGCGATGCCGAACTGATATTACCGGGGATGAGTTCGAGTGAAGAACTGAAGCTTTCGATATTCTCCACGTAGGTCAGCTTCCCGTTTTTGTCTTGGAAAATGAGGCTGTCAGCATTGGTGCCCGATGCATATTCGGGTAGGCCGTCGTGGTTCAGGTCTACGGACGGTTTCCCCGGCAGGGCGATGCGTTCTACAAAACTGAATTCTGCATCACATAGATTGGCATAATATCGTTTTTCTTTGTAGTCCTCATAAATCAGGTCGGGACGCCCGTCCCCGTTCACGTCGGCGATGCCGACAAGTGTTAACGAACTGTTTTGTGCGGGCAGCTCGCGTGCCTCGAACTTCCATCCGCCTTGGTTCAGGTAGAGCCGTTGGCGATAGATGGGTGTGCCCCGGTCCCAACGGTATGCAGCCACGATGTCCAGATAACCGTCGCGGTTGAAGTCGGCCACGGCGACAGGCTTGATATTCCTCTCCTTCGAACAACCGTTTCTCTTCCCACGTGCCGTTTGCGGTGTTCTTGTACATCAGGGTTCCGCCCGCAAATCCACCCGTCCGTCGTTGTCCATGTCGCCGATGGGCGTAAGATAATCGTGTTCTCCTATCGGGTTGCTGGGCGTGTTGAGGCAAATCTCCCCTTCGTATGCGTGGAAATCCATGTTGCCGTCGTTCAGCAGGAATCTTTTTTGTTGGTTGTTCACTTTCAGGTAGTTGCCGTAGATGTCGGGCAGTCCGTCCCGGTTGAAGTCGACCACGTAGCCGCCGTGGCTGATGTCCAAGTCGGTGTTGAACGATTTCATCAGTTCCTTAAATGTACCTTGCGTGTTGGTGTAGAACCTTTGGGTGAATCCTTCCGCCCATCCGTCTTGGTTGAGGTCGAACACGCTGCCGCTGTAGCCGTTTTCGCCGGTTTCCGTATGGAACAGGGAGCACCCGTACGCCCTGCGTGAACGTGTGCCCGTCGAGCGAGAGGGTGACGGTTTTTCTGTCCGTAGCTTTCGAACACGATGTCGGCCGACCCGTCTGTGTTTTGGCTGACGATGCGTCCGTCGGGCTGCAGGTTGTATTGGTAGTTTGCGCCTTCACGGGCGTAAATCGGTGCGATATGCAAAGGTGTCCGCCGTGCTCAGTTCGTTGACCGAAGCCGTGAAGGCCGGGCTGACCAGATGGTTCTCGAACGAGGTCTCTTCGCTCCACGCGCTACCGATGCCGTTCGGGGTGATGGCCTGCACGGCGATGTGGTAAGTCCCTTCCGGCCATGTCCCGGCATTGAGCATCATGAGGTGGCAGTGCCGGCGTTGCCGTCCGAAAAGAGCGGCGGCTGCCGTCGGCATTGGATTGCGCTTGCAGGATGTCGCCGCGTCCCGGAGCTGTGCCCACCCGCACTTCATACGTAAGGCCCGGTTCTTGCGAAGGGGCTTTCCATTCCACCCGAAGTAAGCCTGTGGCCGCATCCACGGCGTAAGTCGGGGCTTCCGGGGTGCCCGCCGTGGCGGGTTTTGCGTTTTCCGGCGTGCAGAGGTAATGCTCTATCGTGTTAGGGGTAACGAGGAAATCGAGTTTCCTATCGCCGTTCAAGTCGGCGACGAACGGATTCTCCGATTGGATAGCATGTAGCCTTCCGGAAGGAGCATGGTCTCGCTCAGGTTGAAGTTCGCGTCCCATTGGAACAAGTAGAAGTCATATTGTTGGGTCCCTTTGGGAGTTTATGAATTTTTTCACTGCCGTCAGCCCCGGTTTTCTGTCAAGATATACCACCTCGTGAAAGGTGTATTCGCCTTCCATTCCTTGTTCCGACTTTTTGAATGTGCCGTCGCCTTGGTTACGCAGGAAGATAATGAAGGCGTAGGTGGTCTGTTTGGTCTTGTCGATGGTGAGTAGAAGGTCTTGGTGGCCGTCGCCGTCCAGGTCGCAAACCTGCATCCGTGAGGTTGGAGTTGTTGGTGAGGCGTTCCGTTTCATACCCTGTGGGTGTACTGCGCATCAGGTTCACGTCGCCCGTGTTTGCATCGAAGAGCACGTAATCCGTCAGGCCATCGCCGTTCACTTCGCAGGCCGTGACCGACGTGCCCATGGAAGCTGTGTAGTAACGTCCGTCCGGCAGTGAGATGAATCCCGTGCCGTTGGGTGAGAAGAGGTCGGGGTAGCCGTCGGCGTTTAAATCCAAAAGCTTGCATGCGGTCGCTTTCTTGGGCGTATGACGTGCCGCGTTCGGGAATCCACGCGCCGCTGAATATGGTGTTGTCCACGCGGAACATGCCGCTTCCTCCGCTACTGTAGTCCATGCCTTCCAACTCGGCGGCATCCGTGACGAGGGGGAGAGGTTTTTCTTGAGTCCGTCCGCCGTCTGCAACAGGATATACGGGGCGTAAAGGGTAGGCCAACTTTGTATCAGTTTAAAAGAATACCAAGTCCATGCGTCCGTCCCGGTTGAGGTCTGCTTGGGTGGGTTGGTCGCCTAAGAATGGGCTGCTTGTGGCTTTGTAGCTTCCGTCTGGTTGGCTCAGGTACATCTTCGTGTCGTTGCCGTTGGAAGCGATGAAGTCCGGTTTGCCGTCTCCGTTCAGTTCGAGGATATTCTTGAGGGTGAGCACATCATTTGCCACGCGCTCTACCGCCGTGCCGTCCAAGGCAAACCATGCAGTGAAGCGTTCCTTGTTGTTTTCTGTGTCGAGATATTCCATCTTTCCGTCCCCGTTCACATCATAATACATGCTCTTCAGGGTAGGCGGGGTTCTATCCAGAGGCGTAAGTTCTTGTCCCGCGATGGGGCGTATGCCTGTAAATGCCAGGCATGTGGCAAGGGGTGAATAAAGTAGTTGTTCTCATAATGGTTGGTTTTTATGTTTTATCGAACTGTTCCTTTCAGGTGTGCGTTTTCCTCTGTTCTCGCAATGGTTCAAAATTAAGGGATAAAACATGTCGTTCAATGCGTAAACGGTATTTCGTACGGAATGAATCTTATTTTTTACGCATTGAACAAAAAATCCGGGCAAGCAGGGGGGGACTTGTCCGGATAAGGCAGGAGGGAAAAGGAAATGAAGCTCCCCTTCCTTAGTAGTTGAATTCGCCGAATTCACTCTTGATGGTCAGTGAACGCGGCCCTTCTTCGATGTGTCCGACGATTTGCGCGTCGATGTTGAAACTCTTGGCGATGGCGATGACTTGTTCGGCGTGTTCGGGAGCAAGGTAGACTTCGAGGCGATGCCCCCATATTGAACACCTTGTACATTTCACTCCAGTCCGTACCGCTTTCCTTGGCAATCGCTTTGAACAAAGGAGGCACGGGAAACATGTTGTCTTTGACCACCCTGCAATTCTCACCAACGAAGTGGAGCACCTTGGTCTGCGCACCGCCTGTGCAGTGTACCATGCCGTGGATATCCGCACGCATCTCGTCCAGCACCTTCTTCACCACCGGGGCGTATGTACGGGTGGGGGACAGGGACGAGCTTGCCGGCATTGACCGGAGCACCCTCCACCGGGTCGGTCAGCCGGTAACTGCCGCTGTAGACCAACTCTTCCGGAACGGACTTGTCGTAGGTTTCGGGATATTTTTCGGCCAGATACTTGGCAAACACGTCGTGGCGTGCGCTGGTCAGCCCGTTTGCTGCCCATACCGCCGTTGTACTTCTTCTCGTAGGTGGCCTGTCCGCAACTGCTCAGTCCCACGATGACATCGCCTGGACGGATGTTGGCATTGTTGATGACATCGCTGCGCTTCATGCGGCAGGTAACGGTAGAGTCAACGATGATGGTGCGCACTAAGTCGCCCACGTCGGCTGTCTCGCCGCCCGTGGCATAGATGCCGATGCCCATCTTGCGCATCTCGGACAGCAGTTCGTCCGTACCGTTGATGATGGCACTGATGACTTCGCCCGGGATGAGCATTTTGTTGCGTCCGATGGTGGAGGAAACCAATATGTTGTCTACGGCGCCCACACAAAGCAAATCGTCCGTGTTCATGATGAGCGCGTCTTGCGCGATACCTTTCCATACGGACAAGTCTCCGGTTTCTTTCCAGTACATATAAGCCAAAGATGACTTGGTTCCGGCTCCGTCGGCATGCATGATGTTGCAATATTCTGGGTCGCCGCCCAGAATGTCGGGAATGATCTTACAGAATGCCTGCGGGAAGATACCCTTTATCGATGTTCTTGATGGCGTTGTGTACGTCCTCTTTGGCTGCCGACACGCCGCGCATCATGTAACGTTGGTTACTCATATCACTATATGTTTTTGAATGATTGTCTGTCATTAAAACTCTACTTTCGGGGCTTCCGATGCACCGGAGGATGCCTCGAACTTTTCTTTTTTGCTAAATCCGAACATCCCGGCGAATAAGTTGTTGGGAAACTTGCGTATCAGGACGTTGTAGTCTTGTACGGCCTCGTTGTAACGTTTACGGGCTTCGGTGATGCGGTTTTCCGTACCTTCCAACTGGGCTTGCAGTTCCGAGAAATTCTCGTTGGCACGGAGTTGCGGATAGTTTTCCGTCACGGCCAACAGCTTTCCGAGGGCGGAGCTCACGGCACCTTGGGCTTTCTGATATTCGGCCAACTTTTCTGCGGTCAGGTTCGCCGGGTCCACGGTGATTTGCGTGGCTTTGCTACGGGCGGCTACCACGGCTTCCAACGTACTGCTTTCGTGCGTGGCATAGCCTTTTACGGTACTCACCAGGTTCGGAATCAGGTCGGCCCGGCGTTGGTATTGCGTTTCCACGTTACTCAGGCTGTAGACACAGCTTCGTCTTTCTCTACCATCTTGTTGTATGAACAACTGTTCAAAAGAACCATGCACACCATGGCTATGGTGGCGGTCATCCATTTCTTTGTTTTCATTGTCTTCCTTATATATAAATAGGTGTTTGATTCGAAATATGTGTGTCGGTCAGAACTTGCCACCGGCTCCTCCGCCTCCGAAACTGCCTCCCCCGAAGCTTCCGCCGCTGAAACCGCCTCCGAAACCTCCGCCTCCGAACCCGCGATGGAACGGTCCTGCCACGGGAGGGAAACCGCCAAAGCCGGTGCCGTTGTCGAACGGTTCGTCATGGGAACGGGATACGGTATGCCCACATTTCGGGCACCGGTAATAGACCGTGTGATGTTCTATGCCTTGGAACCGGTCAACCCGGACTTGGGAATTCGTGCGGTGCATGGGGCTATGTCCGCATCGGGGACATGTGTTCCGTTTGCGGTTGGAATAAATGGAAATCAGGAACCCGCCCGTGACAATGGCCAAGGCGAGCCACATCAAGCCATATCCCTTTGTGCCGGTCGGTTGTCCCGACCAGTCGTGGAGCAGACTGTCGTCGCCATGGATTACACTACAGACGGCAGACACTGTTTGCAGCATGGCGGTATCCCAGTCTCCTGTTTTCAGGTAAGGCACCATTCGTCGGTTTTCTATCCGGCGGCAGATGGCATCGGGCAGCGTGCCCTCCAACCCTTCTCCGGTCAATATCTGGTAACAGCGGTCTTGTGTGGAAAGCAAGATGATGAGACCCGTGTTTTGCCGGTTGCCCACCCCGAGTTTGTTACCCAGTGTGATGGCGAAATCATAGCATTCTCCTCCTTCGATACGTTCCACTACGGCTACCACGGACTGTACGCCCTTCTCCGTTTCCAACCGATATAGCAGGCTGTCCATTTGCTGTACGGTCTGTGCGGAAAAGGATTCCATCGGGATTGACCACATGCTTGGTCTTGTCCTGCAAATAAACCATAGGCAGGTTGTCCACCGTATACGTGTCGGCATACAGGAGTCGTGCGCTCCGGCATACAAAGAATAAGAGGAACAGACAAAAAGCTTTCTTCATGACACACTTTGTTTACTGGCTTGGCAAGTTATTCATATCTTTTGGAATATTATATCGTTCGACGAAACTTTTGACGATTTCTGTATATTCTTTAGCATATTTTAGATAAGAATCGGCATGTGTTGCGCCTTCTACGTGCCATATCTCTTTGATGCCCGTTTTGGCGGCATACAGGCTGTCGCCCATCAAGTCGGTACGAACGTGTCTTCCGTACCGTGAATGAACAACATGGGAAGCCGGCATTTTTTACTTGTTCCAGTGGCGAGGCTTCCCGGAAATCCCAACCGTAACGCAGGCGTGTAGCCCAACTGGCCAGATGGAGCAAAGGGAAAAGCGGGCAGGCCGAACTGGTTTTTCAGTTCTCCTGCGTATTCATCCCACGCTGGTATAACCGCAGTCTTCCACAAAGCAGTTCACGAAAGGCGGTTGGGGTTCGCCGCTCACGCATACGGTCGTAGCCGCTCCCATGGAGATGCCGTGTACCACCATGCGAGTCTGGGAACCTTCCGGAGCAAACAGTTCGTTGGCCACTTCCATCCAGCGTAACACGTCGAGACGGTCTTTCCATCCCATTTGGATGTGGTCGCCTTCGCTTTGTCCGGCAAAGCGGAGGTCGGGGAGCAATACGTTGTAATGCAGGTCGTGATTGTATAAGTAAGCGATGTGCAGCATACGCACGGCATTGTCGGTATAACCGTGCACGGCTACGGCTGTATGAGCCGTCAGGGTGTCTGCATAAAGGTAAAGGGCGTGCAGCCTTACTCCGTCTTCGGCAAGGATAAACGTGTCCCGCAAGGCGTTTTCCCGTTGCAGGCTGTCTACCCAGTGCGAAAGGAAAGGGTAGTGCTCATACATGAAAGCGTATGACGTTTCGAGATTCTTTCCCCGTTCGTTGCCACCGGCCTCAACGCATACCATTGGGTATAGCGTGCTCCCCGTCAGTGTGAGTACTAATAAGGTGAGCACGATCCAGAGAATCCGTTTGAACTTGTTCTTTTCCTTGTGCATATCGTTAGTCTTCGCTATGCCAGAATTCCCATCCGGCGTATGCTTGGAGAATCAGCATCTCCAAACCGTTTTTGGTGATAGCCCCTTGTTCCCGTCCTTTTCTGAGAAAGAGGGTTTCTTCCGGATTGTAAACCAAATCGTACAACAGATGATTGCGTCCGATAGCCGTATAAGGGAGTGCCGGACACTCTTCCGTATGAGGATACATCCCCACTGGAGTACAGTTTACAATCACTTTATATTCGTCCATGATTTCCGGTGTGAGTTGTGGGTATGTCAGCGAATCCTCTTTCGGGTTACGGCTGACAAAGCGGGTTTCGATGCCCAAGCGGTGAAGTCCGTAGTGGACAGCTTTAGAAGCCCCTCCAGTACCTAATATTAAGGCTTTCCGGTGTATCGGTTCCAATAACGGTTCTATCGAGCGGGTGAATCCGATGACATCCGAGTTGAAACCCTTCAGATACGGTTTTCCTTTCCGCATCCCGATTCGTACGACGTTGACGGCGCCGATATGGCGGGCTTCCTCGCTCAACTCGTCCATGTATGGAATGATTTTTTCTTTGTAAGGGATGGTTACGTTGAGTCCGCACAGATTTGCGTTTTCCGTAATGATTTCCGGAAAGCGTTCGATAGAGGGAATCTCAAAATTGACATATTCGGCGTCAATCCCTTCGTTCTTGAATTTTTCATTGAAAAAGTCACGCGAGAACGAATGTCCTAAAGGATAGCCGACTAAACCGTATTTATCCATGATGTGAATGCTTATTTGGTGGCAAGATACATCGTGCTGATGCCGAAAGTAAAACGTTTGAAACACACGTCGCCGAAACCGGCTTTCCGGAGTATGCCCTGCATGACCTCTCCCTGCGGGAAAGCGGCCATCGTGGCCGGTAGGTAAGAGTAGGCACTATGATCCTTGGAAACCAACCGACCAATCAGCGGCATGACGATTTTGGCGTAAACAGAGAAAAGTTGTTTCATGGGGAAACGATGGGGAGAACTCAGTTCAATGATTAACAGATGTCCGCCCGGTTTCAGCACCCTGCACATTTCCCGTAGTCCTTGGTCCAGATGTTCGAAATTGCGTACGCCATAGGCTACGGTCACGGCATCGAACGTGTCGTCGGCAAAAGACAACGCTTCACAGTCCTCATGCTGGAAGCGGATGATTCCGTCCAAATGCAACGCTTTCACTTTTTGCCGTCCTATCTGCATCATGCCTTCGGAAATGTCTACTCCCGTAATGGATTGCGGAGAAAGCCTCCGGGCAGACAAAATGGCAAAATCGCCTGTCCCCGTAGCGACATCTAAGATTCGGCAGGGGTGAAAGGGCGACAAAGAGTCGACGGCCGTGCGCCGCCAACTCTTGTCGATACCCCATGAAAGGAAATGGTTCAGCCGGTCGTAGGAATGGGCGATGCGGTCGAACATGCGTTCCACTTGTTCACGCTTATGGCCTTCGTCCTTGTAGGGCTTTATCTTTTCTTGTTCGTACACGCCCCGGTTCTTATTTCTGGTTCAAGTATTCGGTGACGTTCTTTTCGATACGTGCGGCCAAATCGTCATGGTTGTCGGCTTTGTTGAACTTCTGTCCCACGATATGCTCGTACAGCTCGATATAGCGGTCGGACACGCTGTTTACGTATTCGTCCGTCATCTCCGGCACTTGCTGGCCTTCCTTGCCCATGAAGTTGTGGTCGATGAGCCATTGGCGTACGAATTCCTTGGAAAGTTGCTTCTGGGGTTCGCCTTTTCAAACTTCTCCTGATACCCGTCTGCGTAGAAGTAACGGCTGGAATCGGGCGTATGGATCTCGTCGATGAGATAAACCTTACCGTCGCGCTTGCCGAACTCATACTTGGTATCCACCAATATCAGTCCCTTTTCCGCAGCCATTTCCGTGCCGCGGGCGAAGAGGGCGTAAGTATATTTTTCCATCAGTTCGTAGTCTTCCTTGCTCACGAGTCCTTGGGCGATGATTTCTTCCTTAGATATGTTTTCATCGTGTCCGGCATCGGCTTTCGTGGTAGGAGTGATGATCGGGGTGGGGAACTTCTGGTTTTCTTTCATGCCTTCGGGCAACTTCACGCCGCAGAGTTCGCGGCAACCGTTTTGATACTCACGCCATGCGGAGCCGGTCAAATACCCACGGATAATCATTTCCACGCGGAAACCTTCGCATTTCAGTCCCACGGTCACCATCGGGTCCGGAGTGGCCAGCTTCCAGTTGGGTACGATGTCGCTCGTGGCATCGAGGAAAGTGGCTGCAATCTGGTTCAGCACTTGCCCTTTGAAGGGGATTCCTTTGGGCAGGATCACGTCGAATGCCGAAATACGGTCGGTGGCCACCATGACCATCAGTTCGTCGTTGATGTTGTACACGTCGCGTACTTTCCCATGATATACGCTTTTTTGTCCCGGGAAGTTAAAATCAGTGTGAGTTAAAGCTTTCATATCTGTTTTCTTTTGAAGTTGAAATTCTGTTTGTGGTCAGTTGTCGCCTAAGCTTGTCAAGTCTGTGATGACGAATGATTCCTCGGATGCCGGTTTGGCTGTATTGCGCTTACGTGTGGCGGCAGCTTTCTTGTCATGCTTTTCGTAAGCTTCCACGATGCGGGTTACCAGTTTGTGGCGCACGATGTCTTTTTTGTTCATCTCTATAAAAGCGATACCCTCCACACCTTTCAGTATGGAAGTGGCTTCGACCAGTCCTGAACGTTGGGATGACGGAAGGTCTATTTGCGTCATGTCTCCGGTAACAATCATTTTGGTGTTCATTCCCATACGTGTCAGGAACATTTTGATTTGTGCCGTGGTCGTGTTCTGTGCTTCGTCCAATATGACCACCGCGCCATTGAGGGTGCGGCCGCGCATGAAAAGCCAAGGGAGCGATCTGGATGACGTTTTGTTCCATCATTTCCTGTAACTTCATGGTAGGAATCATGTCCTGCAAGGCATCATAAAGCGGTTGCAGGTAAGGGTCTATCTCGTCCTTCATGTCACCCGGCAGGAAACCCAGTTTTTCACCGGCTTCCACGGCGGGACGGCTTAAGATGATTTTGCGTATTTCCTTGTTCTTTAAAGCCCTTACCGCTAATGCGATACTGGTGTAGGTCTTGCCCGAACCGGCAGGTCCGATGGCAAAAATCATATCGTTGTTTTCGTATGCTTTGACCAATTTTTGCTGGTTCTCGCTACGGGCGGTGATAGGTTTGCCGTTGACGCTGTATACAATGACACCTTCTGCACTTTCTTTCGGGGTCTTTTTGCCTTTGATGATGGCCAATATGTCTTCCTCTTTCAGGCTGTTGTATTTGACACAGTGCTGTTCGATGGCCATGATGTTTTCTTCAAAAGCACACATCTCCTCTTCGTCGCCCATTACTTTGATGATATTGCCGCGAGCCACGATGCGCAATTTGGGATAGAGCGCCTTGATCATTTGTATGTTGGTGTTGTTTACCCCGTAGAAAACAACAGGATCCACGTCTTCCAGTACGATATGCTTTTCTATCATTCGCTTAATTTTGCCGCAAATTTAAGCATTAAGTTTTAATTCGCCACGTTTTCCGTATCTTTGTGCTGCAAAATAAAGAAAACGTTGAGAAAACTCAAGAGAGAAATATTTTTGGGAATGGCGGGCTTGACCGTCTGTGTGTTGGGCGTAGTGCGCTGTGCCAATCCGGCAGTGGTGGGGGTGAAACGGCTGGTGTTTCGTCTGTTCCGCTTGATTCTTCAGTGCTGACTGTCGTTTCTGCTTCGAAAACGGAGTCTATGGAGGTCGTCAGGAAAACGGGGTTGCATACTCCTTATTCCATGCCGGTTTTCAAGGAGGCGGACGGTCGGCCGTTGAAGAGTAAAATCTATAGTGTACCCGGGTTCGGACGTACGTTTCCTGACTTGCAGGATGTACATATTGTAGCGGCTCGAAAATGGGGCGTTTCTCCGGTGGAGGATCGGGAAGAAGCGGAACTGAGAAAGGATGAACTGGTTTATGTAGGCAGCAATCCTTATTATACGATGGACAAGCAGATGTCTTATTCCATTCCTTATTTGGTGCCTCGGGCCAGTGACCTTCTGCAAAAAATCAGCCGGAACTTTTTGGACTCTTTAGCTATCAAAGATATTCCGTTGCATACGTTAATTGTAACTTCCGTTCTGCGTACGGAGAACGATGTGCGGAGATTGAGACGTTTTAATTGCAACGCTTCCGAAGAGAGTTGTCATCGTTTCGGGACAACGTTTGACATTTGTTATAATCGCTATAATACGGTTAGCCATCCCGAGGGGCCGGAACGTCGTTCCGTAAGAAACGATTCGCTGAAATGGGTTTTGTCGGAAGTGTTGCGTGATTTGCGGGAGCAAGAGCTTTGTTATGTGAAATATGAAGTGAAACAGGGCTGTTTTCACATTACGGTTAGATAATGTATTAAACCTTTCTGATTTGAAAGTGTCTTTATAAAATAGGAGGAGTAATCAACTATTATATAAAGGTACAATGAAAAAGATTATTTTATGGGGATTTTATGCGATCTGTCTGGTTTGTTCGGAGACAGCAATGGCGCAGGACGGAAAGACCGTAAGGGTGACATGCGACGGAACAGATGATGGAAAAACGTGCAGAAAGATTAGCTGATGAATTGGAGCTGAAAGGAGATGCACGTTCGGAGTTTCTGGTTACTTATAAAATTACCAGCAGGCTAACCTGCTGATAATAAAGATGAAATTTGTTTTGTTGTTCGTTGATTTTTAGAAAAATTAGAAGTTGGCTACTCATCTAATTAAGGCTAAAGAAACACTGCCTTATGCATAATTCGTTGGTTTTTAGTAAATACCAATCCTGAGTGCCTGTCGGCTCTCAAATCAGTCGTGAATATACACAAACCTTTTGAAAAAACGTTCATGGACACCATGAAATTATCCATGGCCATCCCGGATCGTATAAATTTCCTCCAATTGGGCAGGTATGGATGTTTTTCGGAACAGACATACCGTAACCTTTTTGAGAATGAAACTTTTGACTGGTTTGCGTTCAACGCCTCTATCATCAGCAAGCATCTCACAGGCAAAAGAAAAGCTATCGCCATCGCTCCTTCCTATATCCCCAAGTCCGGTCATAAGACACCTTGGATTGGTTACTTCTGGTCAGGCTGTGCCGGGGATTATAAGCGAGGATTGGAAATCTTGGGCATCGGTGTCATTGACATCGACAACCATGAATGCATGACTTTAGGTTCCATTCAGACGTCGGATTGTAAGACCTTGGATAATATGGGTAAGAACCTGGTTGACTGGTATAGCAGCTATCTTATCAGTAAAAAAGACAAGCTACAGAGCCTATCCAAAACGCTGGTCGCAGACGCGTTCTTTCATAACGCCTATGTGTGAGAGTGATTTCCATGTCATCAGCCGCTTTAGGAATGATGTAGTCCTGTACTATCCGACATTGGAAAAGAAAACAGGAAAACTTGGTCATCCCAAGTGGTTTGACGGCAGGATTGACTTTGCCAATTGGATCTGATCTGGTGCAAGGAATACGAGGTGAACAAGGGAAAGCTATACGGATTGAGGGTATATGCAAAGGTTCTCAAAAGGTATGTTTCCTTGGCCGTCTGGTATCCAATGGACGGGAGGACAGGCAAGTGGCAGCTTTATTTCTCTACAGATGATTAGATGGATGGACGCGAAATCCTAGATTATTACAGAACCAGGTTCCAATTGGAGTTTTGCTTTAGAGATGGGAAGCAGCATGCTGGAATTACCAACTCTCAGTCAACTGACTTCAGAAAGTTGGATTTTCACTTCAATGCATCGCTTGCTGCTGTCAACTTGGCCAAAGCAGCATGTAAGAGGCTCGGAATAGCTATTCCATATCCTCTTGCAAGTCATTCATACACAATGCTTATATGCTTGAACGATTTATTTGCATGTTTGGGGTTAACCAGACATGCAAGTTATTGACAAACTTTTCCCAAGATGGATGATGGAATGGATCTTATACACTCACGGGTTGGAGTTGTGTAAACGGCTATGCCGGTGAGGGTAATGCTAAATTCGGTGCCAGTAAAAAAGGTGGTATCCTTGTTACACCTTCTATTGATCTGTCTGATGCCTCGGCTACATATACATTGAAGTTCAAGGCATGTGCATGGAGTAAAGATGCTACAAGCCTAAAGGTACAGGTCGATGAACAAGAGGCTGTAGAAATTACTGATTTGGAGAATGGTCCGGCTCCTTATGCAGCCAATATGAAAGAGTTTTCTTTTTGGAAATAAAAGGAACAGCAACTTCAAAAATTACATTTTCGTCTTCAGTAGAATCGAAGGGACGTTTTTTTCTTGGATGACATTGAAGTGACAAAACTTGCAGCGGGTGAGACTCCGGATGCGTCTGTGTCAGCTCCCGGTGCTGTAGCTTTTGGTACTATTGGGGTTGGGACTGAATTGGCTCAAAAGTAGCTATTTCAGGTTCTAATTTGACTGGTGATTTAACTATTGCTGTTGAGGGGAAAGCTTTTTCTTGTGCTACGACGACAATTTCTAAAGACGACGCAGCTAATGCTGAATTGGAAGTCCTTTTGCACCGGTGTCTTCTGGTGATTATACAGGCACTTTGATAATTTCTGGTGGAGGATTGAAGGAATCTGTGGCGATTCCTATTACAGGAAGGGCTGTTCAATTGACCGGAAAAAGGAACAAAAGAGGTTCCTTACACTATTTCTGATGCGCTCCTTTTGGAGAATCCCAATAGAGAGGCTTGGGTTAAAGGTTATATTGTAGGTTATGTAATTGGGCAGAGTATTAATGAAAAATCTGCTATTTTTGGTGCGGATGGTGAGGATGTTTCTGTAAGCAATATGTTGATTGCTGGTGATGTTAATGAAAAGACTATACTCAATGTGTGGTAGTGCAGTTGCCGCAAGGTGATGTTCGTACGGCACTGAATCTGAAAGATAATCCGGAGAATTTGGGTAAACAAGTTAATTTGTTAGGTAGCATGGAAGGTACTTTCTGATTTTCCCATTCAGGTTCTCAATAAGATTTGTAGTGTATATTATTTTTCTTATTTCCTGCGGGAATTGGAAGAAAACAGTCAGGTCTTCCCAGTTGTTTCTCCAGGAGCGTATGGCGTATGGATACTTTGCTCCCAATTTCCTTTCCAGATTGTCAAGTTCCGTAGTTACAACTTCTTTATTTGGTGCATTGTAGACATTCCTCATATCGGCTGTAAACTCTTTCTTATCCTTATAAACGACATATTTACAGGAGTTTCTGATCTGGTGTACCATACAGATTTGGGTGGATGACAGAGGGAATACGGTACGGATGGTATCCGTAAATCCATCCAGGTTGTCGGTACAGGTAAATCATTATGTCCTGTACCCCACGTGCCTTTAAATTCAGTCAGAACGCCCATCCAGAATGAAGAGCTTTCCGATTTTCCTACCCACATGCCAAGGACTTCCTTCAAGCCGTTCTGTTTTAGTCCGACACAGAGGTAAACGGTCTTGTTTATGATCTTACCGTTATCCCGTACCTTGAATACAATACCGTCCACCCAGGCTATCAGATAAACCGGATCCAAAGGGCGGTTCTGCCACTCCTGAACTGCCTGGTTGACTTTGTTCGTGATGATGGAAATGGCTGATGTAGAGAATTCTATTTCATAAATTTCACGCATATCCTCTTCAATGTCGGACACGCTCATTCCTTTGGCATATAGGGAGATAAGCTTTTCTATAGAAAGTCCGCGGCTTTCATGTTTGGGCACAGCTATCGGTTCAAACTGGCCATTACGGTCACGAGGTATGGAAATGACAGCTTCTCCATGTTCGGTCTGAATCCGCTTCGGATAGCTGCCATTACGTGAATTACCACTACTATTACCGGCCACAGAATTCTTTTCATAACCCCAATGGGCATCCATTTCGCCTTCAAGCATCTTTTCACAATACTTGGGCATGCAACTGCTTCAGAAACTTGCTCACATCTGCTTCTGTCTTGAATCGGCTAAGGAATTCCTTGCTTAACATCTCATCGGGCACTACTTGATTCTTTTCTCGCATAATCTTATTTCTTTAGGTGTAAATATATAAAATAAAAAAAATACAGAACTCTTGGGAGTGTAACAATAGAAAGAGTTCATTGAAAGTCTTACATAAAGAGAGAAAGTAGTACAAGAGCTTGATGGTTTTTGGGGAGGACGTTGTTCTTCTTAGAGGTCATTCAAGGGTAAAAAAGAAACGAACCGTCATGATTCCCGTGTATGCTGGCCATATACGGGGGTGTGAAAAGAAACGAGAAAAACGGGTAAGTTCAGGGAGTCCGGAAACAGAACAGATGCCTTTTCCCTTATGGGTGAAGGTTAAAGATATTCTACAATGAAGAGTTTGATCCTGGCTCAGGATGAACGCTAGCTACAGGCTTAACACATGCAAGTCGAGGGGCAGCATGGACCCAGCTTTGCTGGGTTTGATGGCGACCGGCGCACGGGTGAGTAACGCGTATCCAACCTGCCCTTTACTCCGGGATAGTCTCCTGAAAGGGAGTTTAATACCGGATGTGTTTGTCTTTCCGCATGGGAGCGACAAATAAAGATTAATTGGTAAAGGATGGGGATGCGTCCCATTAGCTTGTTGGCGGGGTAACGGCCCACCAAGGCGACGATGGGTAGGGGTTCTGAGAGGAAGGTCCCCCACATTGGAACTGAGACACGGTCCAAACTCCTACGGGAGGCAGCAGTGAGGAATATTGGTCAATGGGCGGGAGCCTGAACCAGCCAAGTAGCGTGAAGGACGACGGCCCTACGGGTTGTAAACTTCTTTTATAAGGGAATAAAGTTCGCCACGTGTGGTGTTTTGTATGTACCTTATGAATAAGCATCGGCTAATTCCGTGCCAGCAGCCGCGGTAATACGGAAGATGCGAGCGTTATCCGGATTTATTGGGTTTAAAGGGAGCGTAGGCGGGCTTTTAAGTCAGCGGTCAAATGTCGTGGCTCAACCATGGCAAGCCGTTGAAACTGCAAGCCTTGAGTCTGCACAGGGCACATGGAATTCGTGGTGTAGCGGTGAAATGCTTAGATATCACGAAGAACTCCGATCGCGAAGGCATTGTGCCGGGGCATAACTGACGCTGAGGCTCGAAAGTGCGGGTATCAAACAGGATTAGATACCCTGGTAGTCCGCACGGTAAACGATGAATGCTCGCTATGGGCGATATATTGTCCGTGGCCAAGCGAAAGCGTTAAGCATTCCACCTGGGGAGTACGCCGGCAACGGTGAAACTCAAAGGAATTGACGGGGGCCCGCACAAGCGGAGGAACATGTGGTTTAATTCGATGATACGCGAGGAACCTTACCCGGGCTTGAATTGCAGGTGCATGAGTCAGAGATGATTCTTTCCTTCGGGACTCCTGTGAAGGTGCTGCATGGTTGTCGTCAGCTCGTGCCGTGAGGTGTCGGCTTAAGTGCCATAACGAGCGCAACCCTTCTCCCCAGTTGCCATCGGGTAATGCCGGGCCCTCTGGGGACACTGCCATCGTAAGATGCGAGGAAGGTGGGGATGACGTCAAATCAGCACGGCCCTTACGTCCGGGGCCACACACGTGTTACAATGGGGGGTACAGAGGGCCGCTGTCCGGTGACGGTCGGCCAATCCCTAAAACCCCTCTCAGTTCGGACTGGAGTCTGCAACCCGACTCCACGAAGCTGGATTCGCTAGTAATCGCGCATCAGCCATGGCGCGGTGAATACGTTCCCGGGCCTTGTACACACCGCCCGTCAAGCCATGAAAGCCGGGGGTGCCTGAAGTCCGTGACCGCGAGGGTCGGCCTAGGGTAAAACTGGTGATTGGGGCTAAGTCGTAACAAGGTAGCCGTACCGGAAGGTGCGGCTGGAACACCTCCTTTCTGGAGCGTCTTCCTGTCCTTAGTCGTTGTCAGGTGTTTCATAAGAGGCGAGTTTCCTCTTGTACGGCTGTCTTTCTTTACAAAACGATGTGAGACTCGAAAAGATATAGCAGTGAGGGATGCGGGAAGCTGTTCTTCCACCCGGGGTGTGCTGGACACCTATATGCGTCCGTCGTGGGCATTGAGCCGCGCCAGTCCTATAGCTCAGTAGGTCAGAGCGCCACACTGATAATGTGGAGGTCGGCAGTTCAAGTCTGCCTGGGACTACGCAATGAGGGGGATTAGCTCAGCTGGCTAGAGCACCTGCTTTGCAAGCAGGGGGTCAACGGTTCGAATCCGTTATTCTCCACCATCAGCCCTTTTATAATGGGTTAAAACGGTCATTGACATATTGGACAAACAAAACGTAAAAAAGCGAACGAGGTATATGTAAACGAACATGTGCAAAAAGGTACGTCCTTTTCCGGAGTCCCGCCAATGGCGAGACGGATGGTAGAGGTACAGTACAGGCGAAAGTAATGAAGGGCGTACGGTGGATGCCTAGGCTCTTACAGGCGATGAAGGACGTGATAAGCTGCGAAAAGCCGCGGTGAGGCGCAAATGGCCCTTGACCCGCGGATCTCCGAATGGGACAACCCAATATCTTGAAGAGATATTATCCCGCCGATGCGGGAGGCGAACGCGGGGAACTGAAACATCTTAGTACCCGCAGGAAAAGAAAATAAAGAATGATTCCCCCAGTAGTGGCGAGCGACCGGGGAAGAGCCCAAACCGACGTTGTCTCGGCATCGTCGGGGTTGTAGGACCGCGCCATCGCAAGAAAGGCCGTGAGTGGAAGCGACTGGAAAGCCGCGCCATAGAGGGTGACAGCCCCTTACACGAAGCAGCCCGAAGCGTAGCGGACTCCTGAGTAGCGCGGGACACGAGTAATCCTGTGTGAATCCGCCGGGCCCATCCGGCAAGGCTAAATACTCGTAAGAGACCGATAGTGAACCAGTACCGTGAGGGAAAGGTGAAAAGGACCCCTTGCAGGGGAGTGAAAGAGTTCCTGAAACCGTACGCCTACAAGCGGTCGGAGCATCTTGAATGATGTGACGGCGTGCCTTTTGCATAATGAACCTACGAGTTGCCGTCACCAGCGAGGTTAAGTGCGATGACGCACCGAGCCGCAGCGGAAGCGAGTCTTAAAAGGGCGCAATAGTTGGTGGAGGCAGACGCGAAACCGAGTGATCTACACTTGTCCAGGATGAAGTCCCGGTAACACGGGAT
>VOFE01001254.1_pt1:62500-78000 | contig 78000 bp, 87 predicted proteins | sample 5384071 | NCBI WGS metagenome assembly VOFE01 (sample SAMN12384724, study PRJNA508395) | human gut metagenome | isolation source: healthy gut D | host: Homo sapiens
AGTTGTGTGACTAAGAAACAGTATGCGCAGTTACAGACGGACTATAACAAATTGGACAAGTCGTACCAGGATACAAAAATGAAACTGGTGGCTTGCGGTACGAAATCCAAGAGCTTAGAGGAGCGTTTGGCCGAAGCTCAGAAGGCGAATGAAGAGTTGAAAGCTTCGTACGCAGCTTTGCAAGGTTCATTGGATAAGAGTATCCAACAGAATTCGCAAGGTAACGTGAATATCTCGAAGTTGGTAGACGAAATCAATGCTTCCAATAAGTTCATCAAACAGTTGGTGGAGGCAAAGGATAAGTCTGACTCCTTGAATATGGTGCTGACCAACAACTTGACGCGTTCGCTGAGCCGTGAGGAAATGAAAGACGTGGATATTCAGGTGTTGAAAGGCGTAGTCTATATTTCCTTGGCAGACAATATGCTGTACAAGTCGGGCAGTTATGAAATCAGTGAGCGTGCCGGTGAGACATTGAGCAAGATTGCCAAAATCATCATGGATTACAAGGAGTATGAAGTGCTGATCGAGGGGAATACGGATACCGATCCTATTTCGCGGCCTAATATCCGTAATAATTGGGACTTGAGTACATTGCGTGCTTCTTCTGTGGTTCAGGCTTTGCAAAATACATACGGGGTGGATCCCAAGCGTTTGACGGCAGCAGGACAGGGGTGAGTATAATCCTGTGGCTTCCAATGACACTCCGGAAGGTAAGATGCGTAACCGTCGGACGCAAATCATCATTACGCCGAAGTTGGACCAGTTCATGGAACTTATAGACCAGGCTCCCGAAGCTACGGAGCCCGTGGCTGAATAAGCCTTATAATAAACAAACGTGAAAACGCCCCAACCTAAACTTTCTGTATAGAGTTTAGGTTGGGGCGTTTTTTATTCCTTCTTTGTATTGCAGAATAATCACAATCGTTGGGTTTCTTTAGCGAAGAACTGTAACGGATACAGGATTTTATATGATTTTTATGCCGGATAATGCTTGTTCTTTGTTTTTTTATTGTATATTTGCTTTTGAGCAAATATCATAAGTATGAGGAAGTTATTACTTGAATTTTGGTGCCTTGCGTTCTGGGGGCTGATGGCTTACGGACAGGAGGATTATTACAGGCCGGTGGAAGGGCTGAAGAAGTCGGAGTTGAAAACCGCGCTTCATGAGTTGATACAGCCGGAGAGTATTGGACTATGGTGGTAAGGGCGAAGGCTATACCTGGTCGGGCTTTGTCGTGACCGACCGTATGCCGGACGGAACGGTGCGCGACCGTTACAGTAACGTCGTTCGTGAGTTCAACGGATTGAATGCTGTGGAGGGCATGAACATCGAGCATTCTTTTGCCAACAGTTGGTGGGACATACTGTGAACAATGCCTACTGTGATTTGTTTAACCTGTTTCCCAGTGACGGAACGGCCAACGGGAGGAAAAGCAACAACCCGATTGGAGTGGTCACGGAAATGCCCGCTTTCGACAATGGGATGACCAGCGCGTCGGGAAATCCGCATCTTATCGTACGGATTCGTTGATTACTGTGTGGGAACCGGCGGATGAATGGAAAGGAGATTTTGCACGTACTTACTTCTATATGGCTACTTGTTATGAGGATTACGCTGATTTTTGGCAAACGACAGAAGGTTTGTTGATGGTAGAGAAAAACCGTTATCCAACTTTGCGGCCTTGGGTGAGCAACCTATTGTTAGCGTGGAGCGAAGCCGACCCTGTGGACGACGTAGAACGTGAGCGTAACGAAGCCGTGTCCGGTATTCAGGGAAATCGTAATCCCTTTGTGGATTATCCGCAGTTGGCCTCTTATATTTGGGGCGACAGTACGGATTATGCGTTTTATATCTACCGCACATCCACGAGCCCCGAGTTGTTTGTGCCCGGAGAAGGGGAGACGGTGGACTTCGGGCTGCAAGCCTTGTCCAAGGGATTGGAGGGCCGTTTGACCATTCGGGGGCGTAACTTACCCGGAGGACTGGCTTTAGATTTCGGGCAGTCCGGTTTTGAGGCGGACAAGACGCAACTGACGGAAGACGAAATCGTTCGGGGAGTGACCTTGACGGTACGTTGCCGTACTGCCGAAGCCGGGGTGCACGAGGCTGTACTCCTGTTGAAAGGCGACGGTTTCGAGCACCGGAATCCCTGAGAGTAGAGTATGTGGACGGTATCCCTGCCTATCCGGCCCGTGATGTGGTTTGTACGGTGAATGCCCAACGATTTACGGCTTCGTGGATGGACATGGGAGAGGGATTGGATTACACGCTGGCTGTCTCATACGAAGGACGAGAGTGGACAACAGCATATGCTTGAAGGCTATCCCAAAACGTTGACAGGTGTTTCCGCCACAGTGGAAGGCCTGCTTCCCGCTGCGACTTATTATTATACGGTAAGTCTTCCGGACGGAGAGGGCGGAGAGGCGATGGTTTCCAACGAGGTGGAAGTCCGTATGCCGGAGGTCACGCCTGTGTTTACGGCCGATGCTTCTGAATTGCATTTCACGTCTGTGCCCGGACGGGTTTCTTCCCCGCAGACAGTGACGGTTACGGCTTTAGGCGTAGACCAGTATGTGACCACAGCCACGGTAGAGGCTCCGTTTGAAGTGAGTGCAGACGGTAAGGAATGGAGTACCAAGGCATCCGTGGAAGGCACGGAACAACGTTTCATGGTGCGCATGGGGGCAATGCCTGAGGAAGGGATGACGGAAGGCGAAATGGTGCTGTCCACTCCTGGGGCGGAAGACATCATCGTGAGCCTTTCGGGAGAAGTGGATAAGAAAAAGGCGTTTTTCGAGACCTTTGAGACCGGTTTTAAGAATGGTTATGCGGAAGCTGAAGTGACGTGTGTGGCCGCGCAGTGGAGGATGGCGCAGACCTTGATAGGCAACTTGGCGGACGACAGGAAAAACGGTGATTGGAGCGTGCGTATGCAGGCCAAATCCGGTGTCACGACAGAACTGGAGATGATGGAAGACAAGACGGAGGGTTGCGACTCTTTGTGGTTCTATGCCGGGCTGTATGGTGAGAAGGATACGGGCGTGAAGCTCAGTGTGGACTATTCCTTGGATGGGGGAATGACGTGGCTGCCTGTGGCAAAGAATCTGGCTTTCAACAAAGGAGAATGGAAACGTTACGGTTATAAATTAGACGTAGACGGTCTTGTGCGGTTGAAGTTCAGCGTGACGGGAACCTCTTCGAAGCGAATCAACGTGGACGACATACAGATGAGCGATTACGGTACGGGCGATGGTGTGCGGCAAATCCGGGTGGAGAATCCCGACGAGTGGGTGGATGTATACCCTGGGCGGCATTTGGGTACGTAAGGCTAAGCGTAAAGATGCGCTGAAGGGTTTGAGGCCGGATTATTATATTGTGAAATAAACGCATACCGGCATGATACATTGGAGCAATACGTAACGAGTCTGCTAAAATGGCGTTTCGTTACGTATTGTTCTTTTGGGTGTAAGGCTCATGAGAAAGAGGAAAAATAAACTGCCACTGTTTTTATTTCACTGAAAAGAAGTAAAAAAAGAGCCTCCTGTCGTTCTGCATAAACTGCATTTTTAGTACTTTTGCAGAAATACTGTTGAACGAAAATACGACTATATGAATAAGGAAGTCCTATATGTCCTTTTTGCCCGATTATGCGGCACATGAGATGGTATATCTCTCAGAAGCCATTGCTTCCGATGAGTTTGCCTTGAAAGAGAACCCGAAATATGTTAATAAAGTTGTGGCTCCGACTTTAGAGCCGGTAAAGTCGATAGGCGGATTCCGAGTCATACCGGATTATTCGTTTGACACGATGCCTGAAGACTATGCGGCGTTGGTGCTGATTGGCGGTTTCGGATGGACTGCACCGGTTGCAGAGAAAGTCGCACCGATTGTCAGTAAGGCCATTGAGGCAGGCAAGGTGGTAGGTGCGATATGTAATGCCGCATCGTTCATGGCTAAATGTGGTTTCCTTAATCATGTCCGGCACACCGGGAATGGTTTGGAACAACTTAAGCTTTGGGGAGGAGACCATTATACCCATTTCGAAGGTTACGTCCATACGTCGGCAGTCAGTGATAACAGGATTGTAACAGCCAACGGTTCTGCAACGCTTGAATTTGCCAAAGAACTTCTTCTGTTGCTTGAAAACGATACGCCGGAACGTATCGAAATGTACTATCAATTTAACAAGCGAGGGTTTTGTGACTTGTTCCCGCAATACAAGCAAATCTGAAAGTATATAGGTATGCCTTTAAACAATAAAGATGATAGAAATAGGAACATATTCAACGTGTGATAAAGAAAGCGTCATAGCCCTTGTGCTACATTGCCAGAATGACGGTACCCGTCCGTTGGTGGGTGTCGAAGACCAGTCGGATTTACTTCATATCGAAGAAGAGTATATCTATAACGGAGGTAATTTTTGGGTGGCAAAGGAAAACGGAAAGGTCGCCGGGACTATCGGTTTGATGAATAAGGGAAACGGCTTATGTATATTGAAAAAATTCTTTGTGTACGAACCGTATAGGGGAAACCGCATAACCTCGGACAGCAGTTGTACGGTGTGTTTTTGGAGTTTGCGAAACTACATGGTTTTTCAAGGATAATTCTCGATACACCCAAAAATACGGATAGGGCGCATTTGTTTTACGAGAAGGCCGGTTTCAGGAGAATAGAAAAAGAAGAACTTCCGGTTGAGTATGACTATCCTTACGATGATTCCCACTTCTTTTATTTGGACTTATAGTGTAAAAAGCCTATGGTGTTACGATATAGGTAGTAAGGAAAAACCGGTGAGAATCTAAATAAAAGCATTATCTTTGCATCCGTTTACAAATCAGACGGATGCAAAGATATTTTTTATATTTGGCCTATGACGGCACGAGTTACCACGGTTGGCAGATTCAGCCCAACGGTATCAGTGTGCAAGAGGTGTTGCAGAAAGCTTTGGCCACCCTCTTGCGGCAGCCCGTATCCATCACGGGGGCGGGACGGACGGATACCGGAGTACACGCCCGGATGATGGTAGCCCATTTCGATTTCGAGTATGCCGACGACCCTGTGCGCCGGATTGACGGAAGGTGGCTGACGGACAAGCTCAACCGCCTGTTGCCGCCGGATATCTCCATTTACAAGACGGTGCCTGTGGTAGCCGATGCACATGCCCGTTTCGATGCCTTGTCGCGCACCTACCATTATTACCTGCATTTCGGCAAGTCCCCTGTTCTTGCGGGCTTATTCCTGCCGTCTGTACCGGATGATCGATTTTGAAAAGATGAACGAAGCCGCTGCCGCATTGTTCGATTATACCGACTTCACCAGTTTCAGCAAAGTGAATACCGACACGAAGACCAACAACTGCCGTATCATGCAAGCTCGCTGGACGGAGCTTGCGCCCGGCGAATGGCGTTTTGAAATCCAGGCGGACCGTTTTTTGCGTAACATGGTGCGTGCCATCGTTGGTACGCTCGTCGAGGTGGGGCGGGGCAAGCTTACGCCGGAAGGCTTCCGGGCGGTGATAGAAGGAAAAGACCGTTGCAGGGCTGGAGAGTCCATGCCGGGGAACGCCCTGTTTTTAGTGGATGTGGCCTATCCGGACAAATGTTTCATGGTAGAGAATAGAAACGGAAAAGAAAAAAGATATATGTGGTTGATTCTGGCGTTTACTTCCGCCGCCCTGTTGGGCTTTTACGATGTGTTCAAGAAAAAGTCGTTGAGAGACAATGCGGTGATTCCCGTCTTGTTTCTCAATACATTGTTTTGCAGCCTTATCTTCCTGCCGTTCATCCTTGGTTCGGCTTGGGGAATGACGGACACCGACAACCTGTTTTATATCCCCCCGACCGATTGGGAGCGCAGAAGTACATCCTGTTGAAGTCCTGCATCGTGCTTTCCTCATGGATCTTCGGTTATTTCGGCATGAAGCATTTGCCGTTGACGATAGTGGGACCCATCAATGCCACACGCCCCGTCATGGTGCTCGTCGGTGCGCTGTTGGTCTTCGGCGAGCGGTTGAACCTTTATCAGTGGGTGGGTGTGGCCTTGGCCGTGCTGTCGTTCTTCATGTTGAGCCGGAGCGGTAAAAAAGAAGGTATCGACTTCCGGCACGACAAGTGGATTTATTTCATCGTCTTGGCCAGTGTACTCGGAGCCGTGAGCGGCTTGTACGACAAATACCTGATGGCTTCGCCTGAGAATGGGGGAGTGGGGCTGGACCGCATGGTGGTGCAGAGTTATTATAATCTCTACCAGTTGGTGATGATGGGCGTCATGATGCTTTTGTTATGGTGGCCGCGCAGGAAGCAGACCACGCCTTTCCGGTGGGATTGGTGCATCCTTCCGATTTCGCTCTTCCTGTCGGCGGCAGACTTCGTCTACTTTTATGCACTCAGCTTGGACGGTGCCATGATTTCCATTGTCTCCATGGTGCGCCGCGGCAGTGTGGTCGTTTCGTTCCTGTTCGGAGCCATGGTTTTCCGCGAGAAGAACTTGCAGAGCAAGGCGGTGGACCTGGTGTTGGTCCTGCTCGGAATGGTGTTCCTCTATTTGGGTTCCAGTTAACGTGAAGAGATGTTATTAATAAGGTGCGAGGCGCGGAATGTCGATAAAAATGACTAAGTTTGTGCCCGTAAAATAAAATGGATGTATGAAACGTTTTTACCTCTTATCATAACGTTGGCATTGGGCCAGGCTCTTCAGGCACAGAAGATGCGCGACGTGTTTGCCGCCATGCCCGACAGCGTGTTGGGCATCATGACGAAAAACAACCGTCTGGATTGTATCGACTTCATAGAAAACGACATGGAGGCTAAAGTGCGCAACCGTTTCGACGGTTTTAGCGTGTTGAAAGCGTTGACGGTGGACTATCTCGACTTGCAACTGACGCCGAATTGCCGGGTGGAGATGAAGCTTTTGCCGGCCGAAGATACGCTGAACTATATTTGCGTGGCGCGTACTTATTCCGGGCCGGTAACCGAGACGAAGGTCGCCCTTTACGCGCCGGATTGGAACGTGTTGCCGGAAGAGAAGTGGATACCCTTTCCCGCGTATGCCGATTTTTGGGAAACGAATGATTCGGTAGATAAAGAGGAAGTGTCACGCCTGCAGCATTTGCAGGACATGCGCTTTGTGACGGCTTCCCTGCAACCGGACGATATGCGGCTGACTTTTTGTTTTGCAGCCCGGCGAAGTGGACAAGGAGGAGGCAGAGCGTATGAAAAAGGTTTTACGTCCTGTCGTATATGAATGGCAGGGTAAACGTTTTGTCTTGGTCGACGGCAAGTGATTGTCTTTTAGCTTGTTGAGTATTCTCAAAAAATCTAAGGAGAACGAAAAACGAATCTCAGCAGATTGAAAAATCAATCTGCTGAGATTCGTTTTCGTTTGGCGGAGATTGAAATCAGATGCTCCGCAAGCGCATCCGAAAGCCTCCGGAGGTGTGGAAAATATGGACTTTTCCGTGATCCCCTTGTACGGGGAAGGAAAAGAAAAACGGTGTGGAAACTGTTGTCACCACACCGTTTTTATCTTTCCGATAAAATATGGAATCCCGATTTATTTGCGGCTCTTTGCGTAGCGGCTCATGAACTTGTCTACGCGACCTGCCGTGTCCACCAATTTGTTCTTACCCGTATAGAAGGGATGTGAACTGCTGGAAATTTCAATTTTCACTACCGGATAGGTTTCGCCTTCAAATTCTATGGTCTCGCTCGTTTTGCAAGTAGAACGTGAAAGGAACATGTCACCGTTGCTCATGTCCTTGAACACTACGGGACGATAATTCTCAGGATGAATATCTTTCTTCATTGTCTTATAAATTTTTGTCAGTTCAACTTATAGCTGGTAACTATATGTGTAATGGTCTGATTTACGAGGTGCAAAGTTAAGCCTTTTATTCAGAACCGCCAAACTTTCTGCGGAATATTTTCGGCTATAATCCGCTCCAACTTTCTATATTATAAGTCTGTTCTACCGGTATTTCTATCCGGTCGGGCAGATTGCAGAAGAAATCGATCCCTGTCTTTTCTTCCAGTTCGTCGATGCTGACGGCCCACGTGCGGAGTGATGGAGTCGTGCCGTATCGTTTGTGTTCCACCCAAAAACCGATGGCTTTGTAAGTGTTTTGTCCGCCGTCGTACTTTTTTGCAGAGCAAAGCCATGAAGTAGTACTTCGGTACGGCGACTTTCGTGGGGAACTGGGGTCTTTTTCCACCGATGTATTCTATGATTTGGTCGTCACGTATCGTTCCGCCTTTTACGACAAAAAGTGTGTCGCGGAAATTGTTGTTGCGTCCCCAATTGCGTACTTGCGTTTCGAGGTCCGACCAGTTGGGGGAGTTGAAACTGCCCATTTGCGGACTCATGTTGGAGAGGTAGAACGTTTGTCCGTTGGCATCCATGGAGAAGAGGCGGTCGGCCGACGCACAGAGGTGACCGCGCTGGTAACCGCTCCGGCTGAAATCACTCAATTCATTTCGTTCTCCGGCGGGAATATCCGGATCGGGTTGGAAGGGATCGCCCTCCCAGACTTTGCCGTTCCATTCTGTACCTTTCCAATTATTGCGATTCCAGCTTGTTCCGGACGTCGTGTTGGTAAAGACGAAAGCAACCCATCGCGAGTGTTTCTTTTCTTTGTGCCAGTCTAAGGTGTAGTTCAATACTTGCTCTCCTCTGTAAGTTACGTAATGGGAATAAATGTCGCCCGTTTGGTCGTCCAGCCTCGGCATCTCCAGATTTCTGGCGTTTTGTATAACCGTAGGATTGGCGTTCTGGTTCGAGTTGTCGCCCGATGTTCCGTCAGGAGTGTCGTCATTGCAGGCGATGAGCAAAAATATTGCACTAAAGAAAAGGATAGAGTTTATTTTCATTGATATTTATAATTTCTTTTTCTATTTACAAATATAAGGGATTTCTTTTTTTCTTTGCAAGGTTTTTGCAAGAAAATAAGGAGAAGAAGAATATGTTTTCCGCAATTCGTTTACATGAATTGTCGGAAACAAAGAAACCACCCTGCAACAACTTTATTTTGTTGCGGGGTGGTTTGTATTATTCTCTGCTTTTTCCTTATTTTATTCGGCGTAAGTGATTTCTATCGTTTTGATACGCAATTGGACTCCACCACTACTTGACGTATGGTCATTTACTATTTTCCAATTGTTACCGTCTATTGTGGCATAAAGTTGTGTGTTGCCGACATAATTAGTACCTTGGTAGGAACGCAGTTAAGTACAACTTTGGCGATGGGCTTGGAAGCTTTCAACGTCATCGAATTGAGTGCATACATGCGTACGCCTCCTGTGGCCGTATAGAATTTAGGAGGATTGTTGCCTTCCTCTTGTGCAAAGATGATTTCAGTTCCTTCTGAATCAGTAGCTCCCAAGGGGTCACCCGCATTTTCCCATCCGAAAGAGTTGAGGTCGGTGGTCGTTACGTTACCCGACGCGGTGGCCTCAGGAGCTGTCAGGCTCACGGTCGCTCCGTCTATGGCAATCAAGGCATCTCCTTCTCCACCCGGAGTAGGTTCTGGGTCTGTACCCGGTTGTTCCGCGTTGCCGGATAACACCTTGATACTTTTCACCTCCCAAGTGGAGGATTGAGTGTCTGTACAAGTATGACGAAGGGCTACGACAACGTTACTACCTATAAATTCAGACGGAATATTGATTTCCTTGTTCTTGAAAGTGAAATCTGCGTTAAGCCCATCGGTATCATAAGTTAACTGTGTCCACGTTGCGCTGTTTACATTACCTGTATAGTCCTTGCTTATGAGTATGGAATTATTGGCATTAAGATCTCCGCGTTCATAGTTGATGGCCATATTGATAGCCATATGTACAGCCGATGTGCTGCCAATCGTGAAAGCCGGACTCACGAAATAAGTCTCTCCGGCTTGGTTTTCTTTTTGTCCATCCCCGTTAAAGTCTTGGTAACCGGTAATCATGGCACTTTGGAAGTCATTGTACCATTCAAGGGTTCCGGAAACTGAAGTTGACGTAAAACCACCCAATGAACTTGTGAAATCCTGATTGAGATATTCGCCTTCCGGGTTTGGTTCTTCCGGTATATCCTCAATCTTTCCTTTGATGACCTCTATTTTCTTTACCTCCCACGTCGAGGATTGGGTGTCGCTACAGGTATGTCTCAAAGCTATATAGACTTTTCCTCCCATAAACTCAGCAGGAATAGCTGTTTTCTTATTCTTGAATGTAAAGTCGGAATTGAGTCCTTCAGTATCATACGTTAATTGTGTCCACGTTGCACTGTTTGCATCGCCTGAGTAATTCTTGCTGATAAGAATTGAATTGTTTGCATTGAGGTCACCACGTTCATAGTTGATGGCCATATTAGTAGCGACATACGCTTCTTCGATTTGTGACAGGTCTATTTCCGGACCGACAAGGAAAGTTACTCCAGCTTGGTTTTCTTTCTCACCATCTCCATTAAAGTCCTTATATCCTGTAATCATGGCACTGGAATAATCATTGTACCATTCGAGGCTTCCGGATGTCGAAACGGAAGCAAACTCTCCGAGAGATTGTGAAAAGTCTGCGCTGAAGATGGCTTCGCCAGATTCCTCCGGCATGTCACCTATCTCTTGTCCGTCGAGGATGGCGGCTGTCACGCTTTTCACGCCCGACCCACCGAAGTACTTCTCCATGGTGCCATAGAGCAAGACTTCTTTGCCTAAGTTTTCTGGATGGGCTTGCAGGTTGAGTGCGTTACGCACATCACCGCTCGGAAGCTGTACGGCCATGCAGTCATTGATATTCTTGCTGTCGGGCGAACTGGCAATGACGATGTTGGGAGCACCAGCTCCGTCAGCACCGAATACTACGTCTGATATGGTGTAACTCGGGCCGCCGTCTCCGGTTGAAACGGGAATGTAGCCCACGATATAGGCTTTTACCCAAGCATATCCGCCGTTTTGGTTCAGCGAAGCACCTTTGACGGTATAGGGGAATCTTTGGTTCCGGTTCCGTATATGCTGTTGGCATCTCCCTTGCCCGGTATGTCGTAAGGGGAGGGAACGTCATTACATGCCTGGAACAGGAACATGCCTAATGTCAGGCATAATAGGCTGATAAAACTTTTCGTTTTCATATTATTTCGTTTTTGTTGGTGAATGCATTTTATTGAATGTCTCTTGAAGTGCGTACGGTGAGTTGCCATTCGCCGTTATATTGGGTGAGTAACCCCGTGACGTCCACTTTTCCCATCTTCATGTACTCCGTAGAGAAGTTGGCGTAAGTGCTGGTGCGGAAAGGAATGTTGGTATTTCCTACCTTAAGGGTACGGTTTACACCGTTTCCTCCGTCGCCTTCTGCTTCCGGAGCATATTGCGTCAGTCCGTCGGCTTCTACAAATTCCGCATCGTTGATCTTGACAAAGAATGCCGCGTCGGCTTTATTGGCCGAAGACAGCCAGGCTTCGTCGATTTCCATAGGAGTCAGTTTCGGGATAAGAAAGGTCTGGCTGGCCGATAACTTTGACATGTTCCTTCCATGTATATTCCGGCATGCGGCCTATCTTGCCTTGGTACAAGGTGCCTAACTGGGCCATGGAACCGTAACCGCCTACATAAAGTCCTTTACAGTTGATGGCTATTTTCTGGCCTACAGGTAAGAAAGCATACAGTCCGGTGGCGTTTATGCCCACAACTAAAGTACCGCTTCCGTCGTTGACGTACAGGTTCTTGTAGATGTTACCGGATTCGTCATCGCCTACCACCACACCGGAGATGACCAGATTCTCTTGTACTTCTTCCGCTTTGTTGCTGCTGACTATGCCGGCATACTTTGTCTTTAAGTCAGCGATAGTCGTATTGGCTTCTCCTACAGCGGGATTGCCGTATGTATAATTAGTCGGGTCGTCATGGTGGTCCATACAGCCGGAGAAGACGGCCGCCAACATGGAGACGAGCAATAATTTAATATTTTTCATATTCAAGTTCATTTTAAAAGGTTAGAAGCGGAATCCTATGTTGAGGAACCCGTTGAGTCCTTGTGCGTAGTAATATTTAGAGTGGCGTGAGAACTGGTAAGGACGCTCGCGGCCGTCATCGTAGGCATCGTCGCGGTTCTGTTCGTATCCTCCGGTTTTCATGTCCGTATTGTTGGTCACGTTGTTCAGCGTCAGGTTGATGCTCAGGGCGCGGCCTTTTTGCAGGCGGATGTATTTTCCGATGGAGAGGTCGAGCATGAAACCGCCGTCGAACTCTTCCTGTCCGGGGATGTTTACGCTTACCTTATTGCCGTCTTCACCTACGGTCCCGTTCTCGCCGGCTGACACACCCAAAACCTTACCTAATCTGCGGTAAGTGGAGAAGTCGATGAATCCGCGGTGGTAGTAGTTACCGTTGATACTGAAGAACCAACCTTTCACATTGTAGTCAGTCCGAGACTGTAGGCAGAGAGCGGAGTTCCGCTTTCTTTCATTCCGTCGATGTACACGACATCTTGCGTAGTTTCGCTTTCGTTTTCGTAAGTCAGATTGGCGTTCGGGTTGTTCACATATTCGGCGTTGTTGAATGTGCCCAACGCTTTCAGGGTCAGGTTTGACGTGAGGTTTTACGCTGGCGGCCAGTTCTACTCCCATATATTCTTTCTCTACCCCAGTCATCGACAGATAAAGTGTAGCGCGACTCCTGGTCGTTGTAGAACTGGTCGAGTTCGGTCACATTGTTGAAACGCGTGTAGTAGCCGCTGACCTTGAAAGCGAAGATGGGTCCGTTGAACGCATAGCTGGCTTCGGCAGTCATTACTTCCTCGTTGGTCAGATTCGTGGCGAAGTCGTTCTTCAGACGGGGAGCGATGAAGGCATTGTAAGGCAACGGTGCGTTTTCTTCATATCCAAGCCCGACGTTGAACACGTGTTTGCCTCCGATACGGAAAGTCGCTCCGGCCTTGGCTCCGCTTTCCAAAAATTTGGCTGTGCCGCTCTTGCCTTTTGAGTTGTTGGCCGCACGACCGTTGCGCATCAAACCTTCACGTTCCATGGTCGTTCCGCCCAAACGTCCGGCAAAGAACAAACTGTAGAAGCTTTTATCGAATTGGTAGTTGGCCCAAACGTTGGCTTTGTTGACGAATATATTATAATTGTAGCCAAACTTGTCGTCTTCACCGATCAGGCGGTTGGGATTGTCCAGATCGTTTTGAATCATGCTGGAGTTGTAGCCGTAGTCACGAACGGAGAATTTGTCTACGTCCGTATATTTGTTGGCACCCAGCAAATCTTTCATGGTTTTTGTAGTGCATGCCTTTGGTGGTGCTGGCGTTTACGCCGGCTGTGATATAACCGTACTCGTCCATGTCGCGTTTCAGGGTGGAACCGAAGTTGAAGGCCATTTGGTCGTTATGACGATTCTCTACGTAGTACAAGGCTTCGCCCCTAACGTGTTTTGTTGGGCGTTGGCAAAGTACATGGCATCCCAATCGAGTTGGCGGTGGGACTTTGCGCTGGTCCAGTAATTGTATGGGGTTTGCCAAGTCTCCACATCCTCGTCGCTCAACGGTTGGTTGAATACGTTGCCGCTGATTTGTCCGCTCGGTAACTTTTTGTAGTAATCCGGACGCGGGTCGGCGGCATTTCCACTCCATCCTAAAGCGCTGCTGGCATACATGCTGTATTTTCCGGAGAACGATGTAGACAGCTTGGTTCGTTCGTTGATGTCGAAATCCCAAGTGACAATCGCTGTCGGTTCGAAAGAATTTACCACACGTGCATTACGCTTTTCGCCGTTTTGGTAACCCCAGTTCGGGTTGTAGTAATGGTCGTTGGCCAACCAGTACGCTTCTTCTGTGGAAGAACCCTGCTGGGCACGTTCGGTGGGGGAACCCCAGGTCGTGAAGCTCAAGCTGTGTCGGTCGTTGAACCGTTTCTCGAACCCTAACAAATAGCTGAACGAATTGTAGAACGTACCTTCTACGAATCCTTCATTGGCCCAACGGTAACCGATGGAACCGGTGAAGGCCCATCCGTTGCTCATCAGTCCCGAAGAGTAGGTGTACATGCCTCGTGCACGATAGTTTCGATTGGTACCGGACAACGATAATTTGTGGCCTGTGGCGTATTGTCCGCCCGTACATTAATATTATCCGCTCCTCCCACCGACGTATAACCGAATTGGTTCATCAGGAAAAACGGGGAGCCTTCACGGTTACGGGTTGCGTCGTTCAGTCCTCCGATGGAACTGTAACTGAATACGCCTCGTTCGGCATCGTTGAACTGGATACCGTTGATGAACATGTCGTTGTTGGAATTTTGATAAGCCCTCAGGCGGAAGCGCATGGGACTGAATAGATAGCCCACTTCAGACAAGTACAGGTCGTTGCCGACTCCTGTGATGGCCGAAACGGTCTGGCCCGCGTCGTCATCTTCATTGAGTTGCGATTCTGTGAACGAAAAGTCCGCATTCTCATTCTGTGCCCGTTGTTGGAGCACGGCCAGAGTGTCTGTCTGTTGTGCGTGGAGCAAGGCTGACACAAAGAATGCCGATAGAATCAAAAGTTGTCTTTTTCCCCATATCTCGTAGATTTATTATATTGTTGTTACAAAGAAACACATTATTTTCAAATTAAAGTCATCCCGGACTAACTTTTTGCCATTTTTTTGGCTCGGTAGCCGAAAAAAGCCATATTTGTAATAGAGAATTAACAAAACGTTAAAAAACATCTTATGAAACGAATGTTTATGGTTATGGGCTTGTTCGTGCTGCTGTTTACGGCGGCACGTGCCCAAGAGAAGAAATTCGGCATGTATGCGGTTGGGTTTTATAATCAGGAAAATCTTTTTCGATACCATTCATGACGAGGGGAAAAACGATTTCGAGTATCTGCCCGATGGGGCTATGAAATGGAACGGAATGAAGTATTTCGCGAAATTGAAGAACATGGCCACTGTATTGTCGGAGATGGGGACAGACAAGTTGCCCAATATCGGTCAGATGCAGGCTATCATCAAGGCTGCTGTATGAGACAAAATCTCCGGTTATTTTGCATGGTAGATCGTTCTTCACTTAGACCATGGTGATACGTTTGAGACTTGCAAGAGCTGTATCGACTCCGGTTTCTCTTCAGTAATGATCGACGGTTCTCACCTCCCTTACGAGGAGAACGTTGCCTTGACTAAGAAAGTTGTTGAGTACGCTCACCAGTTTGACGTAACAGTTGAAGGCGAGCTCGGCGTATTGGCAGGTGTTGAAGATGAGGTTTCTTCAGACCACCACACATACACCAACCCTGAAGAAGTTATCGACTTCGCAACACGCACTGGTTGCGATTCATTGGCTATCTCAATCGGTACATCACACGGAGCATACAAGTTCACTCCGGAGCAATGTACGATCGACCCTGTTACAGGTAAGATGGTTCCTCCGCCATTGGCATTCGACGTGCTCGACGCTGTTATGGAGAAACTCCCTGGATTCCCAATCGTGCTCCACGGATCTTCTTCAGTTCCTCAAGAGTAAGTTGACACTATCAACAAATACGGCGGCGCTTTG
>VOFE01001322.1_pt1 | contig 78000 bp, 127 predicted proteins | sample 5384071 | NCBI WGS metagenome assembly VOFE01 (sample SAMN12384724, study PRJNA508395) | human gut metagenome | isolation source: healthy gut D | host: Homo sapiens
GGGCCGCAGACATCTGATCCGGGTATATTTGTAGCACTGTTCATGATCCTCAGCAACCCTTGCCTTATCCCACACGTCTGTTTTCTCTCGGTATAAGGCACCTCGTCTGGCAGTCAGTTCTTCCGCGAGATCCTGAGTGAAGCACCCTTGATATACTCGTCGAAGATATACCGGATGATGTCTGCCTCATCATGTTCGATCACGGTTTCCTGTTTCGCATGGTGTATCCGTATGCAAATAAAGCGTGTGTCTTTTCGTCATTTGGCTCCTCATATAAGCTCGGTGAATTTGAGACCGCCGAGGACAGTTATCGTCATCTCATCAATGTTTGGCGCTATGACCACATCCCTTTACGATCAGAAGAGCTTTTCATCGAATTTTCAAGCGGCTCAATTTCGGTCAGGAGTGTCCTTAACTTCAATACTTCATCGAGCATTCCTTGAATGACTGACCAAAGGCATTCTTTCTATCTGCTTTTAGATTGCTGATCTGCTTTCTGGATATTCTTGCCTGTGTGTTGATAGTACTTCGACGGCAAGATAGCCTTTGAGCGAAGCCGTGTTTCGAGCACCCAACTTAGCATTCAGTCTGGCGACGTTTTGGCTCATCTTTCGGCAGAGGAGTTGTTCCGTTTATATAGGGTGGCTGCTGCTTCAAGTTTCGCTATGACCTGATCCAGAATGTTCTTTCGCCGAACCTGAGTTTGTTGACCATGGTGATGAAGCCGTCGTAGATCCGCTTCTTTCGCTGTAATATCCCGCAGGGCAGGCATGGTGTCTTCATTGTGCTTGGCACACACCCATTTGATGGCTCCGTTTCGTACTTTCCGATAGAACGAGCCGCACTCGGAACACCGAATGCGGCCGTAAGAGGGTAGATATTCAGTTGCGCGGTCTTGGAATCCGCTCTTGGCGCTCCTGAAGAAGAGCTTGAACTTTGTCAAATGCCTCTCGGTCTATGATCGGCTCGTGGGTGTCAACGAAGCATAGAACATATCCTCCTGACCGCGGTTCTTCGATTGCTTGAAGGGAACGGTGGTGTCTCGGTAGGTCTTCTGATACCTGCAGTCACCAACGTAACGCTCGTTGGATAGTATGTAAAAGATATCTTTTTTTGGATCGCCATTGCTCTTTGCCGAGTTTGGTTTGAATGCCCTTTTTCGGTCAGATCCTTGCGATCTCACTGGTCGACCATCCGCTCAGATACTGATGGAAGACGTAGCGCACGATATCCGCTTCCTGATCATAGACAGCGAGCTTCTTCTCATGGAGGCTGGAAGCCATACAGGGGCATTGCTGTCCACATATTCGCCTCGTTCCATCCGTTTGACGATGGAGCCTCTGATTCTGCGAGATCGACTTGGATTCTTCTTGCGCAATTGCCGTGAACGTGTTGAGGCATCTCGTCGCCCAGGGCGGGTGAAGATACCCTCTTTTTCAAACTGGATGCCGATTCCGAGAAGCTTGAGCTTTCTGACATATTCCTAAAGCCTCTTTCACGTTTCGGGCGAATCGTGACACAGACTTGGTGATGATTAGATCGATCTGCTTGTGCTCGCACATCACAATCATGCGCTGGAACTCCACTCGATTCTCGGCTTTCATGCCGCTGAGACCTTCGTCGGCAAAAATGTCGATCAGTTCCCACGAATCATTGCTTTTGATCAGTTTGGTGTAGGCTTTGATCTGCGCTGCATAGGAGTTTAGCTGATCAGCGGAGTTGGAAGAGACACGGCAGTAAGCGGCAACCTTTGTTCGCTCATAGGCTTTTTCGGGATACGGGCGAGATGAGCTTTGCCTGTGCCATGTTTCTCCTCCTTCCTGCAGGGAGGTTTGCCCTACATTTTGGGGCAAACCTCTTTTTTGATTCGCAACACAGATTATATCCAGAAAACTCAACAAGTCCAGCGAAAATCGGCAGAATAATATCTTTTTAGTCTGCGATCAATATCGCTCCTGTGAGTTTGCGGTAGTATTTTTTCGCCCTGGCGTATTCTTTCTCGTTGATATATCCGCTCTCCTTCAGGGCCTTGAGAACAGAGAGAATAGATATAGTTGCACTTTTTGTCTGAACTTCTGTCAGCATAGATTATTCCTCGTTCTTCCACCATCCGACACTGGCTTCTCCGGTGACGCTGTTTTTGAGCACCTGGACGGTGCAGTTCGGATAGATTTCCTCGATATCGAAGATGTTTGTCTCAATGTGTGTGATAAAGGGGCGTCCCCATTCTTTTCAGGGGCCGGTTCCGCTTTGTTGATTCGTTTCTCATTCATAAGTAATCTTCTCCTTTGACGCTTTCCATGAACGCTTTCACCTCATCCACGGGTTCACAGCAGGATATTTGCTAAAGTGCCATCTTGATTCTCGGCACATAGCTTCCCGCGGCCGCTCTGGAGTCAGGATGGAGATTACGCCCGGTATCCGTTTCACAGCGGATCAGACGACCAGCACCCTGGCGAAGCTTGATCAGCATCTCAGGAACGGCATATTCTGGACAAATCTGGCGACGTCGCCGACAGCGTCTTTTTCTGCTCCATCATTGCAGATCTCAGGGGAAGGAAGCCGCACGATGATGGAGGCTGTCACCAATGCAGTCAACGCCCTCCCACATGGGCCGACGCAAACAGCACGCCGTTCTTGCTCTTACGGAAATCGCTGATCACTTTTCGGTTGTTCCGTGTCATGCAGAACACCTCATATTTGCTGAGGCTCTTGATGGCTTTCTCGTATACAGCCTGCAGCACCTTGTATGAGGTGAACAGGATAGCAGTATGACCATTGGTGGCTTCAATCAGCTTGAGAATGCGATTCGTGATAGCGGTGATGTATTCATCGCTGCTGTTGTCAGGCACGGCATGTCCATCGGGATATACATTCTCGTATTGTGAGCGTAGTTAAAGAGAAGCTGTGGAGTTCTCCGAAACCATATGCTTCTGGAGTCTGGAGATGCCGTTCTCCTTCTTGAAGAAGGAAAATCCATTCCGTCGCTCATAGTGCCGGAAGTCAGAACGTAGCTTGCATTCCGATTCCACACCATCTTCTCCATAGTGTCTGCCATGTTCTTCGGACAGCAGCAGAGCGTCAATGCGCTGCCATCCTCGAGTTCAAGCCAGATATTGGCGTCATTCTGCCTGGTGAATTGTTCCAGGAGTTTCACGATCCTTCGGCCGTCCATTTCGTAGGCACCGCGATTCTGCTTTCTGCTTGCCTCAATCCTGCTGATTGTTTCAATGAGGCCCTGAATGAGAGTGATACCGGAGTCTGGAATGGTAATGCCATAAGTGCGCTCATCATTGAACGCATCGTCAGAGATCTGTGCACGAAGCATGGCGAAAGCTGCTGGTTGGTTTTCTGCACCGTTGCCAGAAGTTTCTCGTAGATGGAGTGATCGACCTTCGGGGAAGCGAGGTGTTTGACCGAATTGATATATTTCTGGATCATGCCCTCTGCGAACTGCTCACCAAAGGTGCTCTGCGCTGCCTCCAACAGTTTATGGGCTTCGTCGATCACCACATACGGGCTTCTCTGCATGATGCAGCAGGAAGGATTGATATCCGATGCCTTGAGGCTGGTGAGGAAGAGATTATGATTGGTCACCTGAAAATCGATGAGCCCTTCTCATTGGCGGTTTTCACATAGCAGGAATACCGGCATTCCTCTTTGTACTCGCAACGGCTGCACCGGCCTTTCACGCAGATCTTGCCTTTGATGGCAGCGGGCATGTCCATTGGTCGAGGTCGAAAGCTCGAACGGCGATCTTACTCGTCGTGAAGTATTCAATCAGATTCTGATACTTCTGCTTATTCGCCATGATCTTGCTGACATAGTCATAGTAGCGGGCTTTGCAGAAGTAATGTTCTTTGCCCTTGCGGATGGCAGAAGAAAGTGGATGCCCGATCAGCCCGTAATCCTGAAGCATACGGGAGAGCTGAGGGATTTCCTTTCCACGATCATCTTCTGGAGCTCAATGCTCGAGGTGCTGATGGTAACGGGAGATCGAATCCGTATTCCGCTGCATACCGCTGCTTTGCGATGAAGGATGCGACGAGATAGGCCATGGTCTTTCCCGTTCCGACCTCTGCCTCGCAGATGGCGACCTGCTTTCCGACGAGTCCGCGGTACATGTCCATGCTGAGTTTGATCTGTTCTTCACGAACGGCAAAGCCGTATTCGGGAAGGATCACACGGAAGATGGATTCAATTGCTTCCAGTGGGTCGCTGACGATCACGTTCAGGTAACGTTTGTCGCCGGTATATTTGATGAGTCAAGAACCAGCGGCGTCATGCTTCTGTAGCTGCGCTTTTCATAGAGATTTCCTTTCCTTCTGCGGGTAACCTCCGAGCCGTAGCCGGTATTACTGTCAAGGGCGACATATCGAGCGGTATCCTTCACAAAGAAATGATAAACGAGGAACCGTCCCTCGAAAGTAAAGTCATAGATGGCGCCGTGGTAGGCTTTGTCCGCGTCAATAAAGTTCTGCAGCATATCGCTGTCGTTATATGTGATTTCAAACATGTTGAAGATCCTCCTTCTCTCGGGGTGTTTGGTAGCAGAATGGTATGCAGGAGCGTTTCCGCTCCTGCACAGTAGTTCTGCCACCAAATTTCTTTTCGTAATTTAATGGTAGTTTGAGTTCCGTCTATTTCTCTCAGCCCCGACGGACACAGCAGAAAGAAGTGTTCTGCTGAAATAGGGTGGATGCGGAGTTCCCGACAGTATCCATGCTGAGACTCTTTTTCTCAGCAACCGGGATCATATAAGCCGTAGTGGGTATCTATTCCAACCCATAACATACTTATCCCGCCTTCCGGCGAGCTGCATTGCCTTGCAGAAGTATCATTATTCGCCCACCCCTTGTCATCGCCAATCGACCGATACTGTTATCCGGTCAACCCGGCGTGTGATTGATCGCTCGTCCGCTTTTATTGCGGGAGTCCTGGCGCTCACATCCGGCAGCTTGCCCTTTCGAGCAGGAGAGGGAGTTCCCTCGGCATCCAGATTATTCAGTTGTCAAAGAGCAGCAAGAGAAAAAGATCCTCTCAATACGTAGAGCACGAGAAACACCTAAAAATACAACCTGGGCGGAAATTTTCTCAAAAAATTTTTCGGCTTACTCCCCGCCAAGGATTTCCGTAATCTTCTTCAACCGCTTTTGAATCGCTTGCTGAGAGTTTCATCTCTTTGGCAACTTCCTGCTGGGTTTTTCTTCGAACACATAGAAATCAAGAATCGCAAGGTCTTTCGGTGACAGAGAGAGCAGCTTCCTCTTAAGTTCGGGGGAGGTGATGTCCTCCAGCCAGTCACACCTTTCACGGAACGTCACTTTGAGTTCCACGGACAAGACATCGCCGAACTTCCGATAGAGCAGAGGCTGATCCTCTGGGGCGTCCGTGTTTTCATCAATATCCAGCGACAGCACATGACGCTTGTAATTGTTGTTCGAAAGGAATTCTTCCTTGTCAAACGCATCCAGAGCATCGATCTGCTCCTGAGTCATCCCGAGTTGGGTATAAAGCTGGTGCTTTTTCTCCATCTCCTCATTGAACCGCCTGTATTCAGCTCCAAAATTGATTGCCATTTTTGTGATCTCCTTTTTGATTTCGATTTGTGGTTTGGTGAATCGGAAATCGGAGATCACGGGTATGCCGCCACATAGCAAAGCCACTGACATTAACATAAGAGTCCTTTTCCGCCTGGCGTGGCCAGTTAGGGCACAGATCGCACTGACGGAAGGACTCCTGATTGCCGCATACCTGAAATTGGGTGCAGAAATCTAAGGGTACCTATACCGCTTTTTCAAAAAGCAATGAAATCAGCGTTATCTGTATCCTTTGGCCCTTTGTACTTCAGGCTGCGAATATGTTTTTTGTGTGTCGGTGGCAAAAGAAAAAGGCCACCGACAAGGCAGACCTATAGATAGAGCTATAGTGTCTTACCTTGCCGGTGGCCTCTCACGTATGTCTGGAATAACTACCGGTGAATGTTCGGGCATTACTGCCGCACGGTCAAGTGACCTGGAGATGGACTTATGCAGCCTGTTTCATCTCAGCCATTCCGTCGTTTTGCCGTTGATTAAGTTTTAAGTTACAGTCTTATTGTTTCTGAATACCCATGAGCCGCAAGCCAGGTTCGTGCTGAACGCACCTTGTCTTCCGGCGCGTTTCTGATTGCGCAGATGGCTTTTGTATACGCCAGCCCAGAATACTTGATCCGGCAGGTCTGCGGTTTCCGTATCGCCGTGCTTGGCACAATATGCCTCAATGGTTTTCCTGTTAAGCTGAACAGCGCATCATTGCGCTCTTTTTACAAAGGATTCTCGCATGGTCATTTCCCTACCCTCCATTATACTGAGATCATTATCCGCGTCCGTCTCATCTTCAAGATAGAATTGAGCCAGATTGTTGTCACCGAAGGTCGCCTTCTTTATTGCCAGTAGCGCGGAGACGACACAGATCGATGCTCTCCGGCTTTGAAAAAACAGCATGGCGAAATCTTTTACCCGGATTGAAGACGCCGTCTTTTGTTCTGCTGAGATCCGCGTCTTCCTCAATTCTACCGATTTTCGTCGGTTCTCTGTTCTGGAAAACGAGGCATGGCCTGCGGAGCTTTCCTCGTTCCTGCCATTGAAAGCATGACGCTGACATCGCCGTTTCCAAACTGGATGCGGTTCAAATTCGTATATACCATCTTGCTCACCTCAAATCACCTGATGTGCGGCTTACACAGCCTTTTCTATTACCATATCGTTTATACTGTATTGAAGGATATCCTTCGGCACGGATTGTGGGTCAATCCAAGCGTCTATCTTTTCTTTTGGAAGAACCAGCGGCATTCTATCATGGATACGGCGCAGTTCTTCTGTTGGCTCCTTGGTCAGCACCGTAAAGACGGGAGCCCATCTTCCAGACGGTACAGACCGGCAAGCCATGTCATAGAGGAGCCTGACGGCTGGATCATGTATTTTTCGCCGACCTTTTTCTGGCCGTTGTTCCCGATCAGATGCTCCCATTCATAGTACCAGGAGGCGGGGATGATACAGCGGTGGCTTTCCCACGCTTCTTTGAAGGTTGGCTTCTCCGCTGCTGTTTCAACCCTTTGCGTTAACAGGAGAACCGGCCCGGTATCTGAAACCCCCTTCATCGGAAAAGCGGCTTTGCGTCCGTTCCTGCTTGAGGCGATGACAGGCACAACATTCGTTGGCCTCATCTCGCCGGAGGTCAGGATTGCGCTTCCGGCTTTGATGAATTTGCCGGAGAGCTGAGACCTCTGCACCTCCGCGATAATTTCCGTATTTCTTCCGTATCGGGTTCAACATGAAAGCGGGTACATCCATCATCATCACTCCCAATCGTCTGATGTCCATTCCCGTTTGAATATTCCGTCTGTGTTGCTGATACGCAAAATATCATCAAACAGGATTCGGACTTTATCTACCAAAATGGAGCCGTAGAGCTCGTCCACATTCCAGCAGATGCCGGTTATCTTCTGATAGCGGCCTCGAATCCCCAAAGGACTCGTTATGTTCGTCTGCGCAGGGGATGTAATAAATCACGGTGACTTTCACTCGGTTTTCCCCTGCCATGTATCCGTTGAATGTGAGCCCCTTGAGAATGCGGAGCTTGTGATCCAGCTCCGTCTTGTCCTCGTCACTCAGTTCGATGCGGTCATGGTATCGCACCTCTTTCGAAGCAATGGCTTCATTGAAACCCTTTAGTGCATCGAACGGAGAAAAGATCTTGGCTCGCCGTCCGACATCCATGCTTGGGTGTCGGATGCGGAAACAGATCGAAGCGGTCGTGTTCCGGCTTGCCCCTTCAGGAATACATCCCGATAGCGGAAATCCGCGGCATCGCCATGACGCCTATGCTGCTCATTGTGGTTTCCTCCTGCATCAGCAGGAAGCGACTTAAACCGCCTTGACCGCCTATCTGCTGATTCCTTTCCAGTGTTGTGGCGCCATCCAAGAGATTCATTCCTTGAACAGTGCATTAGATCCGAATTTCTTTTGACTTCAAGCATGGCACCCTGGAGCCGTCTGTCTCTTTCCAGCGCCTCATAGTCAATAAACATGTTGAGTTGGAACACTCCGTTGTCTTCCTTCATCATTTGCGCAGACTCCAAGCCTTCGATACAGAAGCCGATGGTCTGTTTTATCATCGAAGGACTTTAGGAGCGGAGCGGAGACGATCTGGAGATTGTTCGTGACAGTCGGCAGTTTCACCGTTCCATTGCTGTGCTTGGGATGAAGCCTTCCGTAGAAGTCAATGCTCAGTGGGCCGTCGTAGGACGGGCAGGCTTCCAGGCTCTTGTAATCATAGGATACCCACCAAGAGCATCCCTGGGTAACAAGGTTCTTGGAAAACATGTCCGAGCAGAGCACTTCGATCATCTCGTGGAAGACCAGCCGTACTTCCTGGTACTGATATGGTCTTGGGAGCACCTGACCGTTACTGAGGCTGTGACCGTCACTCTTATAGGACTTGATGTCTGCCATTGTGACCGGTTCAATGCCCCAAGCATGATCAATCAAGATTTCTCCGTCGATGCCGAAGGTTTTATAGAAGTATTCTTCATCCCACTGTGTCCGAGCTCGCGATATCGCCCATTGTGAACATGTACGCCTTCTCGAGCAGTCTGGCTTTCCCGTTGCCGATCTGCCAGAAGTCGGTGAGCGGTTTGTGATCCCAAAGGAGGAACTTATACGAGTCCTCATTGAGTTCCCGCAATCCTGACTCCGTCTTGATCTGCCGGTGATTTCTTCGCAACGATGTCCATGGCGACTTTCGCAAGGTACAGGTTTGTTCCGATCCCAACCGTTGCTGTAATGCCTGTGGTTCGTAGCACGTCACGTATCATGGTGATTGCCATGACACGAGCGGGATTCGTATTCAGCTTGTCTGCCTCTTTCTGATAGTTGCTCAGATAGTAGGTACAGTCTATGAAGCACTCGTCAATCGAATATACGTGGATGTCTTCCGGCGCCACATAGCGTAAATAGATGCTATAGATCTGCGGGGAGATCCGTTCATACTCAGCCATTCTCGGAACAGCAACGATGTAGTCCACTTTGGTGTGTTTGCTGATCTCATAGTCTCGAATCTTCTGCTTGGCCTCGAACAACCTCGGCCGTCCTGGTACACCCATCACCTTCAGAGCAGGGGATACCGCCAGACAGATCGTTTGGTCGGAGCGGGACTCGTCTGCAACAAGAAGGTTTGCCTTCAGCGGATCGAGTCCCTGTGTACGCATTCTACGGAGGCGTAGTATGATTTCAGATCAATGCAGATATACGTTCGTTCCATACAGGATCATATCACGCCCTTCTTTTCTGCTGGGAGACAAGATGCCTCATCCTCTCAGCTCATTTGCAGTTCTAAATCATGGTGCTGCTCACCATCAGGGGCATAGATGTCGATGACATCGTGCCTCCGTCCTTTGATTGTGCGGATCATCCCAGCTCCACACCGGCTGCATTTTACTCTTATCTGGTTTTCTTGTTTTCAGCCCGCAACTTCTTCCTTACAGTTCGGGCAATACCAGGAGTAAATCGTCCAATCCTCCAGCATCGCCATACTCCTTTGCTATTATTTCTGAGAAAGCGGTACGAGAATCTGCACTTTATCCTTCTGATAAAGAGGCACGTCTTGTCTTGACGTATTTCATATGCTGCGATACCTCACCGCAGGACTCACATTCCATCCATCCGTCTGTTTCTTCTAAGTCAAGAGACTTGTTTACCGTGCCACAGCGGGGGGCACACCACATCTACTGCGTTCAAACAAAACATCTCTATCTCATTATTCTTTAGAGCCTTGATCACATGACGAGCGACGCCTTTGAACTTTGAAGCTGCGCACCTTGATAACTGCACCAGGATACTTGTCTTCATTCTCATAGGCGAGAAGATAGCATTCTGAATCCTCGTCATAACCGGCAAATCGCTTCAGAGTGTTCTGATTGTCCTGATCCAGCGCAACGACTATATCCCCTTCGGAAGCAGGGCAATTACGCTCGATCACAAGCAGATCATCTTCCTCGATACCGGCATCGACCATAGAATCTCCTTTGGCACGGAGAATATAGAACTCTCCCTGACCAAACATGGAAACAGGCAGGCTGACATACTCCTCAACATACTCCTGTTCTTCTTCAGGGCAGCCGCATTGAATGGAGCCTACCAACGGGGCGGAGATATAGGCTGTTTTCATTTGGCGCTCTTTGAACGGACTGGATTCCTCTGCCGTAGTCAAGCAGACCTCGGTCGCTTAGTTCCTGGAGATAGCGATGAGTGGTTGACCGGGGTCCAACGCCCTCGGAAACTTCGCTGATCGTCGGCGCGACGAGATTGTCGTGGTAATGCTTGTTGACGAACTTCAGAATCCGATCTAAGTACTCTTGGTTGAAGGTTCTCATGTGTTCAGCACCTCGATTCCGTTATAGTGGGATTTTAAATCCCGCTATGGATATTCTCTCATATCGGAGAAGATTTCAAGGGGGTAGTGGAAAATAGAAAAGAGGTGCAACCGATTGGCTGCACCTCATCTCTTTACCAGAGAACGGAATTTTATTCGTTTAAGGCTTCCATGGCTTGCTTTACCATGTCTGTATAGGACTTCTTGACATCTTCGGGGACTTGATCGAGACCTTCCCGCCAAATCGAAGACCCAGCTATAGAAGACAGGGCCTACGGCAGTGCTCACTACCGCGCGGAACGACTTCATATCGTTGGCAAAAACGGTGACGTCCTTCCCAAACTTATCTATGATGGCATCCATTACGTTATTGTCGCAGACCAATTCAATCTGTTTTCGCTCCCCATTATACATGCGGAACATGGAATTCAGATAATCATTTAGATCGAACGATCGCGGAGGCTGTTTGGCATCTGCATCAATATGGTCGATTTGCCGAACAATCCCTATCAATACGGAAACTCCCGATTCCTTTATGCTTTTCAGAATATCCAACCACATAGTAGTAATCTCCATTCCAGATTAGCTTATATGGGCTGAATACATAGGTATATCCATCGTGGCGCAGTTTTTTGCTCTTTTCGCACGTTATAGGTGAAATACTGGAAAGAAACCATCTTCCGAGTGTTGATTGCGTCATTTAGGGCTTCCATGATGTAATAGACCTTCTCATTGTCTGCCTTGATGCGGTTCTCAACATCCACATTTCGCACGAGCTTTTCTGTGTTGTGGCAACTCGTGAAGAGCCAATCTTCTTGACTAATGCTGCGCTCTTTTCCCTTGGAATAAACCTGGCAGATTCGATGGCATCAATCATTGTCTTGAGTTCCGGCAGATCGAATCGGCGTCCGATCAAATAAAACCGCTTCTGGGTTGACGGCTCAACCTCAATTTCCACCCCAAATTCTTGAAGTGCCTTTATATCATCACCCACAGTACCGCGAGATGTAGATATTCCATAGTCTCTATCAAGTTGCTCCATGATTTGGGCTATCGTCAAGTAATGTTCTTCGTCTGTCTGTTCATAGAGCATTTTGCAATATAAAATGGTCGCAACTTTGCTTTAATATCCATTAGTTCTCCTTTTCTACTATCAGATCGTCGCCCGATCACAGCAATCAAACATATCTATACGAAACACATATCCTTTCGGTTGTTTGGATTTTTAAAGCTTATGAGTCCATACGTAGAGTAATGTATATGAAATTGAGAAAATGGGCTAATACCATTCCATAGAACTATAGCTCAACCACTGGTTTTTGATATCTGCGGCAAGCCGTTTGCAGAATTCTTTCATCCTACCTGTATCTTTTGCGTCAATCAGTATTTCCATCGTCTTCTTTATCGGCTTGACGCGATTCTCATCTGATTCGGAAGGAATAAAAGAAATAGAAAGTTTTCCCTTCCTGAATAGGCTTGGCTTTTGAACATCAACTCCGAAATACACGCTCCAGATATAGATGTCTCATATCCTGCATATTTTACTATAACATTACCGTCGAGTGTGTAAACCGCATAACCTGATACCAAGCTGATAGATTGCTCAGTAAGCGTACTCGTAGTTTTTTCAGCTCTGTCACAGCAGTATTGATTGAATTTCCCACTCTTTGCTCTTCGTTTGGAATAGCGGTAATACTGCCTTGTTCAGCTTGCCACTGAGTTCTTGTAATCAAAATCGCTCTCGGTCTACTGCCTTCAAAAGGCCCTACTATGCCAGCCTTTTCCATTTGATCCATAAGTCGCACAGCTCGTGAATATCCAAGCTTCAGCCTCCTCTGAAGCATACTCACAGAGCCTTGTTTGCAATCAATTACAACATCTACTGCTTCTTTAAACAAGATATCTTTTCCATCCTCCCAAGATAAGCATCCAGCCCAGTTTTCTTTTCCTCTTCGGGACTGTTTGTTGCCACTTTATCGGGAGTGGAAAGAGTTGGATACTTCGTCAGAGCCTTCTTACAAAGTTCTTCCACAACTGCCTCATCAAGATAAACCGCATCACATTTTCATGGATGTGTTGTTAAGCTTTGCAATAATCTCTCCGGGGACATTTTAAACTCTCTGCCCCAGCGTCATCAATTACAATTCTCGAAATTGATTTTGACGCAGCGTGGAAGCTATACGATGATTGATATTTGCCTTTAGATCGGTAGGCAACACATTTGAGGAAGGAGTTGATGTTACGATCCATACGTGAAGCTTTGTCCTTCTTGCAATCTGGAATAAGCTGAATCAAATCAGAGAACGTATCGCTGGAAGGTGATAGCTCTCCAAAATCATCAAAAATCAAGAAGAGGTGCGCGAACTCGTCAATACGCTCAAGCATATTCATCCGTTTTCTGGCTTCAGAAGCGCCCATTGGATTAAACCTGTTGCTTTGCTTACATCATTCACCACCGGTATAAGCATAAATGGATTAGTGTTTAAAAATCCGTAGTCTACACCTCTTGAGTCAAAAACTGCAAAGCGAACCTGCTCAGGAGAGTACTTCTCCATTATTTCAGCAATAAAGTTTTAACGAATGCGCTCTTTCCGCTTCCTGTTGTTCCGGTAATGAGCGAACTTGGAATGGAGGCGAAATTTTCTACAACAACGCTGTTATCCCGAAGCCCTATAGGAACAATAACCTGTCCATTTAGCTCACCCTCAGAGCCTATCCTGCAAAAATCTCCCATACTATCTTTGATAAAACTAAGAGAAGATGCTACTGCCTGCATTTCCATGTCCTTCTTTCTTCTGACTTTCCTAAGAACCACACTCGAAAATCAATTTCAAGCCATCACTATAACAAATGACCTCTCCATTAAGATCAGTCCTATATATGACAGGACAGAACTTTGAGATCCGTTCAAGTGCAGCGTCATGAGGATGACCGTACTCACTGCCCATTCCCACAGATATTACCGCATAATCAGGATCTATTGCTGCAAGAAATTCCTCTGAAGAAGATGTGTAGCTGCCATGATGCCCAACCTTTAAAACAGTGCTCTGAATATCTGTTCCAGCTTTAAGAAGTGATAATTCTTCCTCGATTTCTGCATCTCCAGTAAAGAGAAATGATGTTTTGCCATACACTATTCTCAAGATAATTGATGAGTTATTGACATTTGTTTCTGCAAGCGACATATCAATCGGCGCAAAGAAAAGTAACTGTCGCGCTTCCAAGCTCCAAGGTCTCTCCCGGAGATGGAATAGTAATCTCTTTCGCTTGGGCATTCAGATACTTGATAAAACTATTGAATGCGCGGCTATCATACTCAGTTACCGGAAGAGAATGCTACTCCAACCTCAGCATAATTTAATGCACCGGCAAGGCCGCCTACATGGTCTGAATGGGCATGTGTACAAACGATATAGTCAAGTAGCTAACATTATGTTGCTGCAAATAAGAAATAAGCTTGAACTTCCGGGATTTCCTCCATCTATAAGCATATAATGTCCATCACATTCAACCAACGCGGAATCCGCTTCTCCAACATCGAAAAAGTGAATCTCAAAAGTCGAGTTTTCAGGGACTATAGGATAATCCTTTACGGATTCAGGCTCCGGCTCTATATCCTGTATGCTGTCATCCGGCTTTTGATAGTCCGTGGAGATACTATCATTCCCGGTCTTTGATGAAATCTTTACCAAAAGCAAGCGCAACAGCAAGAACGACTACGATGACAGCAAATATAACGAGTGCTCGGTATGTTTTTTCCTTCTCATAGCCTTACTTTATTAACTCAGCAAAATCCCGTGTGTTCTGAATGTTCGATATTTGCAGTTCAACATTCAGCCCCGATGAAAAGAGCGCAGGAAGACTTGCCCGTAGAGGCAGAGAGGATTTGCTTATTATTTTTATAACGCTGATCTGGGTGCCGTTTTTATTAACGTACTGCCAAGTTTGCCCGACCACTTGCGCATCCTTCGGAACAGGATCTGTCTCAACAAATCTGACAGAGGAAACGCTGATTCTGAAATCAGAGTAGTCAATCATACCCACTTTACGTTTGCGCACAAAGAACACTTTATCGGGTAGGATGATTAGCCGTTCTTTGTTATGGAGGGTAATCTGGATTGTATCAACGTTCGTCTTGATATAGTACGGATGACCCTTCTCAATTTACACTGTACTCGTTTTAATGAACGACCAGCTCAGCATTAACTTTTCTGTTGTTATTGAACTGTTCAGACCTTGCCATTCTTTTTCCCCTCTGCGAGCAACTGCCACGCATCTATGCGTCAGTATGTTCATCCTCCTTTTTCGGATCAAAGCTATACTCAAGCGTGACGCGGCCAGCTGTGTGTGCTGCTATTTTGAGGGATAACACCGACAATGGGAATTAACACAAGAATCGGGTTCGCCGGAACCAAAAGCAGTCCCCCACAGAAGTAAGGTTCCAATCAATTCAGGCGAATAGTTCTCTCAAGAGCATCAAATAGTACCTTCCTCCGCTTCTTTGAATTGAGAGATATCAGCACTTTCAATCGCTCTCTCCGGAGTCTGGTTGTAAAGTAGGTTGTTGAATTGGTCGCGGAGAAGGTTGCGTTATTCTATTTTGATTTCTTCGCTGGCTGCGGTTTCGGCTCCTGTTACGGCTTCAGACTCATCTACATAAGAGATACCAGTTCCGGGAATAGAGTATGTCCTTCGAGTTGTTCGCGTGCTGTTTTGTGACTCTGTATCCTTTTGTGCCCCAGCTATATCCAATCCCTGATTTGCTCAGATTTATCTTGAATCCACCGCCAAGATTTATGCTTTTCCTATATCTAAAACCCATATCATTTTCCCCGGGCGATTCATTTGCCACTAAAATGCTTTTTGTGCTATATAGGCGCTTCTAACCTGCATTAACGTATAGCCGAGCAAGTTTTTTCCCCGGCCATTTCTCAATTTGATAAGTACGCTTGTCTATGATTTCAAGGCCAGTTCCCCAATCAAATCATCAGGAAAACATGCAGCAATATTGAGCTTCCGGTATTCAGCAGGTTTTTGGAAGCTTGTCATTTGAGCGAATTTGCAATTAGGCCTTTATAAGCGATTACTTGTCTCTGGCCTTCCCAAACAGCGCACAAAGGATCTCTGTGTTGAGCTGCAAAGTTTTAACGCTGTCAGGATCATGAATTCTAAGAATCTTTCTACCCAATGCTTCATCACCAGATAACAAAGCTCTTCGATAGGTCATGTATTGCGTCATTGAAGAAAACGATATGCCAGAAACAGAGAACGAAGAACCATAGTCGTTATTCAAGTAGCCATTGTCATCATAGACATTTTGGAACGCTGTAATGTTCCCCAACTCCGCAGCTGCTATTCCGGCGTGTAGTATCTCTCCAGCCGTTCATGGCAAATAATTTGAAGGCTTGTCAGAAGGCCTCGGAAGATGCTAAAACTGATTGTTCAAATGAAAGCCCGTTTCCTCTTTGGCATCAAAAATGAAGTACTCAGAACTGCTTGTCCAGTGCCTTTACAGGATTGTTCTTGATGTTCTGTTTTACCTGCTCAAACGTGCAATTAAGATTGCTGTATATTGAATTAGGCTTTTCTGCTACCTGCCCCTGTTCAGTCTTAATGCGTAAAATAGCAGGAAGAAAGCTGCTGCTTCGTCTAAGGTGACTTTCCCGCCATTGCTTATCATTGCCAAAATGAGGACAGGCTTATAGGAATAAAGAGATACTCATTCGTTCGCAATAATCCAGAACAGATGTGTATTTGCCTGTTGTCATTTATCTTCACCAGTCTCTCATTCTTCCGAAGGGCAGATGATAACGACAGTCAAATCATCTTCCGACCCGGATTTTATTGCCTTCTGAATAATCTCTTCGCATTTATCGCCTAATGAACCCTCGCCTGAAACGATTTCCTCTAAGGAATCCAAGGTCGACATACTCATGAACACCGTCAGATGTTAAAGAGCAAAGGGAAAACCGCTGGCATTCAGTAATATAGAGTTTAGATAACAGCGCCGGATTATTCCTCCAAAGCAATTTGTTATCTCACTTTTGTTACACCGCTCGGCTGAGTCAGCTGACCGCTACTAAGTAGCCAGTTATACGTAGTGTGATCTGATGTGATCTGCTTCAAATACTTACCTTGCCTGACATAAGCCCGCGTATTTCCAATGTGGACGAGTCTGCACAAATTATCATGGAAGAAAAAAGCCTGTTAGGGTTGCTGCCATATCAGGCGCAACCCCTTCAGCCCGTGCAGTTGAAATCAACCTTTCATTGATTTCTCTGAGGTTATTTTTCAAGTCTTCATCCGTATCAACTTCGACCTCTGACATGGCTTTAAGCACAAATTGAGCCGCCTGATCACCGCCGCGATTTCCACCCACGCCATCGGCAATACAAACAAAGCCATCTTCGGGCATAGGAAGCTCTGCGGATGTCTCAAATATTACTTCAGACACCACAAGAACTGCATCTTCGCTTATACTGTGTCGTTTACCCGCGTGAGTGGATATGAAGATCATTCTTTTTTTCTCCCTGGTCTCATCATGAGAATTTCGTTGTTCAAGTTCTGTCATATAACCAGCAGTAATAATACCTGCTGGTAGTGCGACAATGGCAATTCCGAACACTGAGGATAGCATCGTGATTATTCTGCCCAAAGTTGATACTGGATAAATGTCACCATATCCCACAGTAGTAAGTGAAATTGTAGCCCAATACACAGCATCAAAAAATTCCCGAAAGACTCTGGTTCTACGTTGAAAATAATAAGTGCAGATACAAGAATATATCCTCCTGCCAAAACACATACAGCAATCAAAGAATTTTGGAATTTCGGAGAACATTACCTATTATTTCAAAGCTTTTAGAATATCTAACTGCCTTAAATACTCTAAACACCCTCATTGCTCTCAGCATTCTCAGAACACGTAATACTTTGAAGCCGCTGTTTATCACTGTTAAAGAGGGGAGAATTGAAATCAGGTCAATAATAGCCATGACAGAAAATGGATATCTTGCAAAAGAACTCAGACTATGTTTTCGTATTTATAATCAGCAGTAAGCCATCTCAAAAAATAGTCGAATATAAATATTGCTACTGTAACCTTGTCGGTGATTCGAAAGAAAGCATTTTCCTCTTTGAACGCTAATGGAATAAGACTTAATACAATAACCACGATCATAGTTATATCGTAGAGAGTGCTAAGTCTGTCTTTACCATCGGATTTTTCGATTATTTCGTAGATTCTCTTTCTGTTCATTTATAGTGCCTCATGTTCACAGCTGAGAGCATACGGCATGTTTTCAGCATCTATATCGTTAAGAACAATGCGGACATTATCTTTTATTTCCTCATCGAACATATACCTTGCGAGAGGATTGATAAGTAAGCTTTCAACTATGTTCCCGATTCCTCGACCGCCATTGCCAAGGTTGTCTAATGCCTTTGACACCAGAACTGATTTTGCCTTGTCTGTTATCACGAGTTCAATTCGTTTCTCTGTAGCAAGGTTCTTCACGATTTTGGTGATCTGCGCATCAGGATCTGTTTGGCAACCTCTGGACGGATGAAATCGAAAACGACGATGTTCTCTCAATTCGATTCAGGATTTCAGGCCTGCCAAGTTCCAGCTTGAAGTAGTCTTCAATAGCCTGCCTAACCTTTTTCTGTACTTCAGCATACTCCATGTCTGGTGTGACATTTGCCTCTCTAACGCCCATCTCATTCCTTGTATAGATACCAAGGTTACTTGTAAAGATGATGATGCATTCAGAAAAATAGACAGTGTTGCCCTGCCCATCCGTCATACGGCCATCTTCAAGTATCTGCAAGAACTTATCAAAGATAGACGGATGGGCTTTCTATCTCATCAAAAGAGCAGGATGGAGAAAAGGATTCTCTCTTACCGCATTTGTCAGCTGACCACCGGCTTCGTAACCAACATATCCCGGAGGCGCACCAAGCAGCTTTTTGATCGCTATGGCTCTGGCTGTACTCACTCATATCAAAGCGAATGCAGCAGCTTTCATCTCCAAAGAGCTTTTCTGCAAGTGTTTTAGCGGTTTCTGTTTTACCTGTGCCGGTCGGTCCAGCAAAGAAGAGGATTCCCTTCGGCTTTGCATGTGATGAACTTTGTAATCCAGCCATGCCGGTAACAGCGCGTTTTACAACATCAGAGTTTTAATGATTGCAAAATCTGACCTTTGACACGCTTCTGGAAGTCCTCTTTTGCTGTCTTAAGCTCGTTTACATCAAGACTATCCCACGGGTTTTCTTTTTATCCCCATAACGGTATAGGTCGATGACAGATGACATCTGGCGAATTCTCGTTCTTTCATTCTTGCAGAGGCGTCGAAGGCCATTGATCTCTGTGAAGCTGAAGCCTTCCGTCAAGCCAACAAAGCGATCCTGAACCTTCTCAAGCTCATCCGGATGATCCTCAAATAAGGATAATCCTCATCATAGATATCAGCCGCAAAGAAGCTGGCAAAGTTTTCGCCCTTAATCAGCTGCTCACGCTCTTCTTTTTGACGGTGTACCGATGCTTACAGTCTTGACGTTAGGGTTGTCCAGATAGAACCAAGCAGGAACATCATTAACTTTGTTCACGATCATGACAACCAAGTTCTTGAGTGTCCCATCAGGAGTCTAACATCTTTTTCCTTCCATAGAGGCCAGAAGCAAATTGGTAAAACTATCGACTTCAGACTGATCAATATTATCCGGAGAAGTAATGTACCGAGAGGCAAGGTTCATCACTATAGCCACTGGCTGCTTGTTCTGATTGACAGCAGTCCTTACAAGTGACGTAGCCGAATTCGCTTTCCCCTTGAAATCGCTACGAATATAGTCACCCTCTAATTTTGCGTGAGTTAGCTCAGCAAATGACTGGATGTGACCTTCTTCACATGAATTATAAAACCCCTGCATACTGTCAAAAAAGCAATAGTTTTGTATCCAAGATCCGTGAAGTAGTAATGTAGGTATTCTGGAAGTCTTAAGATACTGCCTTTTGGAGTGCTTCCGTCAACAGGATACTGGTAGACATCTAAGACATTTCCCTCAACAATGATCAAGGGTTTGATACGACAGAAGATACCTAATTCTCTATGCCATTTTGCTATGTAGTCACCCATAATCTTATTCCTCCTCAAAGAAATACCGGATCTGGTATAAATCGAACTGTAATCCTTGAAATATATTCATCTAATGGAACTTGGATTGTTTGAGAAAATGTCTTTTTTCCTTTGAAATCATTGGGAATTTTCTCATCAAATCTGGCTTCAATCAGTTCGTCATTTCCATTGTAAACAAAACATCATCAATGTATAAGCTGATACACGGCCAGAATACTCTCCATTGATTTTTCAAATTCATATAGCGGTCGTATATGTAGCTCTGTAGACAGCACACTTGAGGTCAGGTAATACCATATTTCTTTTCTTCTTCAATGTCCCTGACGATAATCTCCTTGGGGAGTTTTTCATCTTCTTCAAGTTTCTTTACTGATATTGCTTTCATAACTTCCATCGCGTCACCTCAATAGCTATCGGCAGGTGTAATACTGATTCTTTTCATTTTCTTTCTTGGTACATTCCACAAGGAAAATCTAAGCAGGAATCCCGAAAAAAGGCGTTAGGATAAATCATACTTGTAACGAGACCGCTTCCATAGCTACTGCTTTCTGTTGTTTCAAGAACATCTCCATCTTTGTCATACAACGTGCAAATCATACAGAATGGTTTTTTGGGGCGAGAGCGATAATTTCACCAACGATATACAAAAGGTGATTTATCTTCAAAGTATGCATAGAGTTTAATATCATCAATGCCATACTCTTTCTCAACATGGAATCTCGGTGAATGAGAGTATCATCAATCTTCCATTTGGTTGTTGGAAACAGCTGCCCATCTTGTGGCTTTTCCAAACTGTTCCTTATAGCATCAGCACCAAGTCCTTCATCATCGATCCCATCTATGATAGATATTACCATTCGCTCATAATGATCGAAGTCTCTTGTGTGAGATCTCCTTGACTTGCATACTTTGATAGTATTTCACTTGCCCTGTTAAGAGCTTCCATTTCTTCGTTGGTAATGTTCATAGCCGTAGCTCCTAAAATGATGGATGATGTATTCCCACTGATATCACGCCATCAGTGGTCGTGAAATTCTGAATCTGATTATGCGTCTCGGTTAAATATCTCAGGTATAATTCTCGGTACTCCTCATTCAGTACATGCACCCGCTGGTTAGATGAACCTCGAAGAATAGAGTTGTCATTCAACTCCTCAATGTAAGCTCCATCCAATCAACACCGAAGCTGTCTGTAAAATCTGTTCTGTTGCCAGATCAGTTCTTTTCCTAAGTTCTTCGAGCTTGTATCCACTGTAAATTAACAGATCATCAGAGATGGCCTCTTCCTCAGTAGAACGGCTAAGTTTTCAGCCCTGATCCATTGGCTCTCCTCCGGAAATTGTGAAGCCATCAACCGGATGAGTCGCAGCCACATGTTGTATCAAAACACGTCATCAACGCTGATCTCGAATTCAGAACGCGGTTTCCAAAGTTCAGGTTGCTGCATCCTTTACATCCCCCCGCTTGCACCCGCACAGCCATATACTATTCTATTGCCCGGCCCCAAAGCTTGGACGGGATACAGCACCCTGCTACGTTCATGATTTCACCGAAAAATTAGATATGCAGCCTTATCTTGTCTGCTACCCTCTAGAATTTGCCACCAAGCGATTTCATCACCGTTTTGCAGTGCTGTTGGTGTTCCATCAGGGACTTCTTCGTTGTTAATGAAAGTTTTGTTTGTACGGCTAAGATTCTCGATAAACACTTTGTCAGCAACTACCGTTAGTTTCGCGTGCTGTCTGCTCACATAAACCTTTGCCTGAAGATAATTCTGCAACTCAGCTTCGTCCTACGACAATCAAAGGCTTGTCAAACGTGACTGCAAAGGCTCCATCAAACGATCTCAGTTCATAAGAAAACCTTCTTAGCTTTTTTTCTCAATCTGAACAGAGAATGATATCTGAAATATCCTCTCCGCAAACCTTACACTTTCTGGCTTGCGGTGCATTTTCAGCTCCATTCACAGATGCGAACAAGTTCAGTTTCAACAGGTTCAGATCCTTTATCGGTTGAGGGAACCGTGGTTTCTTCAACTGAACTATCTACAACCTTGACACTGGTTAAGTCTGCTTCACAATATCTGCATTCAAGAAGGCTGGGAGGATTATGCTTCCCATTCCAGGACAAATCTTATATTTTGAAAGCTCCATTATTCACCCCTCCGCATTGCTTTCTTTTCAGCTTGTTTACGACGCTTCTCTGTAGCGTTCATTACAGATATCTGAGTAGATTCAGCAACGTCATAATCATTCACGTTGATTATTGCTGCGTATTCTGCTGTGGGAGGTGAGAGCGCTATTCTGCTGCCTACGACTATTCCTTTGCAAGCATTCTGCGTTCAAATTCAGCAAACTCTCCGCAGAAAGTCTCCCATGTCCTTGTTAGAATCTCGGTCTCTTCTGAAGTCGGAATGCGATCCTCTCTTGCAAGGCCACTAATTCCATTGAAATCTGACCGTCGGGTGAAGGTCCACGTTAACCGCTGTTCCTTCATTGAAAGTGAACAGCTCATTCCAGGGATTGCTTCCCGCTCTTTTTCCGAACATCTCTGGAACCGATGAGATCATATCATATCGGCCATCACTTCATCAACACATTCACTGATATAGGCCTGCTCTTGCTGACGCACAAGAAGCATTTCTAACTCAATTTCCTTGTTGACCGTTTCAGCAGCGTTTGCCGAACAAGGCAGAGCCTTGGCTTCTTCTCCGGCCATAGTGCAGAGGGCTTCATATCTTGCGTAGAGTTCTTCATATTCAGCTTTTTCCTGTTCCTCTTCAAGCTTGAATTCGTCAATTTTTCCTGAAGATGCCCATGACCGTAACGGAATCAAAGTTGTCAGATATTGCATTGTCTCGATTTTCTGTAGAGAGAAAATCGCCTGTTTGATATCGCTTTGAATAGAATCAGGCAATGTCCGATCTTTAAGACGCTCTGACAGCTCTTTATGTATTGCGTCCTTTTTGTCTTGGAAGCTGGTGTCTGGTGCATCATCGTCAAACTCAAAGGAATAAATGCCACTTAGATCATCGACGATGCTTGCCTGAATTCTCTGTATATTTGAGCATTGTCCCGTTGTAAGAATCCCAAATCCGGAGCCTCTGGATTTCCATCATTCGGATCGGTCAGGTTCTGGAGAATGCTCGCCTGAATTCTGGACGTGTTTTCTTTGTCCTGCCGGAAGGCTGCATCCAGCTTCTCTTTGAGAGTTTCGGCACATTTTTTGAATCGCTTGCAGCCGCGAAAGCTCAGCTTGCTTCTCTGCATAAGCCTCCTCAGTAATACGATACTTGGCAGACACATGGGAGTATGCGCGGAAAGCTCCCTCTTGATTTCTGCGGCCTCTGCTTTAATCTCTTCTTGTAGAGTCTGAAGCTTCGCGATCTGTTCAGCGCCATCGGAAGTGCGTTTGATAAGAAGCTGAATGTTTTTTAATCTGCTGATCAAAGTTTCCAGAGAAAGATTGAAGGCTACGTACAATTTCAAGTGTCCGAGCATGGCAAGCAATAGACTGTTGCTCACATCTCATTTGTCCAACAACAATAGTCCGAGCACGTCCTGTTAGCGAATATACAGAAATCTTTTGGGCCACTCATCGCTACAACCTCCCTTACTCATTCATGGAAGCACGCCATTTTTCAATCTCTTTTTGCTTTCCCGATTGCCATAAGCCAAGTCTCAAGCTGAAAATCAAGGTTTCCATCATAATCTACCAACCGATGGCATAGAGATTCAAATTTATCAAAGACTCTGCCAGCACACTTCGCATGTAATTGGCAAGTTCACCAACTGTTCGTATTTGTTCACCATCAGCAGAAGCAGCTTCTGACCAGATAGTGTGTACGCCATTAGGTAAAAGGTGCGCTGCATATCCGTTCCGTTATTCTTTTCCAGCTCGTAGGAATCCTCAATCCTTCAGCAGCCTTCTTGAGCTTTTTCATTCTTCGGGCAGCCATCAATACGTATTGCGACAGAAGTTTCTCTGAGTATACTTGTGTAGTAGGAATACTGTGACTTGTCTTTGTCCCACAATTTTCGAGAACATCACGGCCAAAAAGCTGGCAGACTTTCAAACGTCTGACCCATCAATAAAGCCCTTCAATTTCGGATTGATCTGATAGAGTAGCTTCAGAAAATGATGTCGTCTTTGCCGTTCTCTCGCCCTGCCTCTTCCTCAGCCGCCTGACACTTCCTTGCAATATCTTGGTTCCATGTGCGAAAATGTGCAGTAACATTTCCTCTGAAGAGCTGTTTTCTTGCCTTCCTCCCAATTCTTCGCAAAAGCTGCTACCAACTGGGCAGGATCAGTAAAATCTTCTCAAAGAAATTTGAATACCGGCATAGCGCCTTTTCCAACGTTGCCTATGCCTTCACCGGGAATAACAAGAGGTTCACCATCCAGCCACTTCTTAACTTCCTCGTATGTCCATCTTCGGTTTGGATTATTCTTATTACTTCTGTTACTGATGTCGTAGTAAGTCAAAGCGGATATAAAATCCTGTAAAAAAAGTGCAGACATTTCTTCCGGATATGGTATTCTCTGCAGATACATACTGCTCTATTTCTTCCGGCTGCATATTCGCATACGAATTATACCCACAAAACAATTCAAACAAAGTTATGCCAAAGAATAGTAATCCGACTCGCGGAGAAATAGGTTCTTGAAGGTCTCGGAGCTGAATACTCAGGGGTCATACCTGTTTTTGTCACAGAACCGTGTTCCCCGTCAGCAACAATAGAGCTGATACCAAAGTCAATGATAGAAACAGTTTCACCGTCACTATTCAACATAATGTTCGACGGCTTTAAATCCTTGTGGATAATACCTGCCTCATGGATCGCATGTAATCCCTCGTTGATATTGGGAATAATCTTCCGGATAAGTTTCGTCCTCAGTGAAGGTTTTCCCTTGCAAACTACCTTTCTCATAATACGGAAGTATTTCAACTGGATACCCATTGAAGATACCTGTTTCATAAGTCTCGCAACATAAGGAGAGTCTATTCTCAAAAGCGCATCAATCACTTCTTGTTTTTATTGCGAATTTGCGCTTATAGACTTTGGCAACATACTGACTCGAACCAACAGAGCATAGATATAGATCAGCCTCGCCTGAAGATACTTCAAGCTGGCTTTGCACCGTATACTTATCGCAGATGGTAGTTCCTTCTTTGATTGAGGAACTATTATCAGTTTCGATATCGTTTGCCGGTTATACTCTTCCACAACCTCCGCATTGATGACAGTTGCCGATGAATTTTGAAAAAAGCCGGATTGATTACTGTGCTGTTTCCATGATTCACCTCGACGGTTAAGCAGTAATTTTTGTGTCTTAAACCTTAGTCTTCCTTCAAAACTCAGCTTCTTTTGTGAGCAGGGCAGAAAAGTGATACCAACTCTTCTTCAGAAGAGAGTAATACCTTTGCCCATCTTCGTATGATCCGGCGACCATGAACGGATATCATACTTCGGCTCATTTCCGTTCCAGCTGACTCTGTTAAGCTCAATGTTCCACCCGCTTGCAGAAGTGGAGATGACCCCATCTGATTGATAATCTCGAACTTGAGTTCTGATTTCTTCCTGCCATGACGATAGCCTCCTTAATTCATTCCTGCTAATTAAACATGATTCTCCGCAGGGCATTATTTGTGGCTAAAGCTCCTCGTTTCTCAAGCACTGCATTGTAACCAGCGATAATAATACTATCAAACTCTCCCTTCTTTGCAGGGATCATACAGGTTGCCACAGAATAGGAGGTTGTACGATTATCAATGCATCTGAAACCCTTGGCCTTAAGCGCCTCTAAAGAGGAACCCTTCCTTTCGCAGCCTCCTTAGGTGTATCCTTCGCCGGTGCGTTCATTTCACCAATTTGAGAAAGTCCATATAGTGCTTCATAGCTGCTGTAAAGCGGCTTGTTTTGACTAATATTAAAGATAATGAACTCTCGATCTTTTCAGCACAGACCACCATTTACGAACATCAGCAACACTGGCTGCTTCAAACACAGAAAGCATCGTAAAACCTTTTTCAATAGCATAGTCACCGATTCTGGATACTGCTGAAGCCATAGCGTTTGCCGACGTTTCAAGCATAGCCATTGCTACGTAGATAGGCAATAAAATCTTTACGCCTATCGCTGAAAAGGTCATTTGAGCTTCTGCGGATGCTGAACTGGTCTTGCCTCTGGATAAATGTCCATCAGAAAACGCACCGGGATACAGGAATGGCTTCACAACGCTTCCAAATCTTACTGACATGTGACCACCGTCAATAGACTCAATCACACCATCACCAAAGGTCTTGTGTAGAACTGACGCGCCTACTACAGCCCATTCAGGCCCTTTGGCTTTTGGGCTTCTTGTGTTGCAGCAGGTTTTAGTCAGTATGCCGTTCTCAAAAACACTCGGATATGAAAGAGTTCTTTCAGACTGGTCGAATCGAACCTTGATAATATCCTTTGATACAGCCTGTTCTCCTGCGCCATAGCGGTTATGAACAACGCGTACACCGGGTTTAACCCATGAAAAGATCGAAGCATTCTCTTAGCTTCTTCTTCATGGCGGCGCTGCTCTTGAGCTTCTTGCGCTCTTCTTCGCGCTTCTTGGCCGCTTCCTGCTCGGCTCTTAACTTCGCAGCCTTCTTCTCGGCAGCTTCCTTGCGCTTTTTTCTCAGCTTCTTCGCGTTCCGCTCGTAGCTTTGCCTCTGAGCTTCTTTTTCGCGCTGTACGCGACGCTCTTCAACTTCACGCGCAGCTCTTGCTTTCTCAAGTTCTGCACGCTTTGCTTCTTCCTCTTTTCTTTTGCTCCTCCAAGTACCTTGATTCTTTCATCACAGGCTCGAACAGCGCTTTGAAGGAATGCAACAAGCTTTGGCCTTCTATTTCAGGGTTCTTATACCATTCCCAGACCATACTCGATAAGGTTCCACCCCATGTTCTTAAAAAGGACAGAGCTTCTAAGCCTATCACGATCTCTTGCCGTTCTTGCAGAAACATACGAAAAGCCATCACATTCAACGCCTGCAACAAATTGATCTACTGTCTTAGAGGGATGTTTCTGCAATATCGATCTTATAGCCGGAGCACCCAACATACTGCTGAATTTCAAATCCTTGGCTCAGAAGGAAGACAGCAATAGAATCTGCAAACTCATCCGGGCGAGAATTCTTGTGTGCTGCCGCCAGTGTAGCCTCACCATTCATGGCAAACTCAATGTATGACCTCAGCATACGAATACCATCATCAGATTCCGTTCTGGAAAGGTAAATATCAGATGGCAATATCAGACTAACCAGTTTAACATTGATCTTTGCACGGTGATTGCAACATTCAGGCGTTCACCACCAAGAAACTCCAAAGAGGGCCAAATCTCATTGACATTGGCTTCCCGTTAGCTCTCTGTTCTTTCGTTCTGGCGTATCAACGCTGAAGAAAATGGTGTCTCTTTCATCGCCCTGAACATTTTCAAGGTTCTTGACAAAAAACTCATCTTCCTTGCCTTCAGCAAAAGAACGCTTCATATTCAGGATGTTTTTCTCTAAACGCTGGATCTCAAGCGAAATTGCCTGCTGCTGTTTCTCGCTGAACGCAATAATTCCCAAGGATCGATCCGGATGCTTTTCGATGTGCTCTCTCACAAGCTCGACAATACGCCGTGCTTCAAAGAATGTTATAATTTCGCGGTGAAGGCTCATAATATCCGTCCTCAACGTATACAAACTCGACACCGTATCTGGTTCACTCTCGTTGCTGCTTGGGAAAGTTAAGCTCATTCTTATAGATTTCCTGATTAGAGAATGCTATCAAGTGTTCATGCTTACTGCGATAGTGCCAGAGAAGAGTTCTATTCGGAAGAATATTTGCCGTTTCCTCAAGGATAGAATCGTAAACTTCTTCATCGTAACCTTCGTCATCATCATAACCGTCACTTCCATTGCTGGTGCTTGCAGCAAAGAAGTTCGTAGGAGGCAACTGTTTCGTATCTCCTGCGATAATGACCTGCTTTTGCTCTGAATATTTGCCGATTGCATCCTGCGGGAAGATCTGAAGCCTCATCAAAATCACCATATCGAACTGATACGCATTGGCATCAGAAAATAGGCTACTGACAAAGGGGACATCATCAAGCAGGGCTTCAGCGTCAAGGCAATGTTGGGATACTCTGGAAGAGCTTGCGAAGCGGCATAATCGGCGTTTCTTTTTTTCATGCCGGAGAATACCCAACTCCTGATCCGGCTTTTGCTACGCGGTTCGGGTTTGGATATGTACTAATTCTTTCCCGAATTCTCTTTCTGGCAATTTCGTACTGCTTCGCATCGAGCTTCACAAAGCGTTCAGACCTCTGTTCATGAACTTTCGTCTGCGGAAGCCCTGTACGCAGGAACCTGATCCAGCTGCTGATTGAGCCACTGAATATAGAATCCTCTCTCAAAGGACGCCTGAACATCAGTAATTGTATTGTCAAAGTGCTGCTATCTTTGCAGTAAAGTCTACCAGCCCATGCTTGTCACACTCTTCTCGTGTTTCCGTATAGTCAGCCACTTGTTGAGTTCTCGAACCCTTCCATACATGCATCATAACGATTAGCTACAACAGTAAGATCTTGGGCGCTGAAATCATCTGCTTCAAACTGAGCAGAGAATGTCCCAGTTTCGACTCTGTACCACCGACCAGCTGTTCAAGATCAGCGACATCGGTCTGAAGCCTTCATCAAAGTGTTCTGTCCACATGCAATGCGAATAATAGATTCGGGGACACTGCCATCAAATACAGCAAGCCGCTCAGCTGCTGTAAGTCCAAAATATTTCGGCCCCAATCACTTGCATCTGCTTTGTATGCTCCTGCGAAAGGCTTCCCAACTCTTCGCTGCTCATCAAACCATGCCTGTTCTTCTCCGACTATTGCCACATTTGAGAGAGTAGTTATATCCTCGTAATACAGAACTGAATCAATCTTGGCCGCAGCAGCAAACTCAGCAACGTACTGTTTCTGTACGTTGCAATTTTCGACTCAAAGCCGCAGATCTGAGGCAGGATGACCTGCGTTATATCACAGTCATCTGAATACCCATTGATGAAACGGCGCTCTCGGATATCTTCCTCAAGTCTGCAAAAGGAGTTTCTCGGAAAGGGCTTCTGCAATACGGCGAACTTCTCCGGTAAGCTGTAAGCTGGCCGTGATCTTAAGAAAGAAGCAACTGTCTCTACTCGTAATGCTGGAATACGGGAATTCGTTTGCTATCTCGACAGCTTTGGCCATGCTTTCGCGCACACGACTCCCTCTGTAGTTTCGCCGTGATACTGGCTACCCATTGCTACTGTCAATGCTTGAGCATTCGCCTCAAACCATGCCTTTTCAGCCTTGGAGTTCCTTAACTTTCTGAAGGAAATCTATAACGGTGGTCTCTCGACCTTTCCTCCAACTGCTTTTGAGTGCAACCGAAGCGTTTTGATGTCTTCTTTATATCAGATTTCCATGTATGGAACATGCCCACATATTCAGTCTTGAATCTTGCAAGCATACCGTCTGCATCAATATCAAACGCAGAAGGCTCCCATTCATAAGAATGTCCTCAGTAAGATGTAGTTATAGCCCGGGCTGTGCTGAATTGCTTCCTCGATCAGAGGCACTATCTCGGCATTTCTTCTTGCGTCAAACCAAGAAGCTTCCATGTACGGAGCATCTGCGATAAGGCTAAATGCCTGTCTTACCATCCGGATATTCTTTGCAATATCAACCTGTGGATAAGCAAGAACCGCAGAGCCTTCATGGAACCTTAGGATCTCTTCAGACGCTCCTTCAATGCTTCGGCACTGGATGTTTGCGCAGTGAGCCTTTCTTCAATGGTAGTCATTCCTCGGCATTGTAAATCCACGAATAATCGCCGTAGAATAATAATCTTAATCTTATCCGGCTCGATGGGCAGGATAGAACTATCCCAAGCTGAAGGGATGGTATCCGTATACTGATGAAGCCGATCTGAGTGCTGACGTGCTTCACCGAGCTTTTCTTTGCTGAACCGGAACACAGAGACAAACCAAGTTCTGCTCATATGGAAGGCTTCGTCCTAAGTACACTTGCAATCTCAAAGTCTGCGAGCATCAGAAAAACTCTTTACTGATCAGCTCCAAGCTGAGCGCTGATTCCTTCTGAGAGATGCAATCTTGCACAGTGATGCAGACAGGCCTTCTGTATCATGCAGGAGCTGTAGTTTATAGGTCTGACCGGAGGACGTTGCTTTCGTTCCAAACCACGGATTTTCGCTCAGTTTGCCCTCCATATTATGCAGCGCCTTCTCGAGCAGATACACAATACAAGATGGAAGCATACTGATCTTTAGAGATTTCCGTTGGTTTATCGACGAAAGAACTCCAAAACGGATACCTTTCAAGCTTGAGATCCGTCCGAAAACCATATAGACGCTCTGATCAGCGGGCAATAGGCTTATGAAGCTCTCCCATAGGCGTTCAAAAACGCTCTGTCATGGAACAATTCCGTAAGTTCTCTCAAAAGCGGAGCTATCAATATATTCATCCTGAAGGCTCAGATTCGCGCCGATGCTATCAATGATTTCCTTCTTATTGGCCTTGTAATTGTGCAGAGAAAGGCAGAAATCATCAAGCCCACCTCAGTAAGGCGCTTTAGAACGACCTGAAGCGCAGCAACTTTCTCGGAAACGAAAAGGACTTTCTTTCCATCGGCCAAAGCCTCTGCGATAATATTTGTGATGGTCTGGCTCTTGCCTGTACCGGGAGGGCCTTGCATGACAAAGCGACCCCAAGCTTAGACAGAAGAATAGCTTCTTCCTGACTCGAGTCGGAATCAACGACTTCATGCCACTCATCAGGCTTCACGCCATCAAAATCAAAGTTTTCAGCCTGTGCAGGCAAGTCTCAATAGTGTGCCTGTCTCCAGCCATTGCTCTTAGCACAGGATGATTTACCATCAACTCACGATTATTGTTAAGATCGTGATACATGCTAATTTTACAGGAAGGACAGCAAGCCAAGATTGACTTCACGCGACCTTCCAGCCGCGCTTATCCACAATTTCCTCAATCTGGCAGTACTCATCAATAGACTGCCGGTTCTTCAGCTCAAGGTCGGAAGGTCAATGTGATACTCAGTGTTGAAGAGATAATCCAAAAGTGGGATTTACTTCAATCTCATCATCATAACGGCTCAGAGTGTAAGGAGCGCTGAGACTTGAGGCCAAAGGGTGACGGGCATCATTAACAGTGGAGCCTTGAACCAGGAGAACTCTCACGGTTATGCTCACGCCAATAGATAAAGCCAAAGCAAAGGTACAGGATATTTGTACCTTGCTCCTCTTTGCGCCAAGCTTTTGCCTTTGACCGAAGGTTTTAGTGTTTTTTCTCTCTCAATGATCGTACCAGCAGTCTTGATATCACCGACCTGAACATTCAGTGTATAAGACAGCGTCTCCATGAAACTATCATAAGTAGGTTCGCAGATCAGTGTCTTTGTTGATCGGCTTCTGGAATGTCAAGGGCTTCTCTGAAAACACAAGCCTATTAAACAGCTCTGAGGCTTCCGGCTCCAAAATGCGCAAGAGTTGCCCGTTTGGTCTCGGAAGTTGATCATCTTGTTGCGCTTGCCGGTATCAAAGCTCTCGCTTCCAACGATCAATCTTTCTATCAGATCTTCGTCAGGTGATGCTTGTAGCCGTATCCGGTGTTGTGATAGGCATACTTATTGCGCTGAGAGATTTCCCCGGAGTCTCTGTGGATTGAGTATGAGGCGGTTCTATCTGCGTGGTATCTTCTTCAGTAACTACCGGTTGGATGAGTAGTTTTTCGGAGAAGCTTGAGGCTCTCGGAGCCTGCTTCAGTCCCTTTTCTCTGCAACTTGCTGAAGGGTTGAAATCAAAGGGAGGCAAAACCAGTTCCAGTGTTGTTGAACAGCGGGGGGGACAGTTTCCACCGGATGCAGATCCGCATCTGTGGCTTTGCGTATAATATGCTTCGTCTTAGCGACCGGCCAAGGAGCTTCTTGAGCAGAAAGGAATCGGCATGTCTTTACAAATCCACCTTAGGCGCGTTGCCACTACCAAAGGAACGACAACGGGTTCCAATGTCGATTCTTCCTATATCGCTGATATAGGAATACTCGCTGCTCATCTGGTTGGGGAAGCGACCCCGCAGAACCAGTAGCGTTCAGTTTGGTTAGGGCTACTGGAGGCGCGCGGAAGGATGACTGGCTGGGATACCGGGTAGTATAAGATGCAGCTTTCGAACATAGTCTTCCTTGACAGATTGATTATAGGCATCTGCGTTGCGATTATACCGCGCAAAAGCAGCCGACCAGTTCCTGCTTGGCTTGCATTGCGCACGATATACGGTTTCACATACCGGACAAGTATGTGACCTTATTAGCTCTGCCACTCTATTCGGGAATAAGAGGCAGAAAGGATCTGACGACTGACTCTGCCACATTCTGGGCAGAGTACAGTCACAACCAGAGCCAATATCGCATTTTATTAGAACCATATCTGCCATTTCGACTAACTCCCATTCTGCCAAAATAATATCTACGAAAGCACCCTTCAATCTTCAATGACTTCCATTAGGTCACCGATGTCACAATGAAACACTTTGCAAGATTAACCATTATATCCATACTAACAGGAAGATCATTATTTAGCTTAGTCATCATTATATGAACTAATTTTTTGCTGCTTTAGCAAGCTCACTTTCTTCATCTTATTATCTTTCATTAGCCGCCATAATTTGTCATAACGAATCTTCATATGATGCCTCAAACAGCACGGATAATTCTCATATCGCTATCGCTTACACCAACTCATTGTATATTATAATACATCTCACCGAACAAATCAATAGAAACTATCGATTCTCAGCAAATAATCAGAATAGGTGCGGTGAATATTGCGCACCTATTCTGTGGAAATAATTCCGTTTCAGATTAATAATCTTTTCCGGTAATTATTATGCGATGTTTATTATTCTCAACCCTTGCTTTTCTCCATACTCGACAGTATAGCAAGTTCCACCCGTAGTTGATGTCAAATAGCAAATACATAAACTGCTGTTGTCTACAAGGTGGCGATTTCTTTTGTTAGCGCCGGGCGAAAATCGCCAATATGGGCCGGGGCGAAAATCGCCAATTTCAGCCGAATGAAAATCGCCAATGTATCTTTTGAGCGCTATACTTGAGCCGACAACGGCTCAGGGAAAGGTGCAATGAAAGATACAAAAAGCAATCTGAATGATGAAACCCGGATCACCGACGCGCTCGATGAAATACGCCGCGAGGCCGGTGAAAACTTCTCCCTTGAACGGGTCAATCTCGCAGAGCTGGAGCGCCGCACCGGCGTGAGCCGTGCGAAGCTGCGGCGTCTGAAGAGAACGGTTCGAGTTCAAAGACCATGCCAACAAGGGCCGCAAAGCTGAGAAGACCGTGCTGACGGGTTTCACGGACACGCTCGACGCCATGCTGCGTAACAGCGTCACCAACTCTGCCGTGTGCCTTGAGCGCCTTCAAGCAGAGGGCTACGCAGGCGGGGTCTCGTCCATTAAGGACTACATTGCCGCCCACAGGGATCTCGTTCCGGCAAAGCGTCAAGCCGTGGCTCCGCAGAAACCGTGGACGCAGGTACACTACCGCCCCGGCGAAGCCTTCCAGATGGATTGGGGCTTTACCAAAGTGCAGGAATACCCCCGGCAACGGAAAGGAATTCACGGTGGCCTGTTTCGCCATGGTTTGTCATCACTGCGGACAGCGCTATGTGGAGTTCTTTCCCAATGCCAAGCAGGAAAACCTGTTCATCGGGATGATTCATGCGTTCCAGTGGATGGGCGTGCCCGAATATATCCTGACGGACAACATGAAGAGTGTCGTTCTGCACCGCGATCTGGACGGAATCCTGTGTGGCAGCCGGATTATGAGGCGTTCATGCGTACCGTCGGCTTCAAAACGAAGCTGTGTAAGCCCCGCCATCCGTTTACCAAAGGAAAGGTCGAGCGGCTGATCCGCTTCGTCAAGGAAAACTTCCTGGTTGACCGTGTGTTCTACAATCTGACGGATTTGAACCGGCAGGCGCTGGAGTGGTGTGATCGGCAGAACAACATCTTTCACAAGGCCGTTTTCGGAATCCCGCAGGAGATGCATTTCAGCGCCTGCGCCGAGCACGTCCGAAAGATTGAGGACAGCCTCGCCCTGCGGTGCTATCTGTGTCCTGTAAGGAAGATCACGTTCGACGGCTTCGTCAATTACGAAGGGCGTCGCTTCGGCGTGCCGTACCGCTATGTTGGCGCTACAGTCCGCGTTATGCGGCGAAAAAGCGAGGCAACGATCTACATTTATTCGCTGGATCTGTCCCAGCTTCTGGTGACGCATGAGGTGACGTGGAGCAGACGCGACAGTTTTCTGCCGGATCAGTACGTTGCCATAGAGCAGCCGGAGGAATATCCTTCGATGCCGGTCAAGACGAAAGTGAAGATGCTCCCGCGCCCCGGAGCGCGACGCCTCCTTCCGAAGTTCAACTTTGACAAGGAGGCGGATTAGGACAAACTGAATCGCCGTACAGTACCATTGATCGCTGCGCATAGAGACGCTGAATCTGGATTTTTCTTCAGAGGAATTCGCGCGGCTCGCGGCAGAAACCGCGATGACGCCGGAATCCATTGCCGCTGTGAACGCCATCTTTGAATATCTTCGCGAGAAAAGAAAAGGCAGTCAGCATCAGATCCTCCTGCGTACCAGCAGGCTCCGCAGAAGCATGTGAAGACCTTCGACAACTTCGACTTTTCCGTCCTCAAGGGAAAGGATCTGGATCGGCTGAAAAGCATCCGTTCCTGGCTGCCGTCTATGCGCACAGGAATATTGCTTTCATCGGCCCCGCCGGGACGGGTAAAACGCATCTGGCGCAGGCGTTTTCGGCTACGTGCTGCCAGCACAGGCTGAAAACCTATTTCATTAAGGCGTCGGGCTGCGGGACAAATTCACGGCGCGACGGTCCGGGCAGAAGAGGCGGCCACGCTGACCAGCCTTGTCCGGCCTTCCTGCCTGATCATTGACGAGGTCGGCCACTGTGAGTTCGACAAGGAAAACACGCGGCTGTTCTTCGACATGATCGACCGTCGGTACAACAAAGAGGGCGCGTACAACATCGTCTTCACGAGCAACAAAGAGCCCTTCTCTTTGGAGGAGAACTTCAACGAGGACGACTCGCTTCTCTGCGCGCTCGACCGCATCTTCGACGACGCAACGGTCTTTAACATCCGCGGGGAGAGCTTCAGAGAAAGCGACTGAAACCATCGCTCTGCAGGCCGGACAGGTGTCCTCTCTCCGACCATGATGGGCTAAAGAAACTGACTAATTCTGAGCCGTTGTTTTTGAATTGGCGATTTTCTTTCGGCTAAAATTGGCTAAATTCTTCCGGCGCAAAATGGCGAAAATCTCCCGGCACTTTTTTGGCGAAAATCTCCCGGCGCTAACATTTTGTGCATACACCCTCTGTAGTAATCTTCAGAGGTGTATACGACCTTGTCTGCGGCAGCCTTAATTCGCTCATATTCATCTATGTCAGCCTGTTTCCACCCACGTGCTTGTGTTTTGCAGGGGAGTACAAGGATAAGCTTTATATCCGGGTACCGCTCTCTCTCAGCTTAAGTACAGTCTGAGCGGCAAGAGTATCAAAGCCTAATGCTCCACCTGCTCCAAAAAGAGATAGCCGTTCTTGATGCTGTTTTCTACCTCTTTCTCCAGTCTTCTTTATCCCCTGGCAGTAACTTGAGGAGGGGATTTCTCTATGGCCTGTGAAGCAGGCGGTACAATCTTTGATATTGCACCACTCCCAACAATTCTTTAATTCAGTATAGCAGAAAAATATGAAGAAATCCACACTATTAGTTATTTCTTCTTCCGTATGGTTTGTGTATGTTGAGAAGCCTGAAACCTATACTATTAGTGATGATGTCGCACTGATAGGAGGTGGAGATGTGCAGTATAACTCAATCGGGAAAAACATCCGTCGATTCCGTACTGAAAGAAGATGAGACAAGAGGATCTCGCCGAACATTGCCGGTCTTAGCACAAACTATATTGGTATGGTTGAACGAGGAGAGAAGATTCCTTCTCTGGAGTCCTTCATAGGGATCGTAAACGCATTAGGAGTGTCGGCTGATATGATTTTGGCAGATGTTCTTGACACGGGATATGAGATTAAACACTCGTTGCTCAATGATAAACTGAAATCGCTGTCAAGCACGACAGAGAAAGAATATGCTGTGATCGATACTATGATCCAGAACACATAAACGGAAAACATTTGAGATGGTAGATGCCGCCCGATAAGGGGCATCTTTTTGTCTGCGTATATTGTCTTTCTTTCTGCTGTAGCCTCTTTTCAGGTGGGAGTTCGCCTTCTCCTCCCATGATGGCAGGTACCCTACCACCAGAAGGTATAACCCCCCTTGGTGAATGGCTGGCGGAGAACATCATTTCCGCGGATTCAATCTTCGGCAGGGTTCCAAACTCGTCGCAGAAGAACACGCACCGGTTGGGAAGCCGACCGCCCATTTCATCGGCCATCGCCAGAATCTCCCGGTAGAGCTGTTGAATGATGAGGGATACCATAAAAAATGTATTGGGATCCTCCTCCGGCATAATGAGAAATACGGCGCATTTCTCCCGGCAGAACCGTTCCGCATCGATTTCCGTATCGAAGCAGAGAATCTGCTCCAGCTGGGAATCCAGAAAGGCATTCAGCCGGGACAGGGCCGTGGACATAACGCTGGACATGGCCTGCTCGGCGGTGTTCAGGGCGGCTCCGGCAAACCACTTTGCCTTGTGGTCGTCGGGGAGCAAATCCATCAGGGCCTGGAATTGATTCCTTCCCCGCTGTTGGGAGGGCTCCAGCAGCTCCTGAATGAGCTTGAACACCGACACAATGTGCCGCTTCTCCGGGTCACAGAATTCCGCCACCAGAAGAATCGCCGCCGTGAGCAGGCCCTCGGCAGCGTCATAAAAGTAGGCGTTCTGCCCGAAGCTGGCCGCGTCTCCCCCGGAGGAGATGATCGTCTTGGCAATAATCTTGGCGTACTTCTCCGCCCTGGCCCGGTAGGCCAAATCCTCCGGATCCTCCTGGCACAGATCCATGTACTTATTCACCAGATGCAGCAGGTTGTTGCCGTTGGAACGAGTGGGATTCCGCAGGTCAATGACGGACACATGATAGCCGTAACAGTCCCTGGCAATGGCGCCGTAGTTGCGAACCACGTCTCCCTTGGTATCTGTGGAAAGAAAGGACTCCGGCATACTGCTGTTTGCGTTACCTTTGAAGGTGCTTTCACTTCCTGTTCCGCGCATATTGGCATGGCGGGGACGCCGTCCTGATCAAAGCCGACGAACACGGCATTGTGGTACTGCGCTGACTCATAGATCATTTGTCTGTGGGCAAAGGCGTACACCACATCACGATCAAGCCCTCGTCGTGACAGCAGATAAGCATATACCCTCCGCATATTATCGTTGCGAGGTGGCAGCTCGAAGGGCTTTTGCGGTCTGCGTTCAATCGGCGGCGATACGGTAAAGGGTTCCGTTACAGCTGCCAAGCAGATATTCCACTGCTTCGGGATAGTCTTTGTTATAAAATCTTCGGACGAAGTCAATGGCATCGCCGCCCTGCCTGTCGTACTGATGGAACCACAGATTCCCCCGAATGGTGACCTTCTGCGATCCGTCCCACCATTCGTATTCTGAGCCAGATCGTTTGAGCTTTTCTCCTTGCGAGCGAAGAAGCTCGCAGAGGTCTGTTTGACGGGCCAACTCTTTCTGCTCGTCGGTGAAGTGAACGTATTTCGTTGACATGTAATCCTCCTTATCCTTGCTTGAGGCCGTGAGCTTGTTTTTTCTCATCGATCTTCCTCTTGAGTTTCCGATCAATGGCTCCGGCTTTTTCCTTTTTTTTTCTCATCATCGAACTGATTTTGAATCATCCTACTCAGATGATGAAGGAGCCGAATTGCTCCAAGCGCTGCAGACCAATTACGGTTCGACTGGATGCTGTGCAGGAGCTGTTCGGCATACTGATTGCCATGCTCCGCTGCGGAAGACAGATAGGCAATGGCTTTCTCATAATCCCGCCCGGCATCTTTGCCGTAGAGGTAAATCTTTCCGAGTTGGTATTCCGCATAGTCGTTTCCGTTCTCCGCGGCAATTTCAAAGTTGCGGATTGCCCGAAGGACATCCTCGACTTCTGCATCCGTCAGCCGGATCTTTCCGGCAAGATAGGCGGCATAGGGATTCTTCTGTGCTGCGGCTCGTTCCAGATAATCAATCGCACGGATCACATCTCGTTGACTAACCTCACCATGATAAAGCTTTCCCATTTGATACTGAGCAGCGGCAAATCCTTTTTCGGCAGAGTCCATAAGCAAACGCAGCGCCTCTGGAATATCTTGAAGCAGCAGTTCGCCGTCGAGAAGTGCTTTCCCAAGTGTGTAAGCGGCATATCGGTTGCCTTGCTCACAAGATCTGCGCAGGAGATCCTCCGCTCGAAGACTGTCCTGATCTACATCCTCTCCACGGAGAAGTGCTTTGCCAGCAGGTATTCAGCGTATTGATTTCCTTCAGATACCGATTCCTCCAACCAGCGAAGGGCATAGTCGATGTTCTTTGGAACGTCTTCGCCGCGAAGAAACATTTTCCGAGGCGGTATTTCGCAACCCCGCATCTGAAGCCCAGCCGCCTCAATCAGAAGATCCACGGCGGTATTCGGATCATAAGTGTCACTCTCTCTGTCGAGCAATTCCTTTGCGTTTCGATATAGCTGCCACATACGGGAACGCTGAATGAGATCTCGGAGCCGGAGCATACTCTTGTTCCTCAACTTCATCTGCTGTCGGCTCAGAGACTTCCGCATCAGCCTCGGCCTGCTCATCCTGCTCGTCTGTGAACACTCGGTCGGCAAAAATATTCAGTGCCTCTTGGATGACCATATTCTTGATCGATTTGAATTCGGGATTGTCCACCAATGGAATGCGTTCCGGCAGTTCCTCTGTATAGGTTCGGATGACTTCTTCCCGCTGTTCATACCACAGGTCATAGAGAGAAGCGATCCGCTCGTCGGCTGCGAGATCGGAGACGATTCCATTTACGAGAGCCTTGACGTCTGCTTTCAGATATCCGTACTGCTTTTTACCGCTCGTTTTTGACAATCGGTCGGCAAGCTCGAGCAGTTTGTTTTCAAGCGCAGGATTATCATAAGCGCCGCTGTTGATCCGAGAAACGATTTCCGCAATCACATCACGGCTCTGCGCGAAGAGCATTCCGATGCGCCGTCTGCTTCTCATATATGGAGAGCAGGTCATCCGCAAAGACATCTTTTGCAAAGGCAGAGCGCAGATTCATAATACCTTTCTGTGTGAGGTAGGGCTTCGCCTGTTCGGAGGAGTAGACCATAAGATGAACGTGAGGATGGTGGCTCTCGTTATGAAGGCGGCGTACCATTTCAGATCTTCCACAGGAATTTTGAAGTTCTTCGCAATTGTTTCTGTTTGAGTCCGAAGCATATCCCGCCATCGCTCGCCGGAATTGAAGCCAAGGCGCTCCGCATCCTCACGGCGAAGAGAAATGATCACAGTCCACGTTGCCTTCGTATTCATTCAGCTCCCCTTGAAACATCTTCGAGCTTACACGGAACTCCGTCATCAGTGAACAGGCCGTGGAACCAAACCTTTCTGCGCGAGGGCGTGTCGCAATGTAGTCTGCGTATGTTTTGGTGTTGAGCTTCATTTGCATTGTCCTCCAAGGCGCGGGTGATGAACTCAGAAGCATTTCCGAGTGTAGGCTCTTTGAGATAGTCTTCGTACTCCAACATGGAATTGCTGTCGGGAAGTCACGAAGGATTCTTTCAATCAGCTTTTTCTGTTTCTCAGTAGGAGGATCGGTTTTTGAAAGTGTCATCGACTTTTCCACGCCTTCACGGGTAGCAATATATTTTGCGTAGCCGCCGACGCTTTGCCTTGCGGACGGATTTCAGATATTTGAACTTGGTAATCAGCTTTGCCATCGGTTAGTCTTTTTTGCCAGTCAAGCGCATCCTCGAAAGAAAAAGAACCGTTGAGCCGTTTGACTTCTTTGACGCAGTCGCCACGCAGTCTTTCGAGCGACAGCGGATCAATATCCTGCTGCAGAGCAACGAGATTCTGCATGATCGCAATCTCCACCGCGAGCTTGAACATCATTCTGTTCTGCCGGTTGTCGCTCTCCGCGACGATGCTTTTTCAGCGTAGAGATCACCACGTTGGGAAGATACTCTCTGGCGTTCTGTGTGGAAAGATATCCGGCATAGAAGCGAACCGCCTTTCTCTATGAATTCAGAACGGCTTTTGCAGTTGTCATCTTCATATAGGCGATCCATGAGCTTGATCGTTGACGGGCGCAGCCATGACTGAAATCTTCGCTTCACTTCCTTTTCTTTCGGTGTATTCTCATCATTCATCGGTATCACTCCTGTTCCTGTTGGTGGCACCTGTTGCGGCACCGCAAAATATCCTTGTAAAGTCGGCGGTTTCGGGAATTACGGCACCGTATCCCAGCGTCAAAGTCGTGAAATACGGCACCGTAATTCTTTTCAGGGCAAAACCGTCAAAAACCCTTGTGCGGTCGGCGTTGCCGTCCGCTGTGAGCCGAGGCGGAAGCCGTTTTACGGCACCGCCTCTTTCACCTGCTTGATTTTCGACCCTGTCGACAATCCTTCGACGGGGCATCACCGGTCTGAACGTCTGCCCGAAACCGCCTCAAATTTGGCTTGAACGCTCCTTGGGGGGTGCTGGCCGTCCTGCGTCGGAAAAAGCCCACACAGGGGCTTCACGGCCCCCACAGGTCGGGCTACATCTGCAGGTCGGGACTCTCGTCTTCACCCTCGTCGAATGTGATCTCTTTGCCCTCGAGGGCGGTGGCAAAGATTTCGTGTCTGGCGTCCAGGGACAGACCTTCTTTGCGCTCTGCCTTATACATAGCCGCCGACACATCCTTGAGGTCGTACGTCCTCCATGCATTGCCGCTGCTCTCACAGACGCTTATGATGTTGTGGTTAAAGTCAAACTCAACGAGTGCGGTGATCCTCGGATCATTTGGCATGGCGCTGCACAGAACGGAGAACGTCATATCGTTGATCGTCTGGCATCCGCTGAAGTTCGACTGTGCGATACTGTCCAGCGTATATTTTGCCGACCTCGTCCTTCAGCGTGGGCAGTACAGGTTTGCGATGCTGTAGAAGCTGTTGCGAAGTTCGAGGTAAAGAAAAAGTCGTCATCTCCTTCATGGAAATGAACGACGGCGAAGCGGCGGGAAGCTTCTCGCTGTGCCGCTTCACGTTCTCTCTCTAACTCGATCTGCGCTTCCACCTCCATGCGCTCATGCTCGGGAACAGTCTGCTCATAGAAACGGTCGAGCAGATTCTGAAGCTCATGCTCGACGCTGCTGCCGTCCTTCAGGAGATAGCTTTCCAGCTTTGCAAAGCCGGTGTTCGTTAAAATACAAAACGATTTCTTCGTCAGTCATGATCGGTTACCTCCGCGGCAGGTTTCGGCTCCGCTTTCTGCCTCCGCACTTTCGGGCAGGGCTCCGCATTGCCGGAGCGCATATTCAAGAACTCACGAACGCCTGCGGGGACGTTCTTGGCGTAGAGCGTATCCAAAGATTTGGTTAACTCATCCTCAACCTGCATTCCCTTTTTGTTCAAGGTACAGCCCTAAGCGTGGAGAGTTTTTCTTCGTCGTAGGACACGCTGACAGAGATTTTCTTCATGGGGTTCTTCTCCTTACATGGTCATTCCGAATCCCGTATCGACATAGGCAAGACTGGCATCATTGAGAACGGTGAGGCCGTTGTTGTAGTCCTCGGCCATCTTCTCCGCTTCTGTCTGTCGATGGGTAGCATCGTACCATCGGGACTCCATCTCATCAATGGTCTTGTCAATGCTCTCGGGATGGACATGGCAGGAATAGTAACCGGCCGCATCGAGGAACTGTTCGCGGCCATGTTTCTTATAGATTCCGTACACCGATTTCATCTTTCCATGTGCCATAGCTCATCACCTCCACATCGTCATCCCTTGAAAGGGTTCTTCTTCCAGACTTCTTCCTCGACGGCTTCATCCTCACTTTCAAGCTGCTCGTTTTGGAAGAGCTGCCGAGCCATCGGGATATATGCGGTGTAGCGGGCATAGTCATACCCCTGCGGATCAACGAGGATGCCGTCATCGACACCCTCGCCGAGCACCAGCATGCACGGGATGGCATGGAACTCATCTGTCTTCAGATCGGGCAGATGTTCTTTGATGAAGTCGTAGTCAGCAAGAGGGTTGAATTGGAAGTCGATAGAACTCCATTGGAGAGTTCCACAATGCAAGCGACATCACAGCGCACAGGCTGGATTTCCTCCTGCTTGCTTCGGAGCTGCGCATTGATCAGCATAGGCACCTCCGTCACATAGAAAGCACCTGCGGCTGATCATCATCCTGTGAGATCCTCTGCAGGTGCCTCGTCGTGCTCATCGTAGATATTACAGCCCATGAGAGAGACGAGGTTCAAGCTCCGGCGATGCCGCCCTGCTGACAGTTCGGGACAGTGTTCCAGATGATAGGTCATCTCTATAGCGTCCTCCGTCATAATCAGCTCAGTGATTTCCTCTCTCTGCCGCAATTCTTCTTCGAGCAATTTGCCGTTTTCATTTGCATCGGTGATTTTCCTCACCGAAGTGGTAGTACAGCTCGTCGTGAAACAGACCATCGTCCGTCTGTCGTATTCTCTGTGCCTTCACGCACACGTAGTCGGCGAGCCGTTTCATTTTTGTTTTTATCCATAGGCATTCCTTTCTACCCATCTGCTGTGTGGGTGTGTCATTGAGTTCTTCGGTATCCTCCGCATACGGGCAGTAGTCCAGATAGAATGTGAATCAAAGTCTTCATCGCATCGGCAACGATCTCGGAATCCAGGAGGACACGATCTTTTCGAGCATCTCTCTGTCGCTGGGGAGCGAAGTGCCAGAAGCGTTCATTGACCTCTGTGAAGGAAAAGTGATAGTTGCCGGAATGCGTTTTGTCCGTACCCTCATCACTCGGCAATCGTTTGCGCATAGTATTGGTCAATCAAATCAGAAGGTGACATTTTAAGCCACCGTTCCTTGTACTCCCGCGAAGTTGGCCTTTACTTTCTGTTTGAGACGAGTGCGCGGAGATTCTTTGGGAAAATACTCATCGAGGCTCTCGATACAATGTTCATGGAGTTCGTCTTTGCTCATGCCGAAATGTTGATGAAGCGTTATGAAGGGTCTTCATCATTTTGATGTGTTCGCAGATCCAGCCAAACATTTCTTCATAAAGCTGGTCTTTTCGTTCTTGTGTCATAGCCTTTCACCTCCATTTTTTTATAGGTGAGCCACGATCAGATCATGACCGTACCGGGTAGTAGACGCTTTATTGGCAGCACTCGCCAGCCTGCACAGCTTCGCTTTGATCCAGCGGTGCTTCTTCACGAACTGATTTTGCATTCTTGAGTGTAGTAGCACTCCTGGGAATTTTGTTTCCAGCTCGTCGCAGAGAACGCCAACTGCATATCGAGATCCGCAATGGAACATCCTCGTGCATTGGCAAAATGCAAGAAGCGGCGTTTTTCTATCTTCAACCGTCCACTGCGCCAAGCCGTAGCCTGCACTGTCGGATGTGAAGTTGGTGTAACTGCCGTTGTCCACAGCCTGCGTATAGGAGGAGTCGGAATACCCGAGGGATTCCTCGTAGCTGTTCTGCAGGTTGTTGGACTGCAGGCCGCTCTCGGCATAGAGATTTCCCCATCAGAGCTGCCACACCGTAGGGTTGCCGATCTTTGCATATAGGACGTCCCAAATGTGTTTTCATTGGGAGCTTCCGCGACGTCGCTGTCGTAATAGGTGATATACGGAATCTTCAGCCAGTGCGTCCAGGTTCCGGAGGAAAGGCGTCTGGGTTTGCACCACACCTAACGGGTGCCCATGGCCTCAATCACCTGGCCGTTTCCAATGTAGATCCCAATATGGCCCCGGTGCCAGACCGCCAGGCCGGGGATTTCAGGCATGGTATCCACAGGCCCTTTCTCAACAGCCAGCTCATACATGCTGTTGGCGTCCGATATCCGGCATACCGTTTGGTACCGTAGGAGATGGCGCCGCTCTCCGGGTCAAACCATCCGTAGCCCTTGATGAGGCCGATGCAATCGGCACACCGCCTGCCCAGCCAATGCTGCTCGATGAATTCCGCATAGCCACCCACCTCCTCCGGGTACTGCTCAGCTTGTAATCATACAGAGCCTGGTCAAACACCTGACCATAGGTGCCCCACACATAGCCCCATCCCGGCCTTTTCTGCACGCAATGGCCCACTGTACCAGATCCAGGTTGTTTTTGGTGCTGGGACGTAGTTATATCCCGCCGTCAGATATGGACGCCCCGGACGCTTGCCATGACCTTCCGAAAGTCCTCACTGGAAAGATGCTGTTCCAAAGGCAGCATTGACTGCTGCAATGAGCTGCTCATCTGACTGATTCTCCGAAAAACAGCCCACCAGCCTGGACACAAATCCTGCTTGGTGGGCATAATCCTGCAGCGCCAGAACAAACAGCACCTGGGCGTCCACAGTCCTGCTCAGAAAAGCCTGCGGCAGTCATGGCATCCTGAATGGCATACATGGTGTCCTCCGGCTTGCATCTGTGCTTCCTGCTCTGCGGTCAAATTCTGTGCAATCATCTCCTGCAGCTGGGCGGTGTCAAACTCAGATGCCGCCGTTGAACAGCGCCAACACCGCCGCAATTGGCATCAGGATGATGATCAGAATTCCCAAGACGATGCCGAACACCACCTTGCGCAGTTTCTTATTGGTCAAAACAGCCACAGCCAGCTTCTTCAGCGCTGCCGCCACGGTTGCGCCCATTACCGGCCTCCTGCTGTGCCAAACAGCGCCGCCTTATATGCCGGGGCAATGACCTGCAAAAGATACCGCTCATTGCCACAGCGGTAGAGGCAGGCGCCTCGCTCCGGGTAGCGGATGAGGGCGAACTCCGCTTCCTCCACCTGCAATGCGTCCTGGAAATCTCTGGGATTGCACTGCCCGGGGTGGAACAAAAACTGGTGGGTAGGGATGGAGAACAGGGGCTTGGTGAACTCCCGGATGGAGGGAATCAAAAAATCCTCTATGTTCTGACTGGCCAGAATCACGGAGGAATCCTTCTTCCGCACCCGCTTCGAGGCGTTACGGATGTATTCAATAGCGGTTTGGTTTGTCAGGAAGAGATACAGCTCGTCCACGGATGCCACCGTGTTTCCTTTTCCCAGCAGCTCATTGCTCATAAGGAGAGGATGTTGAACAGCATGGCGTCTTTAAGCCGGCGGTTGGTGTCCATAAGGCCCTTGACCCCAAAGCACGAAACTTGTCATCTGCGATGTTGGTGTGGCCGTTGAAGTATTGGATTCCGTACCAACGCACATGGAGTGGACGCCCAGACACACCTCCTGGAGCAGCTCCTGAGAATACAGGTATTTCCGCTTGCTTGTCATAGGTTTGGTATTCTTCCTCGCACAGCTGGTAGAAATCCGCGAGGATGGGAAATCGCTTGGTTTCTTTCTGCTGTAATCCGTGCTGTCGGTGATGCCAAACCGGGCGTACAGCTTGCATAAGCAGGATTTCTATGGTGTCCAGCTGCGTATCGGAGAAATCCTTATAGCTGCGGAAAAAATCCTCTTGAGGAAAGGCGATGTGCTGGGACAGCCTCGTCACCTTCTTGAACGCCTCGGCGGGTGGCAGGATCGATGTCCTCCATATCATGTGGTCCATGATCTTCGGCTCCAGGGGATTGATGAGATACGCCCCGGACAGAAAATCAATATAGCAGCCGCCCAGGGCGGCACACAGCGCCTCATATTCAGCCTCGGGGATCCAGACAAATCACCGTTTTCCGGACTCCCGGAGGTTGGTCAGAAGGAGCTTGAGCAGATAGCTCTTGCCCTGGCCGGAGTTGCCCAGAATCGAGGATATTGCTGGTGGTCTTATCCTCGCTTCTGCGGTCAAAATCCACGAGAATGTTGGTGCCGTACTTATCCCGCCCGATATACAGCCCGTGGGGATCCGTCTTCCCGGAGAAGTTAAAGGGGTAAAGGTTGGCCACGCTGGATGCGGGAAGGACTCGTTCATACTGCGCACCGAACTGATTGTATCCGCACGGGCATCACAGAGAGGAATCCTTCTTTCTGCCGTAAGGTCAGACGGTCGACAGACATTTTGGATCGTGTCAGCTCCATTGCAATCTCGCTCTGCAGCTCTTTGAGCGCATCCATGTCCTTGCCTTCAGCTCAATGAACACACGAGCAGTGCAGAAGCGGTTCCTTGTTTTTTCCGCAGGTTGGCCAGGAGCTCCACCACGTCCTGGAGATTCCCCTGGGCCTCAATGGTTTCGTTTACATCGGTGCCGCCGCTTTTCAGCTTGTTTCGGCGGGTAGCGTTTTGGAGAATTTTGCGCTGCTCTGTGGACTCCACCAGACGGTGGTAAATCCGCAGCGTCACACCGCTGCGGTCAGCAAGCTGGGACAGGATGGCCTGTTCCTCAGTGGAGGGGGGATATTCTCGGATAACCCACACAGCAACGGTAACTGTCGCCAACAACATAGTGGTCGGATAAGAATTTCACGGTACCGGGCAAAATCATATCGAAAAGTCCTTCGTCCTGATTTCCTCCATCAGACGGTCGCCGTATTCACGGGGCATCCCCGTTGGTGTAATAGGCGTTTTGAATGACTCTCTGGACAGCTTCATTGAAAGCATCTTCAGATTCTGCGTCGATGAAGCTGTACCATGAATCGAGCTTATCTACACAGGCAACCGCAAAGATGGTGAACTCGTGAGCCCCGTCCTCTGTTTCCAGCAGGATTGTCGGATTGCTGAGAACGTCCATCGTTCAGATATTCTCTGAAGAGGAGAACATGGTTCCGTTGCGCATGTTGTGACCGAAGATGATGAGGTTGTCGCTTTCGAGCGTGCAGCGGTAATCCAGAAACGGAACGCCGGAGTCGCTGTACTGCTGATAGAAGTTCATGCGCAGATACTTCTGCGGCCATTCCGGGGTGTGCATCACGGGATAGTCCACGGCGGTGTTGTCGATGGTGATCCAGCCGATGCAGTCGCTGTTCTGACTAATCAAAAGCGGGATGTCGTGGCGCGGCGTCAGAACAGGGTTTTCCTGTTCCTCCTGGGTATCGAATCCGTATCCGAATTCCTCTGCATCTCCGTCAGTATCCGGCTCCGCTGTTTTTCCGGGGCTCATCCGGCTCCTTGATCTCCGCAAAATTCGAGAGCTCGGCAAAGGCGTCGATGTCTTTCTGGCGGACAGCTGTACTCCTGCCAGCCATCTGAACTCCGCAGAAGACCACGACCGCCGACAGCAGAAAAGGCAAAAAATCGCATAGAGATGCTTGGGTTAAGCTTCGTCTTCTTCATCTTCGTCCACCTCATAGAACTGTTCTCCATCAATGTCCGGCATCTGTTCTCCGTTCATGCTCGCCTCGAAATACAGGGCGAGGAACCGCTTGATGTCTGCCTTGCGCATCCTTCTCACCTCAAAGCCCTGTTCGGAGATGATCTTCTCGATACGGTTGGCTGTATCGAAGACCTGCTTGTCCTTCGAAGCTTTGATTCGGGCGGTAAAGAGGAACTGTCTGGCAGTAGCCATCTCCACCTGCACGTTGTCGAGAAACTCGATGTCCTTCTTGATGAGCTTCCGCACCTTCGGGTTCTGCTCATATTCAAGCCTGTCGTGGAGATAGGCTTTGTTGTCATCAAAGCATTCGGACGAGTCGGTGCAGGTGATCTCGATATCGGGGATCGAAGAGAGCACCATCATCAGATGCCGGATTTTGATCTCGATGTTTACGTAGGACAGCACCGAGATATTTGTCGGGCTGACCAGGTAAAACAGAAGCTCGCCCTTCTGTGTCAAAAGGCCGTATTTGGTGAAGGTCTTCACGCCGATGAAGTCCTGCACTGAGCGGCCTTGTCTTTTCTTCTGCTGTTTCTCGTGCTTCGCCTGCTTGAGCGGTTTCTTTTGCTTGGGCAGTTTTTTCTTTCTTGGGCATGCTGCTCACCTCCATTCGTAGTACTGCTGCGTGGTGATAAAATAACGACCCGCATATCGGATGAAATCGAGGATTGTCGTATCATCCATGCGGATCGTTAAGAAACCCATAGCAAAGTGTGGCGGCTGCGGGGAAGCATCAGATGCAGCTCCACCAGGATCACTATGGAGAGCAGGGCGGCAACGCCCATAATTGCGAAATCCCGCAGGCTCCATAGCCACATGTTCGCTGCGGCCTTGAGGTTCTGCGGATAGATATAATGGGTCATAGTATTCCTCCAATCGTCGGATCTTCGCCGTAGTATTCCTCGCAAAACTCCTGTCGGGGTTTGATGGTAGTCCTCCTGAATCTTCTCTTCGATCATGTCCTTGATGAGCTGTGCTTCGGCCTTAGTCGGCTCGTAGTCAAAATACGAGGAGCTGTCCTGACGGCTGATCTCGCACTCGATCCGCAGGGTGTCATCGAAGGGATTGTAACGACCGTACATATTCAGCCATGTGTCATCATCCGATGCGGTGTCGATGTTGAACTTCTTGTCCACGTCGAACCACGTCTCGATATACACTGTGATTTCGCGGCCTTCATCGCCAGTCGACTTCCATGTCATGGTCGATGGCGATATCGTCCCGTGTCAGTTCATTGTTTTCTTTCATGCTGTACCTCCAATTACTTTCCGGTTGCTCTGGCTACACTTCGAGTCAGATTTGACGGCGGTGGTGGTCGCATGAACGACGCTCATCATATTTACCTTGACAGAGCTGTCGAGGCCGAACTGCTGGCCAATTCGAGGCACCTCATTGGCTGCAAGCATAATGCCGAGACCAAGAAGCATGTGATCCGGGAAAGTGAGCAAACCGAGGAACAGCAGCGTTGTCTGCATGAATGCCGTCAGACAGATTGCCGCCACCTGTTTGCACCACTGGTTGAAGCCGTCGGTGTATCCACGGGGAACGCTAAACATATACAGGCTTCCGACAGCCATTTGCACGAGCAGGATGCCGCCACGCTTGATGTTCTGGAAGAAGATCTTGATCACGCAGTAGGCAAAAGCGATCAGACACAGAAGGTTGAGAAGTCCGAAAGGTCACTTGGGTTGACACGGCAAAGCTGCCTTCAAGACAGATGTGCTTTGCCCTGCAAGGTCAAGGGTTTGACCGCCTGCTACCATGCTTGTCAGGTCATGCGCAAAGGTGTTTTGCAGGCTGATGCAGAACTTATACAGCTCCACAGGAACCACGCCGATCAAACTGCAGGCAAAAAGCCCTTGAGGATATTGATGCTTGTGGTTTTGATGTTGGCTCTGCCGTTCTGATACTCAATCGCCACGTCGAAGATGGCTACAACCGTACCGGCCACAAACAGCGACCATCAAACAGCGTGAAAAGCCTGATTGTGGCCTGCACCCAGGACAAGTCAAAGATTTCAGCGCCCATGTTGCCCATCATTGTAAAGAAGTCGGCAAACGGCGCCGTAGATGATTTCATAGAACCATTGGAGGATGGCGTCAAAGATGGTGTTGGCAATCTGTGTGCCGAGATACTCAATGGTATCTCCAATGGCATTGCCGATGCCGGAGAATATATCTCCCAAGCCAGTCAAACATAGGTTTTCACCGTCCTTTCCAGAGGGGTTATAAGGTCATTCCCATGTCTTCCTCCTGGTACATGGAAATATAATCGTTCACGGTATCGGCGATCTTCTGATAGGCTGCCGGAGACGGATGGTAGCCGTACCAATCGGCATTTTCCCGTTATCCTCCCAAATGTGGATTTCCTTTGCGAACGGGTTGTTCTGATACGCAGGATTGCCACCGAGAATATCGCTGAATTTGAAGGTTTCGGCGTCAACTTCACCATCCGTGCGGTTAATGATTTTCAGCCGCAGTGCATTGTAGTGATCTCTCGTCCCGGTGTAGACGAACTGCAGTTTTACCCGCAGTTCGTCATCGATTTTACCGAGAAGGGTTTTGCCGCTGTACTTTCGCGTCACAGATGACGTCGCTGTCGCCGAACAGCTTTTTGAGTTCCTGTTCGTAGAAGGTCATCGCTCTGACTTACAGGATCGTCCAGATATACAGAGGCGCGGTCAGCGTGAAGATGAGGCAGGCGAACAGAATACAGGGGCGCGGTGAATTCAAACTGACCGTGTTTTCTGTACTCAAAATACGAGGTGCCGACCTTCACGGAAGAACAGGATCGCAAGGATCATATCGACCACAGGGAAAACCACGTTGTTGACGACGGTCTGTACCTGAGACTTTCGCGGCGTTCCAGGTGCTCTCGATGGCGCCGGAAACATCGCCGGCCGCAAACGCAGTCACGCTGAACGTGGTCATGACCATCACGCACAGCGCGAGGAAAGAATGATCCGAAGAGATTTCTTTTTCATGTGCATTATCCTCCTAATACTTTTTTGATGTCGCTGTCTTTCACAGCGCGGGTTTTGATATTGAGATTTTTGCAGAAGTCGATTTCACGCCGCATCCCTTCGGTGATTTGGTATCGCCGAAGATCCACAGCTCATCGCAGAACCACAGCAGGCTCATTCCTGCGGAAAGCCCGATTTCACGCTCGCTCGGGATATCATCGTTAAGGCAGAGGGCATAGAAGTGCGGCACCACCGGAGCAGTGCCGCACTTCAGTGCGTATTCGGTGTATCTCTTTGCTTTTTCGAGATTACCTTGGATATCCCCGCCTAACGGAGCGCAGATATACACCTTTTTCATCATTGCGAATCCTCTTACTTCTCGCCGTCATCTTTCTTCTTCTTGAAATACAGATGCACAAGCGATAGCGCCGCCGAGGGCGATGCCGCCGAGCCCAATCCACACGCCGAGATTGCTGTTATCGCCGGTCTGAGGCACGTCGGGCGGAGGAGTGATCGTCACGGTCTGATCCTTGTCCTCAATGTCCTTATGCGTGGTAATCTCCACATCATCACGATACAGGCTCTCGAATACGACTACCTTAGTGCTGGTGGTAAGATCGTGAGCGTCGAAATGAACGTCACCTTGACCTCGCCATTCCCTGCTTTCGGGTGTGAACTTGACCTCTGCGGTGATCGTCTCGCCGTTACGGTAAAGACCTCGCCGGTCGTTTTGTTCATGAGCGTACCGCGGATGGTATACTCGGTGCCGGGGATGAGGTTGGTGTAGGATACCACATCCTCAATCGTCACCTTGCCAGCGGTGGTGATTTCTTTCTTGCCGTCGATAGAAGCAGTGGTCTTGATCTCGGGGACGTATACCTTCACAGACTGTACCTTCATCCTCGATGTCGGCATGAACTGCGATCTCAACATCCTCACGGTAGAGGCGCTCGAACACAACCACATCCGTCGTTTCGGTAATGACATAGGAATTGAAGGTAAAGGACACTTTGACCTCGCCGTCCCTGGTTTCGGGCGTGAATGCGGCTTCCGCAGTCACAGGCTCACCGTTCACGGTCACGGGTTTACCGGTGGTCTTGTTCATGAGCGTTCCCTTGACAACGTATTCCTTGCCGGGGGTGAGGTTGTGATAGGAAACAATATCTTCGATTGGTGATCTCGCCGCCGATGGTGGTTTCTTTCTTTCCGTCGGTGGACGCCTCGGTTTTGATTTCGGGGACAATGACCGTTACGGTCTGATCTTCGTCCTCGATATCCGCGTGAACAGTCAGCTCTTTTGCTGTCGCTGTAGAGGCTTCTCGAACACAACGATATTCGTGTCAGTCTTAATGAGCTTGGCATCGAAGGTAAACAGCACCTCCACGCTGCCAGAGGGAGCTTCGGGGACGAAGGTCACCTCGGAAGTGATCTGCTCACCATTCTGGAGGAACGGTTCGCCGGTCGCCTTATCCATGAGAACGCCCTTGACCGTGTACTCCTTGCCGGGGACAAGGTGCTTATACTCGACCGTATCGGTAGCGTGAACACCTCGGTGGCGCAGACCTCCTTCTCATCGTCAATGGCGGCGGTCGTGCCGATTTCGGGATCAGATCGTTCACTACGGAAATCTCAACCACGCCGCCGTCCTTATCGACTGTCACGGCATAGACCGTTTCGTTTTTCAAGATAGCCAGCCGCAGGGCGCAGCTCGCGCACGGTATAGCTGCCGTACACCACATTCTCAAAAGTGAAGATGCCGTCCTCGCCGGATTCGGCAGTAAGGAGGGCATTGTCCTTGGTGAAGCTGGTTTCATCCGCACGGAAAAGCCCGAACAGAGCGCCGGAGATCTTCTCATTGGTTTCTCTGTTGACCTTATAACCCTTAATCGTGCCGTAGATCAGCTCATTGGGGATCTCCTTGCCGTCGTTCACGGTGATGTGGACAATGGCGGTGTCCTGTCCCCGCGTACTCGAATACCACGGGGTATTCCTTATCGGAGAGGATATAGTGCTTATCGGTGCTGATTTCCTTAACATAGGTTTTTGCACCAACGGGAAGATCAGTGCTGAAAGCGGCATAGCCGTTTTCATCACACTCGACCACTTCGAGCACCCAGCCAGTGGGGATGCTGCTGCCGTCTGCCGCAACGATTTCCTCCGCGGCAAACAGGCCGAAGTTGACCGAGGTGATTTCGCCGTTGTTGCCAACGCCGAAGACCTCGTTCTGCTCCATTACCTTGTTCAATCGATCTCGATCTTCTGACGCTCGTTGTAGAAGCCGGTGGAAGTTTCAGTAATCTCCACCTCCTGGCCGGCGTAGGTCAGTTCCACAGTCTGAACCGTAGGATTGATGATCATGCCATAGGGAGCCTTTTGTCTCTACGACGTGGAATTTGCCAAGGAACAGAGGCTCAGTCATGGCTTTGCCGTCAGCCTCGGTGACGAGGACGCCACGACCTCATCCTTGCTGTATCTGAGTGCCGTCCGGCGTGTAGATCTCCGCGGCCGCGGTCACGGTGTACTCGGCTCCGGCGAGACCGCCGACCTCGTAAACCAGGCGCTTGCTGTCCTTCGTATCGATGACGGAGGAGAGATATTCGCCGGTCTTTTCCACGGTGATGACGCCCATCTGAGGCGCGTTCTCCTTTACGACCACCACAGTCACAGCGTTTTCTTCCGTGGAGTTTTCCTCGGTGATGTCGAAATAAACGGGATCGCTGTTGAGCACATATCCATAGGGAGCCGATACCTCAACCAGCGAGTAGCCCTTGCCGTATTCCAGTTTTTCAGGCGTAATCAGCATACCGTCACCGTCCGTGTAGAAGGTGTCGATGGTAGTGACAGTCGGATAGGTGAAGGTCATCTGAATCTGATTGCCGGAGGGGTCAAAATGTGGAAGCCGATGCCGGAAGCCGGAATGGTCTTGCCGGTGGTGCTGTCAACCTTGACCACTTTCACATAGGAGAAGAAGTTGGCGTTGTTGATCAAATAACGGTAAGTTTCTCCATCTCGCTTACGAACACATCGAAAGGCTTCAGCAGCTCGCGGCCTTCCCAGCCCTTGGTCTGCTGGACGGTATATCTGCCGTAGGTCAGATCCTTCGTCTGAGCAAAGCCGTTCTCGTCGCAGATCAGATAATCGCGCTCGGAGTCCTTTGCGTTGTCATAGGAGCCTGCGCTCTTGAGATAGACGGCGAACTCTGCTCCTTCCTCGGGGTCTCGATCTGCGTCTGGCCGCCATCGGTATGCTTGATGATGGCAATATTGCCTTTCTTGACCTGCTCGTACTGTGTCATGGCTTCGCTGTTGTACTCTGCGGTGTAGTTCTTGGGATCGACGCCGATTGCTCATTGCCGGGGGTAACGAGGTAGCCCTTCGCTGCTGTCCAGCTCCTTGATCGACCAGTCGGTGCCGCAGACATAATACTTGGTGGTGAACTTGCCGTCCGCGTCGGTCACGTAGGTGTCGATCAGCTCGTCGCCCTTGAAAATGCCGTACTTAGCACCCGCCAGGTTTAGCATCGCCCTGAGCAGAGCCGTTTTCGACGTCCTGCTTGGTAACGGTCAGATTCCATTTCTTGAGCACGTTATCAAAGCTCTTGTTGGTCACTTTGTTCCACTCTCGATTGCCGCTGTCTGCTTATCGGGGACGACATAGCGGATGGGGGTGTCCACTTCCTCCAGAGTATAGCCGGTGCCGATGAGAATGTTCATTGAAGGTCGCAACACCGCTGGCGTCGGTCACGGCGTATTCATCCACGGGAATGCCGCTGTAGGAGGTGCCGTAGAGATGGAACTTCAGACCTTCATTGAGGTCCGTCCTCTGCAGTCTTGGTGACCTTGAGGTCGCCGCGCTTGAGGTCGTTGTCGAAGCTCTTGTTCGTGACCTTGTTCCACTCGATAGCCGCCGTCTGATTGTCGGGGACGATATAACGGTCGGGAGTGCCGACTTCCTCGAGTGTATAGCCGGTGCCGATCAGCACATCATCAAATACAGCGATACCGCTGGCATTGGTGACGGCGTATTCATCTACAGGCAAGCCGCAGTAGGAAGTGCCATAGAGATGGAACTTCACACCTTCGACGAGCCCGTCTTCTGCGGTCTTGGTAACTTTGAGGTCACCACGGCGCAGGGTGTTGTTGAAGGTTACGGTAGAGGTCTTGCCGCTGACGATGGTGACAGTCTGTGCCGCCTGCGTCTCATACTTGTCATCGGGAAGCTCCGTCACGGTATAGGTGCCGGGGAGCAGGTCAAGATCGACCGTTCCGTTCTTGCCGGTCGTAACCGTCTCATTGACGCCGTTGCCGGTGATCGTAAACTTGATGCCCTCGACCTTTCCGTCCTCACTGGTCTTTTCACGATATGGCCGACGCCTTTGGTTTCCGTGTTCAGCTTGAAATAGAAAAACACAGGATCTTCGGCGCCGGAGGCCATTGTCTGCTTGCCGGGGCAGCCCCAGATGAGCATCTTGCCCATGCCGAGGTTGGTTTTCTTCTGTGCGGAGATCGTCACGGCGTTGGAAATCATGTTCTTGCTTGTGAAGGTATACTGATTCCCGCTGCGGGTGACGGTAATGCCGCTGGCGGAAAAATTGATGTCTGCCAGGGTATTGTTGGTATCCGTGAGCGTCAGGCTGTAGTTGTCATTTGCCTGATCATACTTCATTGTATAGGTCTGCGCGTTGCTCTGGCTGCGGGAGGAGAAGCTCGGCACAACGTAGTGCTTGGACATCTGATCCAGAATCCAGTTGTAGCACTTCTCAGCGGGTCGATTCTTCAGCGTGTCATAGAACAGGTTGGCGTCAACCCCATTGGCAGATGCAAGGGTCGTCGGACTTGTTCTGATCTGCTGCTGATACTCCCAAATGATGCACTGCGTTGCGTAGATGAAATCATCCACATTCGTTCCCGCAACGGGAGAAGACGCACCGTCGTGCCAGCCGTACATCAGCGCCATCATAATTCCGAACTGAGAAGCGATGGGCAGGTTCTGAAAATACTTGCTGTTCTTACCGCTGGTGGAATTGTAGGTGTCGCTGTAGTTGTAGGACACGCCGGACTCAATGCAGTACACGTGATGGGACGTGCCGTTGCTGTCAATCATCAGGTACTTATACCTGGCAACACCGCCGCTGTGATAAGAAACATAGAAGCTTTCCGTCATCATTGTAGAAGATGGCTGTTGCCAGCTTTGCTGTAGTAGTTGTCTCCGTCAGAGCCGAGATACTTATCACCGTAGGTGGAGGTGCATTCGTGCCTTCCTCAGCAGACCATGCGAATGCGCTCGTGGGAAGCATCGCAACGATCATGAGAACGGCCAGAAGTGCCGAAAGCAGTCTCGTGCTCTTGGATTTGAGAATAGCATTCATCTCGTATTTCATTCCTTTCATTTTGATAAAGAAAAAAGCCCTCCGCCTTTTCAGCAGAGGACTTCGTCCCGTATTTGGTTGTCGTTATGCGAATACGAAGTAGATAGTATGAGCCGCTGCCTCGTGATTCGCAGCAGATGTTGAACTCCGTGATCTCATCCAGACCGTAGGCGCCAAGATTGGACACCGTGTGGAATCGGATATACTGTTCCAGAGCCGATTTTAGTGTGCTGCCCTGGTTGGATTCCGATGCTGTCACCGGATTCCACCATGTGGCGTTTTGCGGAGTCAGAGAAGTGTTCAGCGTATAGCCCATGCCTTGACCGATAGCGATGCAGTCGGCTCGGATCGCATTGATGTCGAATTCGTAATCGTATGCGGTCTTTGGCTTCGTTTCCACCGGAGGCTCTGTTTCCACCGGCGCAGGAGGCTCAGTCGGTGCGGGAGGCTCCGTTGGAGCAGGCGGTTCGGTCGGTGCAGGCTCTGTTGGAGCTGGAGGCTCTGTAGGCTTGGGCTGTTCCGTTTCTTCTGGCGGTTCGCAGGCTTCGCCGGTTCTGGCTGTGTTTCCGCAGGCTTTTCCGACTCAGCGGGCTGGCTCTGATCGATTCTTGCTTCGGGTTTCTGTCGGCTCGGATTGCCTGGGGTTCTGTCTGTTTCGGTGGTTCCGATTCTCTTGGCTGGACAGGTTCCGCTGTCTCGCTTGTCAGCGGTGCTTCCGTGGATGCTGGCTGGGCAGGACATTTCTTTTCTGCCGTTTCCGCAGTCGGAGTCACGGCTGCGTATCCCTGCAGATTCTATGGCGGTTTCCGTGTTGATCCATTGTGACGTCCACGTTCTTGGGCGTCGATGCAGTCTTGTCTGCGGCGCATCCCGTGAGTGAGATTAGGAGCGCACAGACGATCATTGCGGTTAGGAGTTTTGTTTTTCATAGTAGGATCACCTCTAACTACAAGAATACGGACAAAAAGCGGGAAGTCCAGCGAGAATCGGAAAAAATTTGGAACTACATGCTTCTGCCCAAAAGGCAGGCGCATCCTCGTCCTGCTCATCGAGGCTTTCGCCCTCATCGGATCCTCGTTCTCGGACTCGACCTCGTCGAGCTTCTGCTCGTAGGCTTCCAGTACCTTGCTGTTCAGCTCACTGCGAGCGTCGGCCGTGACAGGATGGAAGATGTCCGAATACTCGGTTTTGCCGTCCTTCTGGAAAAGAGTTCTGCGGCATCTGCACGAACAGCCCTTTCTGTGAATCGATGACACGAATTCCGTGTATGGCGAAGGCGCCGCCGATATTGGCGCTGGCAATAGCCTTGACCTTCGAGTTTTCGTAGTCCACGAGGCGGTCGATCCGCGCCGAGATGCTCGGGGGTGCTGCGTTTCTGCTCCTTCGCCGGAGCTTTTTCTGGTGGTTTTCTTGGTTGCCATGATTGATTCCTCCTTCTTTACATGGGATAGATCATGAAGCCCATATCGGCTTCCACTTCTTCGGGACTGATGTCCTCCGGTTCAGCGAACCGAGCCATATATCTCGTCACCTCCTCGTCAGTGAGACTTCTGAATGTTTCGCCGGAGTCGCCGCATACGAAGAAGGGGCCGGCCATGATGGATGAACCGTCGCCGATCCTTCGATTTCCGTCCATGCCCCGGGCTTTGATTCCTCGTTGCCCACAAGACAGGTACCGTCATCATTGTCAATCGGCTCGATCAAGCCATCACCAACCGCTTTCTGCTCCGCTTCAAGCGTATGAGCGACGTCGGCGATATAGGGAGCCTTATGCGGTTCGACATAGACGACACGCATGAGGTTGTCCGGCTTTTTGAGTCTGAGACTCGTCAAATGCAATGGGCTGAAACCCGATGCTGTCGCAGAAAAAGCACCGTTGTCGTTCACCACCACGTCTGAGACGGACAGTGAGTGACCTCGGTGCAGGGGATGTCCTACCGTATTGAATCTTTGATAGATCGCTTTCGAGATCCGTTTCATCTATCTCTGCGTTGAACACCTCGTCGTAAATGGAGGGATCAACGGCAGAGGAACCTTGATACCGTTCCAGCAGATCCAGCCCGTCGAATTTGACATGATTGACGTCCCGCTTAGAGTTAATCTGATAGATCTTCGTTCTCATTTTACATACCTCCCATCGTGATTCCTTCGGACTCATCCTCGTCGGGGAAGCTCAAGCTCGGCGAGCTTTTCGGCCGCCCATTCGGGGATGCACTCATCCTTGATCACGCCAAGGAAGTCACTCCGGTTAAAGTTGGTATTCTCTCCGTCCTTGAGAAATTTGCCGAAGACCTTTCGACCGGAGGCTGTCGGGCTGCACCCGAAACCGCTTTCGGCATAGAAAAGCTGGTAATCAGATGCCTTGAATTCGTCCTTCAAAACGGACGGCTTGAGGATCAGCAGCTTTCCGGCATAGTCGTTGTCTTCGGACAGTGGGAGGCATCGAACAGGCGGAGCTTCTGCCACGCCTCACGAGCCTGATTTATGAAGAGATCCGTCAGTCCGGGGTGAGACTCTACGCAGAAGTGCCAGCGCACGTCATCGCTCGGGATGAAGAAGCCCTTTGCCCATCGCTTGTTATCCTGGGAGAAGCGGCCATCGTGAGCCTTCTCCTGCAGGGTATTTGCCAGCACCCAATTCACGGTCGAAGCCGTAACGGTCGATGATGTCCTTTGTACCGTTCTCGAGGATGTTGTCGTGGTAATGGTCAGCGATGGATCGCTCAATGGCCCTGGCGCAGTCGCAGTTTTCTCTGTAGCTGTCTCGCCAATCCTGCACCTCATTGTGGGCGATGGCATCCTGCAGCGACCAGCGGTAAAGAAGCTTATGATCTGCCATAGAGACCACTTCCTTGCACACGATCCCATTTCAGCTTGAGATGGGCGAAGGCCGCCTTCTGCTGCTCGTCGGAAAGACCGTTGAGGAAATCAAAGAGCGTGATGGTGTCTTCGGCATCCTTCCTCTGCGGCTTTTCTGCCGCACAGTTGTCGCAGATCTTCTCTCGCTTGACGATCACGGTTCTGCCATCCGGCGCTTCCGTGAAGGAGAGCACGTCGTTATAGGGAAACCGACACGCTGGCGGATCTCAAAGGGGATGGTAATGCGTCCACGCTTACCAAGGATTCGGAACATCTGAGCCATATTAGAACACCTCGCTTTCATCACAGCAATTATTACAGGGGCAGACGGCACACTCGCCAGTGCAGTCGAGCAGGAGCATGGGACAGCCTTCGCAGTTGCCATCACAGACGAAGTTCATGTCCTCGGAGAGATTTTCTCCATTGTGACTTTTCCTTCCTCGACGGTAAACTGCAGGGGTTCGCCGATCTCAATACCGGCATCCACAAGCGCCTCATACGGCACAGGAACCAGCGCAAAAAGCGGCTGGTGGGTCATCTGATTTTGCATGAAATAATACTCTCCTTCAAAATTTTCTCGTAGTCGTAGTTCTCGTCGCCGTAGATGTCGAACAGCGTGAGCTGCTTGGGTTTTGCGTTTTCGCGCTCGTAGTAATCGTAGTTGGCAATGAGAAGCTCCTTGAATTCCTTTCCGGCTTCATACCGCTGTGCCATCGAATGGGTACGGGAGAAGTCAAAGAGCGAGAAGCCCTCGTACAGCTCACGGATTTCGGGGCAGTCGTTGTAGGACAAGAGGAACTTGCCCTTGATCCTTCCGAGGGTTTCTCTGAGCCTGACATGGTCATCCCATCCGAATCCCACGTCGTACATATCCTCGGTGGAGAAGTACGGCGGATCGGCATAAAAAAGCGTCAGGGACGGTCATAGTGGCGGATCAGCGTCTCGAAGTCCTGGTTCTCGATGACCACGTTTGCCATGCGGTCTTCCAGCTCCTGAATCAATCCGAACAGTTTTCTGATGTCAAAGGGCTGTGAGGCAAAGGACTTTCCGCTGCTGGAGTAGCTGTTGCGGAGAAGCTTCAGGAACATGGCCGCTCTGCGCACATCGTGATCTTCGGTAATGCGCAGGCGAATTTCCTTCAGCTCCGCAGCCTCGGGAGGAGGAAGCATGATCTCCGTGAGCATCAGTTCCTCCGTCAGAACCTGTCATCGAATGTCTCATGATCGAAGAACTTGCGGATCGCAATGAAGTCCTCTCTGGAGTTGAGATTGCAGAAGCCAAGCTCTCGGATGGTCGCCATTGTTCGTTCCTTCATGCAGTGGAACAGATTCGCAAGGTTGCGGTCAAAGTCGTTATACACCTCGAAGGCGTCAATGGTCGGTTTGCCGAGAAGGACGCTGCCGCTGCCGCCGAACACATCAATAAAGCGTCCGTAGTGCAGCGGGAACAGAGCGTAGAGAATGTGCAGGATCGCAGTTTTGTTTCCTACACGTGATACAGGGGTTTTAATGTTGATCACCTCGCTTTTCACGAGGTACCAACCGCGCCATAAACGAAAAAGACGGCACCAATCGTTATGGGGCGATTGATACCGTCTTCGGAATTACTTGTTATTCAGTTGTGAGCGGAGCTTTCGAAGCTCGGCTTCGTATTCGTTGATGCGGTTGATCTGCAGGCAGCACAGCACCAGGGTTGTCACGATCCCGCCGATGAAGAGCCCAACGAGGAACCAAAGGAACTCGGTCATGACAGCACCATTCCTTCCTCATCATCAGGGGAGCCATGCGTTGTCCATCGCATCTTGACCGAGCCCTCGGAGCAGATTGTTGAAGTCCTCCGCGTCCTCGCAGTTTCGGATGCCGTATTCCGCGCAGGCGTTCAAGACATCCTGCGCCTGATCATCGGGCAGATCGGACATCATGAAGTCATTGGGGGCGAGCCAAGCTTTGCCTTGCTCCCAGCAGACACAGAGCGAGGTCGGAAATCCGAGCGTCTGATCGCACTGGAAGTCCGGAGACACGTGGATCATCAGCGTATCCTCATCCTCGATGATGCGGTCAACAGCTTTTTGAATTCATCGTATTTCATAGCTGCATCCCCATTCCTTCCTCGAATTCCTCTCCTTCGTCCGGGGCGTCATCCATAGAAGTGATGTTGACGTACTCTCCGATGACGCCGAGCGCCTTGTAATAATCACCGGACTCACGGATGCGGTCGCACATCTCCCTTCGCCTGGTCTGCAAGACCGTTCTGCTTCAAAGTGCGGGATGCGATACCCATCAGATTGAAGATGTTGCCGTCCTGACCGATCAGCGGACAATCGGGCTTTGCGCTGTCTCTGCGGTCTGTTCCTTGGAGATGAAGCCACCGAGTTGTTCGGAACGTAATCCGAAAGCCAGGTGCCGCCGAAGTTTCCGTGCGTCTGGAGCCGCCACATGGCGAGCCTGCCAACATCGAGCTTAACGTCATCCTTGAAGGGAAACAGGAGGCAGGTTGATCCGTCATGCTCAAAGAGTGGAGCAGTCGTGAAACCTTAGTGCCGTCAGCAGAATGCCGTCCTCCGTGAGCATGTCATTGATGCCGTCCACCCATTCGTCGAGGCTGCCGCCGCAGCCTTGAATGATCAAGCCTTCGGGCCCTCCATCCGGCGAAGTTCGTCTTTGGATATCGTTTTCACGCTCATAACCGCATACCTCCCATCGTCAGAGATTCATCTTCATTCTGGCTGAAGTCCGTGTTTTGAAATTCCTCGACAGACATATGGTCGCCGAGGAAGTTGGGCGGAATCATCGTCAAACTCGATGTATCCTTCCTCGCCGAAAGATGATCGGCTCTTTGGTGATGATCGTTCCCGCATGGTTGACAGCCACACTTGGCTCGACCGTGGCGAAGGCGATGGACTCGCCCTCACGCAGATCATACTTGTAAAGCCCATCCGGCAGTTCCTTTCTGCGTAACGCGGCCGTTGGTGAAAGAGCGGTCTGACCGAGCACTTCGACCACCTCGAGCTTCTCGTCGGTCATGGCCTGTGTTTTTTAACTCTTTGGCTTCCGGCGCCTCAACAGGGACAGGCTCGAACAGATGACCGCCACGGGCAGAGAAGAATACCATAGTCGGTAATGCTCGCACCCATCCGCTCAACCAGCCGCTTGCCTTCGTTCTGCGTCAAGAGTGTATCCAGCCAGTGATCGTCAAAGCGGACGTCGAGATTGTGGCACACATGGGTTTTGAAGAAGGAGGCGGCGTCGCTATCGAAATACGACAGCTCATATTCGTTCAGCCTGTCTGCGGCTTCCAATGCGCCGTCCGCGTCATGAATGTTCTCCGCTTCGAGGATTGCTTTGAATCTGAGCTGTGCATCGTTTCCCATTGTGAGGTACCTGTCTGCGACAGCATTCAGAGCGTCAAAGGAAGACATCTCTTTGGCGGCGATGGCAGTAATCTGCGGGATGCCGGATTCAAAGTCAAAGCAGGCGCAGTCCTCAATGGATTCTACGCCAAAGGCATCCTTGACGATGGCATCCGCTTCCTCTCTCGGAATCGGAAGTGCGAGCCACACGGCACCGGCTTCCGCTGCTTCGGGATCGTTGAGATCGGCAAGGCCGACCTTCAGCCTGAACACAGCGTCATCAGCCGCAACAGGGATATTCTTTCCGTCATAGACCTCGGGGATTTCATAATCGCCGGTGACCACATAGAAGCCTTCGATCAGTATGCCGCCTTCATTCTTTCGCTGAAGCTCTCCGATCCTGCGCTTGTCCAGCAGATACAGAGAGTCATCCGGGATGGCAGCGACGTCGGGATGGAGGTCGTTTTCGATCACGAACTGTCCAAGCTGCTCATCGTTGTGGATGTTGGATGCAACCATCACATTGTCCAGACCATAAGTCATGTTGATGAGACCCTTGACCGACAGAAGCTCGTCGGAGTCCACATCACCGAACCGCTGGTCGAAGAGCGCCTGATAGATAATGAACTGCTCGTCGGAGAGAGTATCCAGGCGCTGGGCAAGGTAGTTCAGTTCCTCCACGGTGGTGGTGTCGAGCCGGAGGTGCTCGAGATCGGGAAGCGGATCGAAGCCGAGAAAGCTGATCTCTTGATAGGTCATATCCTCTCTGCCGGTGATTCTCGCTCTTTGCTTGGCGTCTCTGATCTGCTGGGCTGTGGCGGGAAGATCCAGCACAGCGTAGAAGGGTTCCAAGCGAGCCTGTTCTCCGAGGAAAGCTCAATTCTGATTTTTGTCTCTCATAGGCAATTACCTCACTATTTCATACTTTTCATTGACTGCTTTGATTCTCTGCCCGATAGCAGAAATGACCGGCACAGATACACTGTTGCCGGCCATCTTGTACAAGTGGCCGTCCTTCAGTCCAAGGGCTGCCGCCTTATTAAATTGTTCATCGGCATATCCCTGCAGACGCCAGCACTCAATGGGCATGAGTTTTCGGATTCTGCCTCTGTGCAGGATTCCGTGCCTGTCCTGAGCGGTGATCGTAAACATCGGCTCGTCCGGCTCCTTGATCCGGCGGCCCTGCTGACGCACCTTTTCTCTGTCGGGCGTGAGGATCGCTCTCGGCGCATCCTCAATTAGCACGGCGGAGTGTTCACCTCTGTGTTTGCTGACGCCGGAATCCTGACGGGCAGTGATGCATCGGGCAACGTCGGTAACGACGGATCGGCATTCATGTCAATGAAATACAGACCTGTCTTGCCGCCCCAGCCTCCGCTGGTCGCCGCTTGGGTGCAGGCTACTCCGTTGGGATCGTAAACCCTTTGCCCCTGGGCGCCGCCGATAAGTTGCCGGAGATGCGCCGCATTGCCGCCGCTGAGAGGAAATATTTGTCCGGCACATCGGGGATCAAGATATCCGACAATGTACAGCCGCCTTCGCTGCTGCGGGACTCCGAAGTTTCTGCTGTTATGCACACACCATTCGAGATCATACCCCATTTCAATAAGCGCGGCGTAGATGGTTTCAAGCGTCTTGCCCCCGTCATGCGATAGCAGTCCGGGAACGTTTTCAAGGAGAAAATACGCAGGTCGTTTGTCTGCAACCAGTCTGGCAACTTCAAAGAAAAGGGTTCCTCTCGTGTCTTCGAATCCAAGCCGTTTTCCCGCAACAGAGAAGCTTTGGCAAGGAAATCCGGCACAGAGCAGGTCGAAGTCTGGCATTTCATCGGGGTTGATTGTTCTTGCATCGTCAAAGTAATATTCTCCTTCCGTGTCATAGATGGCGCAGTACGCCATGTTTGTGCGTTTGTCGATCTCACAGTGACCAATGCATTCAAACCCGCCGACAGCCTCAAGCCTGACCGGAAGCCGCCGATACCTGCGAACATATCAAAAAATCGGATCGCCATAGGGCATCCGACCTTTTCCTATTTTACTTGGTCACCTCACATTCCCATACTGAATCCCTGGCCTTCATTCTCGGACTCGTCTTCGTCCTCATCGGAATCGGCTTCAGGATCGTCAAGAGCGGCGTCTTCGTCTTGCTCGGGATCATCTTCGTCCTGGTCGGGATCGCCGCTTACAGCCTCGTTCTGGCTCTCACGCTCGGTCTGATCCCGTTCCAGCTCGTCCTCGATCAGCCCGATGAGGAACTGCCGCTGTGTCATGTTGTTGCGCTGCAGATAGTCTTTGATCCGCTGAAACAGATCCTCCGGCACCTGCACAGCAATGGTTCTTGTGTTTGCCATAGTGTTTCCTTCCTTCATCTGATTTTTTCGGGTGGAGCTCGTCATCCAGTGCCAGACTGACGAACTCTGCCATAGTCATTCCGTGATCCCGCAGGTACTGACTGACCTCCGCATGGAGGTCGGCATCGATCCGCACGGTGATCCCTTTCTTTTCGCCGTTAGGCATTGTCCTGGCTCCTTTCCAAATAGTTTCTGAGAGCGTTTTCTACGATGTCCTCCACGGGAAGTTCCGTTTCAGAGGCATACTGCAGAAGCGGTTCGGTAAGCTGGGGCGGGATTTCGATTTCAAATCTTTCTCCCATAGGCACCTCACATTCCCATGACGGGGCCGCTCTCGTCCTCGTCCATATCTTCATGCCAGTTCCTCGGCAAGTTCCTCATCCGTCAGCTTACGGAAGGAGTCTTCGCCGGGGACAACGCCAAGGCTCCTGCCATTGTCGAAGTCGCAATGCAGCGTGCCCGATGTCATCCACGTCTCTGACCGTTCCTCTTGTACCACTCTCCACGGGATTCGGATCGTTCTCCATGCTGAGAAGCATGATCCTTGTCCCGGGGGATAGGCTTCTTATATCGCTGTGCCTGTCTGTGCAGGCGATCCCATTCGTTCATGTCGGGTACCTCCTTGTTCTGTTCTGACATGTTCTGTTCGCTGTCGTAGAGTTCCATTTCATAGAGAACGCTGCCGTCGTTCTTTCCTTGTGTTGAGCACTTGGACGGTAGAATCCGTGAAATGATAGGCTCCTGCCTTGTTGAAGGGTGACCAAAGCCCAATCCCTGATTGCAGGTCGACCATTTATGATCCGGCTGATCCTTGATCTTGGAATAGAAGCCGTTGGTCTGCACCTTTGTCACCACACGGGTGAGGCCGACGATATCGGGGTGGTATTGGTGCGCCATCGCCACCAGCTCGGTTCCGACTTTATATGCCGCTTGAGGTCTTCAAGGTTCTTGATCTGGAGTGGCGGGCGGTCTTTCTTTTCTGCCATCATAACTCCATCTCCACTCCGTAATATTCCTCGTCAGGCGACCATTGGATGGTGAAGTCCGCGTCCTCGCTGTTGTCGTCGTGGTCGTGCAGGAATTCTTCGTCTGCATCAGCTCGCATCTTGAAATACGCCACTTCCTCGGGCGTTGCCTTGAAGGTTTCGCCCTCGCCATAGAGATAGGCTTCCACATGGACGCTGACTTCCTGCTCGGAATCCAGCTCATCCATAAAGTCCTCATAGGCAGTCCAGCCCTCGAGATCGTCGGCATCTCTCGGAATACCGGCAGCGAGAAACTCCACCTGATTGTTGTCTGCGGTAAGCGTTACCGCCGAAAAAGCACAGCCATATATCACATTCCTCCCATCGTCATGCCCTGATTATCTATATACTCATCCAACTCGTCACGAGTCATGATGGAATAGTTGTCGCCGCTGTTCCAGAAGGAGACGTACAGATCACCGTCCTCGGTGTCAATCGGCTGCTGCTCAAAGTGCTCACCTGTAGCCGTCCGAGTTCTGACCGCTGATCCAGTCGGTGAGAATTTCGGTTTCGGCATCGGTGAGTTCTTCCTTGAGGCTGCACTCGATCCTGCCGAATAGCCTTCCACGGTAGGTTTCCACGCCCCATTTGGCGGACACGAGCTTTGCCTTAACGCCGTCATCCTGATCGAAAAAACTCAGCCATGTCCATTTCATCATCGGCAGTATCGGCTTCCAGGGCATTTTCGACCGCCCACGCATAGCTCTTGAGAAAGCGACCGTCCACGGGAGAGCTGAAGCCCTCGTCATCGGTTACTTCTCCTACGAGGGGGCAGTAGAATACCGCTTTGATCGGTCCTGATTCGTAGAGCATTTGCTTGATGGCGTCTGTGACCTCCTGCATGGAACCGTACTGATCATGAAGCAGATTCTGTTCGAGTTTGAAACGGAAGTCTGCCTTGGCGTTGTCAACCATGAAGGCCAGCATATTGGCGTCTGCCAGCGTGTTCTGCTCCTTGAGCGTGAGAAGCAAATGCTTCCTGATCTCGTCCTCGGAATACAGCTTGACGCGCACGTCATCACCATCCTCATCGGAAAGGGTGATCTGATGCGGGGACTGCCTGATACCTACTGACTGGAGCTTTTCATACACATCGTAGATGCTTGGGGAAAGTCCAGCACGAGTGTGCCGCCGTCTTTGTTTTCGATAACTGCATTGATTTTCATGCTCACATACCTCCCATATCCATGCCCTCGTCCTCGGACTCGAGTTCTTCGAGAAACTCATCGAGGGATCTGTCGCTGTCAAAATAGACGAAGCCGCCGTTCACAAACTGTCCGTCGTGTTCCTCGGCGAAATACTCTCCGAAGCCGGAGAAGTCGAAGTATTCCTCCATTTCGATGTTCATCGCATACTCGTCCACATTGTCTACGAGGAAATGGCCGACGTCGGATTCGCTCTTTGCGTCGGGAATAAAGGCAAACTCACCAAGATGCTCAGCGACTGCTGCGATGTTGGCGGCGCTTTTAACATTGGCGAGCTCGACGGCGGCAGTCAGCTTGCCCCAATCCATGTCGCCGGTGTCCAGCGAGCGGAGCATTTTGTTCGCCTCATACAGCCCTTCGGAGCGGATGATGCCTTCGATGCGTTCCTCCCAGGTGTCATCCTCTCCCTGGCTAAGACAGAACTTGATATCACAGTCGCTGTCGGAAGGAGCGCCGAGACGGGCAAGCGCCTTTTGAATTGCGAGTTCTTCGCCGGGAGCAGGAGCAGCTCGGTACGGCCGTTGTAGCTGACCTCCCGCGCTGGCAAGGCTGTTTTCGTAGTAGTATTCGGGGAAGGTTTGTCCGTCGTACACCTCGGTCAGCTCGTCGAAGGGATTGTAGATGAGCAGACCTTTTCGGTGATCTGCGCCAGCCCTCGGTCAATGAGATCCTTGCCGATGGCGGCGTATTTCGGATCGTCCTCGTCATGGGCAGGAACGGCGCCCTCCGTATTCATCACATACTCTCTGCCGATCTTTCCATAGCTGCTGACATCCTTGCACAGCGTGAAATGGTCGAGGTTGAAGGTCAGATTGATGAGATCCTTCTCAGTGGGTTTTCCAGCTTGGTGATGCCGATAAGGAACTGATCGTATTCGTGGTAGTCGAAGCTCTCCATCCACGTTTGCGAGATAGTTGAGTTCGTCCAGATTGGCGAATCGGTCTTTCAGCATGGAGAATTCCTCCGGCCAGTAGACCTCTGTCACGAAGGCTGACTGAGGGCTTCCTTGCCTTCGATGGCATGGATCTCACCAAGCTTTTGCAAACAGTTCACTCGCTGATAGGGAAGCGGATGTCGATTTCGTGATCGGCATTCTTGATTCTGATTTTGATCATGGTGCTCATTCCTTTCATAGAAAATAATAAAAAAGGGCTGACTTCATAGAATTACTTCTACAAAGTCAGCCCATAGATTACGGTGTTATTAAGTTAATGAGGTTTGCCCCAAAATGTAGGGCAAACCTCTTTTTCTGAACAAGTGGGGGAAGACCTCTTAGAAAAAATTTTTCTGCGAAAATTGAAAAAGGCGGCAGTTTGGAAGAAAAACTTCGAAAGCCGCTTGAAATAGTGGGTCGGTAGTTCAAGTCCTCTCAACAAAGAAAAATATCTTTTGTTTGCACTTGAAAATCGGTACGAAAAAACCCAGAAACCGTGGCTTCTGGGTTTCCCGGTAATATCTTTTTTGGTTGCACACCATGGTTCGGGGGAAGGATTTGAACCTTCGACCTTGGGTTATGAGCCCAACGAGCTACCGAACTGTTCCACCCCGCGATATGAAACTTTTAAAGGAACCATGCAGATTTGATAGAATATCTGAGAGATGAATCGAACGAAGGTTGTCGGGTTATGAGCCCGACGAGCTACCAACTGTTCTACCCGCGATATTTTTAGTGCTTTACTAGTATACACATTTGCGGGGTGAAATTGCAAGTGTTTTTTTGATTTTTTTTATCTTCCAGGTTTCGACAGAGCAGAAAAAGACAGCCGAACCATCCGCCTCTTGCGCAATGTGTTATAATGAAGCTAAGACAGGCAACCGGGGACAGGAGGACGCGTCGGGGCGGCAGGCGTCAAAGAGAACTCCTTTGAGCCGATCGGCGTAGATTGGAGGTTTTATGGGATGGACGGCAAAAAGATTGAGGCGTTGCAGCATATCATTTCCGAAAGCGAATACATCGTCTTTTTCGGCGGGGGCCGGGGTCTCCACGGAAAGCGGAATCCCCGACTTCCGCAGTGTGGACGGGCTTTTTACCATCTTCTTACCGGTATCCGCCCGAGACCATCCTGAGCCGGGCGTTTTTTTTCAGCGCAGCACGGAGGAATTCTATCGCTTTACCGGAAAAGATGATCTACCGGGAGGCTCCTCCCCAATATGGCGCATCGACGGCTGGCGGAGCTGGAACAGTCGGGCAGGCTGCGCGCCGTGATCACCCAGAATATAGACGGGCTGCATCAGGCTGCGGGCAGCAGGCAGGTGCTCGAGCTGCACGGCAGTGTTCACCGCAACCACTGCGTGAACTGCCGTGCCTGCTACGACCTGGATTTCATCCTTCGGAGTGAAGGCGTACCACGCTGCCCGGTTTGCGGCGGGGTGGTCAAGCCCGACGTCGTCCTCTATGGGGAGCCGCTCGATGAAAAGGTCCTGCGCGCTTCGGCCGACCATCTTCGCAGAGCGGACGCAGTGATTGTGGGAGGAACCTCGCTGAATGTCTATCCCGCGGCGGGGCTGCTCGATGCTACCGCGGGGACCGGCTGGTCCTCATCAACCGCGATGCGACGCACATGGGACGCCGACGCCGCCCTCGTGCTCCAGGAAAAACATCGAGGTGTTCGGCAGGCTGCATGTTTAACCGCTTGGCTCAAAGGGAGCGGCTTTTTTCTGTAATCATAGTAGGCCGCTACAAGCGGACGGTAGCCGCACGCCTGCAGGAGGGCGTAGGGGACCTTTTGATAGTTGGTCTTGTTGTATTTTCCGTCACGAGATAGCGCTGGGTCTCCTGCATGTAGCGGTCGATTTCCCGTAAGCCGTTCTCGGTGGTGAGCACAGGAAAAAACCAGCGCGCCCAAGAGAGCTCGCGGCCGCTGTCGACGGCGAAAACTTATGATTGAAGATCCGGTTCATCGCGCAGAGGACTCGTTGGTCGTCGGCGTTCTTCTTGAGTTTCCAGCGGCGCAGCTTGGTTGCCTTGCGTTTGATTTTAGCCTTGATTTTCGTTTGGCGACCGGAGACAGATCGACCGCCCCTGTCGGCAAACTGAAAGCCCAGAAAGTCCCATGGCTCGTGGGGCGCGAAGAAGGCTTCTTTTGGGGATTGATCTGCAGCCCGGCCTCTTCCAGAAAGCAGCGGATGGTTTCCCGGTGAATCTGGCACCGCTTCTTCGGAACCGAAGAGGAGGAGATCATCGGAATAACGGGCGTAGAGCACGTCGTTCTCGAAAAATAACGGTCGAGGTCGCGCAGATAGAGGTTGGCTAAAAGGGAGAGGTCGGCGTTCCGGCCATGACGCCCTTTTGCTCGTGCAGAAGGCAGCCTCGTACAGCGCACGGTCGTTGCCCAGCAGGTCCACAAACAGGGCGTACAGCCGGTCGTCGCCGAGCATTTGCCGCAGCATGGGGAGCAGGCGGCCGGATGGGATGCTGTTGAAATAGTTTTGATATCCGCCTTATATCCGTACAGCGAACGGATTGCTTCGCAGCGGACAAACCGGGAGAGGGCCTTTTTGGCGCCGGTGTTTTTGCGGAAGGCGTAGCAGTTGGGAGAGAAGCAGCCGTCATACCGGTAAAGCAGATAGCTCAAAAGCTTCAACAGCATGGTTTCATCCTCGGAAAAGGTGTAAACAACGCGTTTTTCCCCGCCGGAGGACTTGTTGACAAGATGCTTGACGGGCGTGCTGAACCGGTAGTCCCCGCGCAGACGCCTTGAGCGATGGATCGGTAGCGGCCGTTCGCGATGTAGTCGCGCAGCCGGGCCTCTTCCCGGGGGTTCAGCAGACGGCGGGAGGTTTTGTAATCCAGGTATTCCACCCAGATTTCATCTCTGGGCAACAGGTCGAGCAGGCTCATGACATTTTCCTCCTGTGCGCGCAAAACAGGAATGCCCCAAGACGCGTCTTGAGGCATTCAGCGGATAAGAGACGATTTGAAATCGCTTTAGCGATACGGAACGGAACCCCGGAAAGCCATCTGCACAGCCTTTTTCATCCGGAAGTTTTGCCCCATCACAGATGTTGGAAGACATCTATCCGTTGAGGCTATCTTACCTTCCGGGGCGGGCTTTGTCAGCTTTCTAAAAACCGGAAAGAGCTTTTGCTTAGGGAAGAAAGATGACCAAGGCTCTAGTCAATCCGATTAAAATATTGTAGAATGAACTCATAGCCTCCAAAAGAGGGCAACGGGAGATGGCCGACGATTTTTTCTCCCCGGGAAAAGCGGGATCCGAAAGGCGCGTCCGGCCAAAAAAGAGGGTGCTGTTATGGGCAATCGTTTGCAAGATGCCAAGGCGATATTCCGCGCGTTTCTTTCCGCCTATCTGGAGGAGAGAGACGTTAAAAAAGACCCTTTCCCTATTCCGGGAGGACGGATGCAGTATCCACGTCGGACACAGGGAGATCATCACGGACAAGCCCGCTTTTTCCCGTCTGCTGGAGGAGGGAGATCGCGCGCGACCCAGCGCCCTATCTCATCACCTGGGAAAGGCTGGAGGCCGTTTTGTGCGGCGAGAACGAGGCAGGTATTCTCGCCTGCTTTTCGGTCTGCAGAAAGGACGCAGGGCAGGAGCGCTTGCACATGGAAATGCGCGCCACGGCGCGCATCCGCTTTGAGGGGGAGCGCGCTCTGGTCCGGTGTGTGCACACCTCCGTTCCGGTCATGTTGCTCTGGAAGGCGGGCAAATGCCGGTCCCCTGGGAGAGCATGCGTTGATCGGTCTGCAAAAGGAGCTGCGCGGAGAGGCGTTTGCACTGCTGAATGAAGCGATCGTCGGCGGGCTGATGGGCGGCTATGCGGAGGAGGGCTTTCCGCTTTATTACATCAACGACCAGATGCTCTCCTGCCTGGGCTATACAATGCAGGAGTTTTTGGAAGCGACGGGCGGACGGATGACCGGCTGCATCCATCCGAAGGATCGAATACAGGCGGAGCGGGCCGCCCAGAAATGTGCGGCGCAGGACGAAATCTGTGCTGTGCGCTGCCGGATGGTGAAAAAGGACGGAGGCGTTTTTGGGTAGACATTCGGGGCAGACGGGTCGTCACCGAGGACGGCCGCCCTGATGATTTTATGCGTCTGCGTGGACGTCAGTGAATTTGTTTTTCTGCAGCAGAAGCAGGAGGAAACCGCGCGCCAGCTGCAAAAAAGCAAAACCAGGAGCTGGAGCAGATCACCAACAACGTCCCCAGCGGCGTGGTCAAGTGCGCGCTCGACGGCCGCTGGGACATCCTCTACGCCGCCGACGGCTTCCTCAAAATTCTGGGCTATACCATGGAAGAAATCAGGTGGCGGTTCGCAAGCAGCTACACCGCCCTGATTTATGAAGAGAGGACCGGGAGGAAATCCGCCGCAGGGTCCGGGAAAAGGCCAGGGCGGGGGAGCGTTCCTTTTCCTCGAATACCGCATGGTGAAAAAAAGCGGGGAGATTCTCTGGGTGTCGGAACACACCCAGCTGATTCAGGAGAACGGAGAGACGCACTGCTACTGCGTTGTCACCGATATCACCGAGACGAAGAAAATCAATGAGGACCTGCGGCTGCTCGCTTCCAACATCCCGGGCGGGGTGTGTACGGTGCGCATGGATGACGATTTTACGCTGCTGTATGGAAATGAGGGCTTTTACCAGCTGTACGGCTATACCCCGCAGGAGATGAGCCTGGAGTTCGGCAACCGCTTGATTGCCGTCATCCACCCGGAGGATGTTGCGCGGGTTTATGATAGTATCGAACGGGCTTACGAGAGCGGAGAGAGCAGCTTTGAATTTGAAAAAGGGTGATCCGCAATGACCGTTCCATCGTCTGGCTGCTGACGCGCGGCGCCTTTATCCGCGGTGGGGGAAGAGATCTCTATGAGCTGCGTGGTGATCGACGTCACCGAGCGCAAGGAAATGGAGGAAAAGCTCCAGATCAACGAGGAGCGCTTCCGCATTGCGCTCGACCAGACCAGCAACATCGTATTCGATCATGATCTCCTGACCAAACGAACGGTGCAATCGGTTCAGGCGCAGAAGATATACGGCCTACCCATTGTAATGGAGAACGTCCCCGAATCTCTGGCGGAGCGGGGGACGATTGTCCCCGACTCCGCGGAGGAGTTCCGCGCCCTGTACCGCCGGGTTGCTGAAGGCCAGCCCTCCAGCTCGGCGGTGGTGCAGACGGTCGGCGTGAATGGAGAGTCTCTTTGGGCGCGCATCACGCTCAAGACCATTTACAATTCCGACGGAAAGCCGGTGCGCGCCGTCGGCATGGTGGAGGACATCACCCGGCAGCGGAGGGCGGAGCTGACCTCCCTCAAGGAGGAGCAGTACCGGCGGGCGATCTTGTCCGACGCGGTGGCCTATGCGGAGATCAACCTCACCAAGGACCGCTTTGAAAAAGCTCACGGGAAGCTGGGAGGCGGCCTATGCCAAGATGGACCCCCCTCAGGTACTCGGACATTGTGCGCGTCGGCGCAAAACACCGTCCATCCGGAGGACCGTGAGGCTTACCTGTCCACCGTTTCTTTGCCCATGCTCCGGGAGGCCTTTGAGCAGGGGAATACCGAGGTCAAATGTGAGCACCGCGCATGACCGCGGAAGGCCGGATGACCTGGATGCTTTTATCCACGCATATGATCCGCGATCCGGAGACGGGGAGACCTCAAGGGAATTGCCTACCTGAAGGACATTGACGCCAACAAAAAAGGAGCAGCTGACGCTCCAGTATCAGTCCAAGCGGGATTCCCTGACGGGACTGTACAACAAGGGGAGCTCGAAAAAATCATCCGAGGCTATCTGCGGGAGAGCAGCGCGGACGCCCTGCACGCCTTCATGATTGTGGACGTGGACTATTTCAAACAGATCAACGATTCCTTTGGACATATGGTCGGCGACCGGGTGCTCTCTGAGATGTCCCGCAAGATCAGGGCCTCCTTCCGTTATGACGATGTCATCGGCCGCATCGGCGGGGACGAGTTCATCCTCTTCATGAAAACGCGGGCAGCCGCTCTCTTGTGCAGGAAAAGGCGGGGATGCTCTGCGAGCTCTTCCGCACCGGCGTCGGCGAGGAAATGGAGCTGTCCTGCAGCGTGGGCGTGGCGCTCTATCCGGAGGACGGCGCGACTTTTGAGGCGCTGTACCAAAGCGCCGACCGCGCACTCTATGAGGCGAAGGACAACGGCCGCAATCAATTTGCTTTTTACACCAACGAGATGAGGCGGGAGGACTGGGTCCCTCGCAGCACAACGGTCATCGATCAGCCGGCAAAGGCGGAGAGGCCGATCCTTTCAGGCCCTATGCCGGATGTGACGATGGACGAGGAGACCTGCAAAAAGGCCGCCCTGTTCGACGAAATCAAGGATGTGCTGTATGTAAGCGATCCGTTCGACTACGAGCTGCTCTATATCAACTCGGTGGTCAGCGAGCAGATGGGCTTCGTCGGCAGTGAATATCATGGGAAGAAATGCTACCAGGTGCTGCAGGAAGGGATTCCCCTGCCCTTCTGCACCAACGCGATGCTGAAATTTGACGAATACTATGTCTGGGAGCACACCAACGCGCTGATTCACAGGAGATTCATCCTTAAGGATAAGCTGATCTGGTGGAACGGCCGGCCGGCGCGGATGGAATTCGCCATGGACATTGACGACCAGAAATTCGTCAGCCACGAGCTGGCCGAGAAGCTCACCCGGGACAATACGCTTTTAAACTGTGTCCGGTCCATGATGTCCGCCGGGACACTGGACGAAGCCGTGACGGCCGTGCTGGGAGACGGTCGGTCGGTTCTATTCGGCTGAACACGCCTTTGTGGCGCGGTTCCACGCCGGAGAGCGGGGATTGCAGCAGCTGTATGAGTGGTGCGAAAGGGCGCCTGCTCCCATTGCAAGCTGTGGGAGGATGTTGTCCTTGGCGAAAGCAGCTTCTGGAGCGATACGCTGCGGGCCCGCCGGCCGGTGGTTCTGCCCGATCTGGAGGAGCTTCGCTGGTCAATGCCCGAAGATTATCAGAAGATCATAGAGCGGGCGTCCGTTCGCTCCTCGCGGTTCCGCTGGAGGTTGGCGGAGACGACATCTGCTGCCTCGGCGTGGCCAATTTGAAGCGGTGGAATCACGGAAGCGGCTTTTGGAGTCGGTCGGCTACTTCCTTTCCAATGAGCTGGCCAAACACCGGCTGCTGCAGCAATTTGAATTCCAGAGCGGCCACGATACGCTCACAGGCCTTCCCAACCGCAACAGCTATACCAGATACATCGACCGGCTGCAAGACGCCGCGCCCTCCTCTCTGGGCGTTCTGGTGGCCGACATCAACGGCCTCAAACAGATCAACGACCGGTTTGGCCACAAGAAGGGGGACGAGGCGGTCAGGAGGATGGCTCAGATTCTCGGAAGCACTTTTCTTCCGAAAGCATCTTCCGCTTAAGCGGGGATGAATTTGTCGTCCTGTGCGCCGATTTGCCGTATGAGCGCTTTTTGATCGGATCCGCCTGGTGGAGACGGAATTTGAAAAGGAAAGCGAATTCAGCGGCGTGTCGGTCGGCTACACCTGGGCGGATGCAGACATCGACGTCCAGTCCCTTGTCAATCATGCGGACGAGCTGATGTTCATCGCCAAGCGCAAGTATTACAAAACCGACGGCGCTTCCAGCAAACGGCACCGCCCCAAAATGCTTCAGGAATTGCTCAAGGCGATTGAGGACGGCTGGTTCCAGATCTATTTGCAGCCTCAGGTGGAGCTGGAAACGGGCAAAACCGTGGGCGCGGAGGCGCTCGTCCGGCTGTGTCACCCCGAGCAGGGCGTGATCCCGCCGGCGCGGTTTATCCCGCTGTTGGAACGGGAAAAGCTCATCCGCTTTATCGACTTCCATGTATTTGAGGAAGTCTGCAAGCTGCTTGCCCGCTGGAAGGCGGAGGGGCGGAAAAATGCGTCATTTCCGTCAATTTCTCTCGGTTGACCCTGTTGGAAAGCGATCTGACCGAAAGCCTAGGCGTTCTTCTGCGCCAGTACGGCGTGCCCAGCTCTTGGATTGAGATTGAAATCACCGAGACGGTGGGTGAAATGGAGCGGGAGACCATCGCTCAGATCAGCCGCAGGATCAAACGGGAGGGCTTCCAGATTTCCCTGGACGACTTCGGCAGCAAATACACCAGCATCTCCATGCTGACCGTGATGAAATTCGACGTCCTCAAGCTGGACCGCAGCCTGGTAAGCGACCTGGTCAGCAATCCGGACAATCAGACGGTGGTACAGTGCGTCATCGATATGTGCCGCAGGATGAAAATCCGCATCATCGCCGAGGGGTGGAAACCTGGCAGCAGCACACCCTGCTCAAACAGCTGGGCTGTGACGACGCTCAGGGCTACCTCTACAGCTACCCGGTCTGCGTCAAGGCGTTCGAGCAGCGCATGCGGGGCACGAAAATCACGCCGCCCGAGCAGGGGAGGTGAGGGAGTGTCCGCCTCTTGGAATCCATGGCACGGCTGCCGCAAAATCAGTCCCGGCTGCGCCCATTGCTATGTTTACCGCATCGACGGCCGCCATGGCAAAAGCGGAGCCGATATTGTCCGCACTGCCGCCTATGATCTGCCGCTGCGCAAGAGCCAGGACGGTTCCTATAAAATTCCGCCCGGAGAGACGGTTTACACCTGCTTTACTTCCGATTTCCTGCTGCCCGAGGCCGACGCCTGGCGGAACGGGCGTGGGAGATGATACGCGAGCGGTTTGATCTTTCTTTTGTCTTCGCCACCAAGCGGATCGACCGGCTGGAAGACTGCCTGCCGCCCGATTGGGGAGGGCTATCCCAATGTGCGCGTCTGGTGCACCGTGGAGAATCAGGAGATGGCCGATTACCGTCTGCCCTTTTTCAATGCCGCCCCGTCCGCGCCAAGGGTATCCTCTGCGAGCCGCTGCTGGGACCGGTGGACCTGTCCCGCCATCTGGGCGCATGGATCGATGAGGTCATCGCCGGCGGGGAGTCGGGCGAGGAGGCCCGCGTCTGCGACTATGCCTGGGTGCTAGACCTGCGCCGGCAGTGCGAGGAAAAGGGCGTGGCCTTTTTATTTCAAGCAGACGGGCGCGCGCTTCTTCAAGGACGGCAGACTCTACCGGATCAAACGGAGCGACCAGCGCCGCCAGGCGGAAAAGGCGGGAATCGACTATGCTCCGCCCGGCTGTCCGGCGGCCGCCGTCGATTGGACCAAGGTCGAATAAGAGCGGGGAAGCATATTTTCTGCCTGCGGACGGGCGCGCCTGGTTGCGCGGCCTGGTCCGCAAAAGATCAAAGGAGGAACAGCCGATGAAATCCTACCGCAAGGAGCTCTATTTTCATCTGCCCAAGCGGCGGGGGGATTGTCAATATCACCCCGCAGGTGGAGGAGGCGCTGCGCGAGAGCGGCATACAAGAGGGTCTTGTGCTCGTCAACGCCATGAACATCACGGCCAGCGTCTTCATCAACGACGACGAAAGCGGCCTCCATCACGATTATGAGATGTGGCTGGAAAAGCTGGCGCCGGAAAAGCCCTACGGCCAGTACCGCCATAATGACTATGAGGACAACGCCGACGCCCACCTCAAGCGCACGGTCATGGGCCGGGGAGGTAGTGGTCGCCGTGACCGAGGGAAGGCTCGATTTTGGCACCTGGGAGCAGATTTTTTACTTTTGAATTCGACGGCAAACGCCGGAAGCACGCGCTGATCAAGATTATAGGGGAGTAAAGGAAAAGTATTAAGCGTAAAAAATCAGACGAAGTATGTACTTCGTCTGATTTTTTTATAGGGGTTGAATATTTAATAAATTTGAATTCCCAACCGTGTTACGCGAAAGTCAGCTCATTTTTAATGGGGTGGCTCATTTCTCTAAAACGTGCCAAATGTTATTACCCAGAAATCCACATCTCCGATATAGTTTTTTCGGGATTTGTAGCATTGGAGGTCTTGCCTGAAACTGTTGCAAAGTCTGCTAAGCCCTGCATTCTATGCAGCAACTCATTCACAATAAGCTGCCCTATTTTTTTGCCTGCGATAGTTTGGTAAGACTTGTATCCATTCCAATATACCTTCCCTTGCCCTCTCTGTCTAAATCCGCGATGCCGCCGCCGACAAATTCACCGGTTGCATCATTACGAATCAAAATCCAAAGATCGGGCATAAAAAACCTCTGTTTGAGTATAATCGATTAGTTGCTCGTATGTTACAGATATGTCTTTATAGGACTGATTGATTATGCGGACAAAGTCAGCAATATTGCTTTGAGACGCCGTTAAGATTTGATAACCGTCCAGTTTGGTTGAGCAAATAGAATGTAGTGGGTGATATAGACGAAAATATGATTCCTGTTTCCGGGCAGAAAATTGACCGTCAATGAATACATCATCATGCACAACCATGATATGATCCGGCAGAGAAATACAACGGTATTTCCAAAATGGGATGGATAAAATACGGCATGGGTCTTTAGATATTCCTGTAATGTAATCATATGGCTTCATCAACCCCGCTGCTTTAAATCATAATGGATCCGATTTCTACAGTAGTGTGCTGCGTGACGGCAAATCGGTCTCATTTTCCCCCATAAGAAGTGAGGATTTTCACATAGCTTGACAACTTGGGACACAAGATATATTAAGGCAGGGCACGCCGGGCAGCGTGTAGATGATGGCATAGGCCATGCGCAGGCGCAGCATGCCTTCCTCGTAGGCTTCGCCGGTCACGCTGCGGCCACTCTGCCACTCCCGGCCGCGTCCGTTGGCGGGCTCGTCCGCAATCACAGTCAGAGCGCGCTCGGTGTCGTGGGTGGAGAGAAAGTTCAGCGCAGTGTCCATGGCAGGGGCGGG
>VOFE01001512.1_pt1 | contig 78000 bp, 134 predicted proteins | sample 5384071 | NCBI WGS metagenome assembly VOFE01 (sample SAMN12384724, study PRJNA508395) | human gut metagenome | isolation source: healthy gut D | host: Homo sapiens
TCCAACCGTGTGATTCACTTTTAGCTTAGGCATGTAATTGCCCATGATTACAAAGATGATCCCTAGCAAAGCCGAAACAAAAACAGATGGATTGGTAGTAGAACCTAGCGCTTTGCTATAGATGAGATAGGAGGTACTTAAAGGAAACGATTGGGGTCAACCAGTAAATCGCTCTGATCATTTTTTCATTCATAGCGCTATTCTTAGAATCGCGACCGATCATAAAGATCATAAACAGATGCACCATGAGATCGAAAATAGGAAGACCAAACACAACCAGGGGTTTCGATTGGAAGTTATTGGCCTGGCCAGCAAATTGAAGTGAATCGGGATTTGGTTAGGCAATTGCGACCAAATCATCAGCCCCCAAAGCATGGGGAAAAGGATCACCATAGAAGTTAATAGCAATAGTTTTTATTCGTTTTCATCAGTAGAGTCTCCTTTCAAATCAACGAGCCAGACCATTAAATCCTCCAAGACAGAAGTATTGAGTTCATAGTAGATAAAATTCTTCTCTTTTTCCTCTCGAATTAAATCTGCCTGCTTGAGGAGGCTTAAATGATGGGAAATGGTCGCTCCTGCCACATCAAAGTTGCCAGCGATATCTCCAGCAGATGATTTCCCTGCCTTTAGCAACTCTAAGATACTTCTTCTTATCGGATTCGATAAAGCTTTAAACGTTTGCGCAAAATTCATTCTCTATCTCCTCTAATCTATTTAGATATCTTTCTAAATAGATTCTAGTACTTTCGGATGGGTTTGTCAACTCTATTTAGAAAAAAAAAAATCTAAATAGAGTCTGTTGTAAAAAAATTATCAGACCTAAGACCGATTCTTATAGACCGTGTCTTTTCTTAAGTTTTCTTTAAGAAATGAGCCTTATAATAAAACCATCAAATGAAGACCTCTAACTTTGTTTGATAGAAAATCCTAAACTTTTTCATAATAATCTCCCTATAAGAGCCACCAAAACCGGTGGCTTTTTTTCTACGTACCTTAGTGAGTCAAGTCCAGTAGGGGCGTAGACGAACTTAGGGTACGTTGACGCAGTTCGAACGACAGTGAGAACTACGATCCTTAATACGTTAGTGAACTTGAGTACATGGATGCCGTGCGGAACTACTTTTTACAGGACAACAAAATAATCTCCACGAGAGCTCTGATTTTCGATCATGACTCTTGGGAGGTTTTTCATCTTTTATCTTTTGACATCACATATCTTTGTGGATGCGATAAGTATTGTAAGCAGTGACTACATTAGCAACGGCACTGACCCTTGAGCTACGTGCGATATCGGCTTGTAGGGCATTGGCCTCCTCTTGCAGATTCACTTGCGTTTCTTGGAATTGTTGCATTTCAAGCAGATTGTAGAATTTCAGGCAAGGTAGAGGCACGGCCTTCTGCGATTAAGGTTATATAGTCGGAAGAGGTCGTGGTAATTATAAAATTTTTGTGGGAAACCTTGCATCCCTTGTTGGTAGGCTGGTTGGCTGATTTCCTGGTTATAAAGGGCCTGGGCATTGGCAAGAGCCTGCTTGGCTGGGGCTACAAATACAAAATATTTGATCGCAATCAACCCACCCATCAATCCGAGCATCAGTAGAAAACCGTGCATCAGGTGACTTTGTTCTAAGAGAAAATCGTAAAGGCAAAAGAAGATTGAGGGCCAGTGTGACCGTGATTGGCCCATTGAGTCTCTTCGCTGCTTTATTTAATCGGTTTTGTTGGCGCTGAACTTCATCCCAAGCAACTGCTGCAGGGGCTGTTAGCACGCGCTTTTCATCTAATAGCTGTAAAATTTCTTGTGTCGTCATTGTAAATCTCCTTTTGTTATAAGCGTATCTTCTAGAATTGACCTTATTTTATCAAAAATCTCTCCCTAAAAAAAGGGCCATGTAAACTATAGTTTCATTTTTCTTAAAAATCGAATAATTTCTAGTTTTTTGTTAAAAATTAAACTCTGAGTTTAATTCCATCCCTTTTTGAGGTATACTAATGGTATGCTAATTGAAAGGAAGCCCCCCCTATGTCCTCATCTTCTCCATTTGGTCCAACATTTCGTAAGATTCGTGAAGCACGCGGTCTTTCTCTAAAAGAAGTCGCTGCAGACATTGTCTCTCCTCAGTTCCTCAGCCAATTTGAGCGTTCTCAAAAGGAGTAACCATCGAGACATTCTCTCGCCTCTTGCTGTCTATGGGGGTGGATTGGGACACCTTTTTGTCCCATTATCCTGGCTTAACCATTCAAAATTTCAGTCCTATTTTGATGAAACACATCAATCAAGAAAACATGGATTTTCTGTCCATTATTGAGCGCTTAAAGCACGAAAAATCGCCTGTTGCAGAGGAGAACAAAGAGCTCTGGCAACTCTATTTGCGCTCGCTTGAAATCAATGTCAATAACGCGATGGGAAAAGAAATCCACCTGAAGACGCACCTGTCTCGATTCAACGAATCGCTCAAGAAGTGCCGTTTGCCTATCAAAATGAAATTGAGCAAGACTTCACCATTGCCCTTTTATCTGTCTTGCCCTATGAAGTCGTCGCTAAGATTCGAAAGGAATCCTTGGAACTTTTTGAAAGCAGTTATTCTGCCTACTCTGCCAATGCATTGGCCTCTTTGCTGTTAAATCTGGCCAACTATCTTATTAAAAAGAACTCTACCTAGAAGCTCTGAATTTTCTTCAATCAATTAACCAGCTTCGCAAGCGCAAACCGATTTTAAACACCAGTATTTCCATGCAGTTAGAATTTATACAGGTCTATGCCCTCCTTGGCTTAAATGACAAGGAAGGGGTTTATCGTGCCAAGCAGGTCCTAAAAGCCCTGGAAGGTTTGATTGCACTCGAAAATTTCGGAAGCCCGCTTATTCAAATCAAGACAAAATTCATGTTGCGGGTCAATGAACTCAACAAAACTGGCATTGATTTCTTCAGCGAATAAAGACGTCTCAGACTTTAGACCGATTCTTTCGGTCAGCGCCTTTTCTTAAGTTTTCTTTAAGCAAACCGCCTTATAATAAAACCATCAAATAAAGACCTCTAACTTTGTTTGATAGAAAATCCTAAACTTTTTCATAATAATCTCCCTATAAGAGCCACCAAAACCGGTGGCTTTTTCTACGTACCTTAGTGAGTCAAGTCCAATAGGGGCGTAGACGAACTTAGGTACGTTGACGCAGTTCGAACGACAGTGAGAACTACGGTCCTTCTCCTTCATTTGTATCAATACTCCAATTTATGCTCAATCTATGTTATAATGAAGAGAATTTTTGTCTGAGGAGGATTTATGAAAAAAAACACATTCTATGCTATTCATCCCGGGCATCATTATGCTTGGGATTATTTTACGAACACCATTTACTACGCTTCCGACGGTCTTGTCTGACATCGCTGCTGGTTTGGGGTAGATGTGAGCTCTCTGGGACTATTGACTAGCTTACCACTTCTCACCTTTGCCATTTTCTCACCTTTGCGATTCAATTTGCTAAAAAGTTGGGGATTGAGCGCCTCTTTTTTCTAGTTTTGATCGCGATTACGATCGGATCTGCTATTCGGATTATCAACCTCCCTTCCTCTATCTGGGAACCATCTTGATTGGAGCTGGCATCGCCTTTCTCAATGTGCTCCTTCCAAGCCTCATTCAGGCGAACAGACCCCGCCAACTAGGCATTCTGACCACTTTGTACATCACTTCTATGGGGATGTCCACAGCGATCGCCTCTTCTGTCGCTGTTCCGATCACCAAAGCCACTTCTTGGCAAGGTTTGGTCAACATCTTGACAGCCTTGTGTGCTCTTGCTTTGGTTATCTGGATTCCTAACCTTCGCTACAACCACCGACTAAAAAAGGCTGCTACTACGGAATCTAGTAGCAAGTGGTATACCAATAAATATGTCTGGGCTATCATGATTTTCGGAGGCTTGCAGTCACTACTTTTCTATACAAGTATGACTTGGCTTCCGACCATGGCTGTTCAAGCTGGCCTTTCAAAGGTTGAATCTGGACTACTGGCCTCCGTGTTTACCCTGATCAGTCTCCCATTCTCCTTGACGATCCCAAGTTTAACGACACGGTTATCCGATCGCAATCGACGCTTGATGCTTGCCATTGTTGTCGGAGCAGGGATTCTGGGGGTAGCCATGCTCTTAATCCCGACCAGCAACTTCTTCTACTGGTTGGTATTAAATGCCCTAATTGGAAGTTCCGTTAGTTCGCTCTTCCCTTACCTCATGGTCGCTTTCTCTATGAAATCCAGCACACCTGAAAAAACAGCTCAACTTTCTGGACTTGCCCAAACCGGAGGCTACGTCTTTGCAGCCTTTGGTCCCATTCTCTTCGGCTACAGCAAATCTCTCTTCCACTCTTGGACACCAGCTATCCTCATGCTACTGGTCTTAACCATTATCATGGCGATTGCCCTTTATCAGGTGGAAAAAAGTCGATCATATTTTATAACCATTGTCCGGCTGGAAGATTCGTCTTCCGGCTTTTTTTTGTGCACACAAAAAAGAACTAGGCTCTAGGCCTAGTTCAATGTTTTATTATCCGTTAAATGAGATATGCACGTGGTCATAGTGGTTTGCTGTATCTCCACCACGGTCAGGCATTTGGTTCCAAGTGTTAGCTGGTCCGTAAATGTTGTCTACTGGCATGTAGAATTGTTGTTTCCAGATAACATATGAGATACCTGCACGGTCCATGTTGTCAATAGCATATTGGGCAACTTGATCCCCGAGTTGTGAACTGGTTGGTACCATTACGTCCACTGCAAGTCCTTTACCATGATCGTCTGGATCCCCTTCACGGTAACCACCAATGTTTGTGATACCAAATTTTGCAGCGATTTCTTGACGGAAAGCTTCCGCTTGAGGTTGAAGGTGTGGATCATTTGGAATCGTATTTCCGCTCGTTGAGGTTTCTGCTACTGGTTGCACTTCTGGTGCTGCGACAGTTTCTGCTGCTGCAGGTTGTGCTGCCGGGCTTCGTCTGCAGGAGCTGGTGTTTCAGCAGGAGCTTCTGGTTGAGTTGCTGGAGCTTCAGGAGCAGAAGCTGGGGCTGTTTCTGGGTTTTGAGTTGCAACATTGGTAGCTGGAGCACCGTAGCTTGGTGTTTCTGGAACAGCTGGTTGTGCTGGTGTTTCTGCTACTGGTACTTCAACTACAGGAGCTTCTTGAGTTTCCGCTGCTGGAGCAACTGGAACAGCTTTGTTATCTTCGTTAACTGGTTTTGACAAATCGTTGACAGCGACTGTTTGGTCATCAACTGTCACTTGGTTTGTTGTCAAGTCAGCACTTGCAACGGTTGCATCTGTCGCACCTGCTTGAGGAGTTTGGATTTCAACTGAAGTTACTTCTTTTTGATCATTTACTGTTGTTTTCAAAACAGTACCTGGGTAGATCAAATCCATGTTGCTGATGTTGTTCAAGTTTGCCAACACATGAACATCGATTCCAAGCGCTTCTGCGATCGAACTCAATGTATCACCATATTTGATAGTATAAGTTTGTTGGTTTTCACCGCTTTGTTGGATATCATGTTTGATTTCATCTACTGAGCGAGCTACCCAATCTTCAAGTGTTTCTGCAGTGGCTTTTGTAAATGGAATCACTGCAAGAGCTACTGTTGAAGCGATCAAGGCTTTCGTATTAACTTTTAATTTCATCTTTTATCCTCTTTTTTCTTTGTTTTTTTGCTCAAGATTTTCTTGAACAAATGAACTACTATACTATCTTATCACAATTTATAAATAATAAAAGGCCTTTTTTGGCTATTTAACAAAACTGTATTTTTCTTGTAACATTTCGTCTTTTCTTGTCACATTGTTACAAACTAGTAACATAAAAAAAGGGTGGCGGAAGAAGAGTTCCAGGGTGAAAAAAACCTCATCAAGGAGCCGTTCCTCAATGAGGTTCTTATCTTTTTTAAGTCATTAAGGCTGGGTGAAAAACGCAAACTGTAATAGTACTAACTTCAAAGGCACAGTAGCTGATTGGATTTTTCTCTTGCTTTAAGAGCTCGGAAAAATCCTAATCAGCCTTGTGGGGGCAGGACAACGAAGCATTCTATACAACAGTGCTTCTGTCCTGCTCCCTATTTTCACTTTGCATTTTACGGGCTTTGTATCTTATTTGACCTTCATGATTCTGACGAGGTTGGCGCGTTCGGCTTCTTCGAGTTTCATTTCGATATAATAGATAGTCTCTTTGAGGTCTGGGATGGTCGCATACTGAGTCCATTCACCCGACGGCGGGTTTTTCGATTTCATCTGCCATGAGTTGGCAGCTTTTTTCGATTTCCGCTAACTTGAGCAAATCTGGGAGTAGATCCCCCATTTCTTGGATGGTGCTATCCATTTGACTGTTGGAGGCGAGGTAGCTATAAACCACGTCCCTTCATCATCTCCGTATGGATTATCGATTCGGGCATGGAGCTTGGGCACGCGCACACTCATGACATTTTCTTCCTCGATATGGAGCATCACTTCTCGAGTGGGAACGGCGAAGATTTCTTCTACCATGAGGTCGCTCTCTAAGGACTTGGCCATCACGAAATCTTGCATATTGCCCACCAGCGCTGCCTCCACCTTTTGGCGCAGACGATTATTCTCACGCACAGCTTCAATAAAACGGCGCATGAGTTCATCCCGCTTATCCTTGAGCAACTTGTGCCCCCGGGTTGCTGTCTTGAGGCGCTCTTTGAGAATATTGAGCTCCATCCGAGTTGGTTTTACATTTAATCGTGCCATAGACTAATCCTCTTTGTTTGGCAGATACTTGTCAATCATCTCATCCTTGATCCGTTTAAGCTCTGTTCTTGGAAGGATGGATAAGAGTTCCCAACCGAGATCCAAACTTTCCTCAATCGTCCGATTGGTAGTGAAACCTTGATTGATGTATTCTTGCTCAAAGCGGTCCGTAAATTTAACATAGAGCTTGTCCGTATCTGACAAGGCAGATTCCCCAAGCACTACGGCCAGTTCTTTGGCTTGTTTTCCTTGAGCGTAAGCCGCAAAGAGCTGGTTCATGGTCGCCGCATGGTCTTCCCTGAGTCTTGCCTTCACCAGAACCCTTGTCCTTCAAACGAGAAAGGGATGGAAGAACATTGATCGGTGGGCGGTAACCACTATTGTAGAGATCGCGGGACAGAATAATCTGTCCTTCGGTGATGTAGCCTGTCAAGTCAGGGATGGGGTGGGTGATGTCATCTTCTGGCATGGAGAGGATCGGAATTTGGGTCACAGATCCTTTCTTTCCAACCAAGCGTCCTGCACGTTCGTAGAGGGTTGAGAGGTTGGTATAGAGATAACCTGGATAACCCCGACGACCTGGAACTTCCCGGCGGGCAGCAGATACTTCCCGAAGGGCTTCACAGTAGTTGGTCATGTCGGTCATGATAACCAAGACGTGCATATCTTTTTCATAGGCCAAATATTCTGCTGCGGTCAAGGCGATCCGAGGAGTCGCAATCCGTTCGATAGCTGGGTCATTGGCTAGGTTGATAAAGAGGACAGAGCGGTCAATCGCACCTGTCTCCCGAAGGTCGTTCATAAAGAACTCGGCTTCTTCAAAGGTAATTCCCATGGCCGCAAAGACCACGGCGAAGTTTTCTTCCGAATTAAGAACCGTCGCTTGACGAGCAATCTGGGCCGCCAACTCCTTGTGAGGAAGACCAGAACCTGAGAATACTGGGAGTTTTTGGCCCCCGAACCAAGGTATTCAAATGGTCAATGGCTGAGATCCCTGTCTGGATAAATTCATCTGGATAGTCCCGTGAAACAGGGTTGATGGCTTGTCCATCAATGTCCAAGTATTTCTCTGGGATAATCTCTGGACCGCCATCGATGGGTTTGCCCATCCCGTTAAAGATGCGTCCGACCATGTCTTCAGACACAGGAAGTTCTAGGGGACGTCCGGTAAAGCGGACTTTGGCTTTTTCCAAATTGATCCCGCTAGATCCTTCAAAGAGCTGGACCATGGCTTTATCTTCTTGGACTTCGAGAACTTGTCCCTGACGGGTCGTTCCATCATGAAGCTTGATTTCTACTAGTTCATTGTAGTGAACTCCTTCGACCTGATCGACAATCATCAAAGGGGCCAACAACTTCGCTGACAGTACGGTATTCTTTAATCACGCTCATTGTCTACTCCTCCTTTTGCGACGATTTGGTGTAGGGTTTCTACGATTTCTTCTTTCAGGGCTTGAATGGTTGCCAACTGATCCTCATGGATGAACTTGCTCCGGGCAATACGGTCTCGAAGAGCTACGGTTCCTTCCATGATTTCTGTGAAGTAAGCCCCTAATTCTAGTGCTTTTTGACTTTCTTGGTCAAAGGTTAAAATGTTGGTCAACAAGGCCACCTGCTTGCTGAAAGAGGTATAGGTATCGACCTCATCAAAGGCATTTTGTTGCAGGTAGTCTTCACGGATCATCTTAGCCGCATTCATGGTCAAGCGGTCTTTTTCAGACAAGGAATCTAGACCAACCAAGCGGACGATTTCTTGCAATTCACTTTCCTTTTGAAGCAAATTCATAGCACGGGTCACTTTTTCAGACCAGCTGATTTGTTCATGTAGATCGATATAGCGACCGACTTCATCTTGGTAAAGGGAATAAGAACTCAACCAGTTGATGGCTGGGAAGTGACGACGTTGCGCCAACTGAGCATCTAATCCCCAGAAGACCTTGACAATCCGCAAGGTATTTTGGGTCACCGGCTCTGAAATGTCTCCACCTGGAGGGGAAACGGCACCGATGGCGGTAATCGAACCTTCACGCGCAGCGGTTCCAAGTGTCTTAACCCGACCGGCCCGTTCGTAGTACTCAGCAATCCGGCTACCAAGATAGGCTGGGTATCCTTCATCCCCTGGCATTTCTTCTAGACGACCAGACATTTCACGAAGAGCTTCTGCCCAACGAGAAGTAGAGTCCGCCATGATGGCAACGGAATAGCCCATATCACGGAAATATTCGGCAATGGTAATCCCTGTGTAGATGGAAGCTTCCCGCGCAGCTACTGGCATGTTCGAAGTGTTGGCGATCAGAACGGTCCGTTGCATGATGGATTGACCGGTCGTTGGATCGATCAATTCTGGGAACTCATTCAGAACGTCCGTCATTTCATTCCCACGTTCCCCACAACCAACGTAAATTACGATGTCTACATTTGCAAACTTGGCTACCTGGTGTTGCACAACTGTTTTCCCAGCTCCGAAAGGACCCGGAACAGCTGCAGCTCCACCCTTAGTCACTGGGAAGAAGGTATCGATGACCCGTTGACCGGTGACCAAAGGCTCTACTGGAATCAGTTTTTGTGCAAAGGGACGGCCTCGACGAACCGGCCATTTTTGCATCAAAGTACCAGTAAAGAGGCTACCATCTGCCTGCTCGATCTCATAAACCGGCTCTTCTACTGTGTAAGAACCTGCTGCGATCTTGGTCACACGTCCACTGACACCAAAGGGCACCATGATGCGGTGCTCCACCATATTGGTCTCTTGAACGGTACCGACGATGTCTCCAGCGACCACTTCTGTCCCTTCAGTCACGCTTGGTTCGAAGGCCCATTTGGTGTCACGGTCTAGATTTGGAACTTGCACCCCACGAACCAAGAAGTCACTGGCGGTGACTTCTTGGAAGCGTTCCAAGGGGCGTTGGATCCCGTCAAACATCTGAGAAATCAAGCCTGGTCCCAATTCAACAGAAAGGGAGCTCCGGTTGTTACCACTGGTTCTCCTGGACCGACTCCAGACGTTTCTTCATATACTTGGATAGAGGCTTCGTCCCGCCGCATCTCAATAATTTCGCCAATCAAACCAAGATCGCCGACCCGGCAAATGTCTTGAATATTGGCCTCCTGCATCCCTGATGCGACCACCAAGGGACCGGAAACTTTGATAATTTTTCCTTGAGTCATGTATTCCTCCTGGGAATCCTTTGTTTCTTTGTTTTACTTTTGTACTATCTCTTAGAGATTGCTTTTGTTGGCCATTGGCATCGAAATTACTTGGATCCAACCAGGCTTCGAAGCGCTGTTTGATAGCTGGCCATTCTTGGTCAATGATAGACAACCAGTCTGTATCACGGGTACGACCTTTATAAACAATAGCCTGACGGAAACAGCCTTCATAGGTGAACCCTAAGCGCTCAGCTGCTTTGCGAGATGCTTGGTTTAAGGCATCGCATTTCCACTCATAGCGGCGGTAGCCTAAATCTTCAAACACGTAGCGCGCTAACAGATACTGGGCTTCCGTAGCCATGCGTGTTTTTGGAGCGCTGGTGAGTAGGTCACTGCTCCGACTTCGATCACCCGATTAGCTTGATCGATCCGCATGAGAGAGAAAGTCCCCAAAGCCTTGCCTGAATCTTTGTCTACAATCGCATAGTAAAAGCGACCTTGGGCTGTCATAAGATCATCTAATAAGTGGTCCCACTCCTCTTCATTGCGGGCAGGGCCTTTGAACAGAAAGGTCCACATCGCTGCTGGAGAGTCCGGCCCGTAGACCTGATAAAGATCTGCTCCATGTTTTTCTTTTGCGAGGCGCTCGATCACGGTATAGCGACCTTCGATCCGCTCAATAGCTGGCAGAAGCCCCGGTGTAAACTCCGGCAGTGCATCGCCAATCGCTTGACCAAATTCATTTGTTCTCATAAAATATCCTGTCCTACTGCTTTTTCGACATTATCACGAATCCGCTGTTGGCCCAGTCCTGTAGTCCCTCTATGGGTCGGGATAAGAATCAAGGCTGGTGTCAGCTGCTGGTCGTAAAAAGCCACTGTTTCTGGAATGGCCTGAGCAATATCCTCTGTCAGGTAGATAATCCCGAAGTTTTTCCCGACTGAGTTTTCGCAGGGTATTGATCGCTTCTTGTGGCTCTGTGACCGGATAGGTTTGAAAGCCAATCAGGCGAAAAGGAAGGATGGCGTCCCGATTGCCCACAACGGCGATCTTATAGGTCTGTTTGTCCATAAATCGGTCTCATCCTTTCTTTGATTTCTGCTAGCGGAAAACCATTGTCCAAACCAGAGAGGACCAAACGAAGGTTGGTCACCTCTAACTCTTTTCCGTAAAGATAACGAACAAGAGGGAGTGGTCCATCAACTTCAAAACGGCCAGCGTCTAGAAGACTGAATTTCACCAAACTTTCTAAATACTCCAACTCTACGGTCTTGAGTTGACCGGTGCGCATCTTTTCTTCATAAGTCTCTAAGGCGAGATCGTAGTCCAGCGGATTGACTTGATAAAACCAGGTCAACCACTGACCGGATTCTAGCAGGTCGATCACCTGATGGGCACTGAGGCTTCCTTCATCCGAGAGCAATTGGTGCATAAAACTATGCGGTTTTTGCTGATCCAAGGCCCGTTTGACCGTAATCGCATTGTAAAAGTCAATGGTCACGTCTACCAACTGCTTCAAAATCGGATGATCTAGGCTGTCTCCCTAAGTATCTCAGGTGTTTAAAATAAGCTAAGTCCATCCCGATTTCGAGGACCCGCAAGTCCTGATAGTCTTGGAATTCCTGCCAAGTTGCAGCCACTTCTTCCGCCATAAAGGCCGGACAATGCTCCGCAGAAAAGGTCGCCACCAAATGCTCGAGCACATCGAGAGAATAGGACCGATAGGGGTCAATAAGTGCCCCAACTTGCGCTCTGTCGCCTTGTGTTTTAGATAAACCTTGAGATTATGATAGGTGTATTTCAAGGTAAACAGGCTAACCAAATCTGACTGAGGGGCCACTTCGAAAGCCCATTGGTATTCTGCCAACAAGGCTGCCATCAGGCGGGCTTCAAGGGCTGCTAAATCCTTGATCTCGTGGCTGTCTAAAGCATAAGGTGTCCCTTGTAGCAAGCCTTCTCGGCTCACTGGAGGGACTTGCAAGCAACTGCTCGAACTGACTGGGACTGACAAAACTAGCCTCACGTACGCTGATTCCTGTATTAACTTGAGAATAGGTCCGTTCGCTCATTGCAACCTCCTAGTTCTCTTCATCGGTGAAAATGCTGGCTGCCATCTGGTAGCTTTCTTGCTCCCAAATGGAATCCACCAAATCACGGTAGAGATAGTTGTCATCAATCTTCCCAACCGACAAGACAAAGCCTGCTTGAGCTGGGAGCGTTGCATCTGCAACTGTCACATTCTGATGTGTCTGCTTCAATCTCTCGAGAGCTGCTGAATCAAATTTTGCAGCGCTCACCGCCCCAAAGGTCAGGGTCACAACTTGTCCCTGATAGCGCTCTAAGACCGCATCTACAAACTGCATTTCCTTTTCAAGGGGCCAAGCCACCATCGCTTCATAAGCATCCGCAAAGAGATCCTTTAAGACTCGTTGCTTGGTGACAAGGGTTGATTGGCGTTTTTATTTTCGATTTGTTGGGTTTCACGTTGCAATTGACGTTGAATCCGCTTGAGCTGCTCGGAGCGTTGATTGAGTTTGTCTTGAATCAAACGCTCTTCTTGCGCAGTCTCTTCTTTTAGGATGGTTTCCTTGGCCTCTTCTAAGAGTTTACGCCCTTTTTCGTGGGCTTGGGCCAAGATTGAATCCTTTAATTGGGTTTGTTCATCCATATCGTTTTTTCTCCTATTGCATGCGTCTTGTGTTTTCGCCTCGAAAGGCGAATCCATCAAAGCTAGCTCTTAGCCGACGCGTAGGGTCAATAGGAAGGACACAACGAAGGCCAAGATGGCGTAGGTTTCAACCATGGCCGCAAGGATAACCCCTTTCATCATGTCTTCAGGGCGTTTGGCCAAGATTTGCATCCCTGCTGTCGCAACATTTCCTTGGTGTTTGGCTGAGAAATAACCAACGATCGCAACTGGAAGAGCTGTAAAGAAGTAAGCAACCCCTGTTTCAAGTGGCATATCGGGCTTAATTTGCAACCAGATCAAGATCCCGATAACGAAACCGTACAAACCTTGTGTACCTGGCAACAATTGCAAAATCAAGGCTTGGGCAAATTTTTCAGGTTGTTCTTTCAAGAGCGCTGCTGCTGCTTGACCCGTTTTACCAACCCCAAGGGCAGATCCCATTCCACTAAGTGCAACGGCGATCGCCACACCAAATGCTGCAAAGAAGGCGCCCCCATGGGCTGAAAAATATGATGCTAAAGATTCCATGAATATACTCCTATTTATTAAAGATAATACTTATTTTTTTGTTTTAATATAGCGTTCAGAAGGTTTGAGAGGACGAAATGGCTTGCCTCCTCCTTCGTAGAACTTACCGAAGAACTCCACAAAGATCAAACGGGCTCCATGCACATATCCTGACAAGAAGGACAGGAACATATTAATGGCATGTAGAACGATAAAGAGCAGAAGCCCTACCGTAAACCGTCCAAGCGGTGGGAAGAGATTGACAATGAGGTTGAAGGCCGAACCGATACTGCTCCAGACAAGCCCAAGGCCATCAAACGGGTGAAGCTGACCAAGTCTCCGACATAGCCACTAACATTGTAGAGGTTAAAGAGACCAGACGCTAAACCGGATAGCTTCTTGGCACTGACAATGGAAACAATCAAGATCCCAATGGCATTCAAAATAGCTAACCACTTGCCAATCGGAACTAAAATGCTCATCCCTGGCAAGATATTGCCTACTGCTAGAAGCATTAAACCAAGTAGGATCAAGACCCAAGCAAAGCCAGCATTATAGGCTTCCGTGTAGTCTTTGAGGCGAACATTTTTCATTCCTCCTAGGAAGAGGCCCACTAAGACAGTGACAAAACCAAAGACCACTGAGAGGATCAGGATGGTCATGGCGTTACTGGTCGTATTGATCAAGGCAAAAGGCATCTCAAATCCAAAGAAAGAGCCATAGACCACCCCCCAAAGGGCAACTGAAATTCCGAGGAGACTGAAGAAACGAAGGTTTTTCGCTGTCCCAGGCTTGAGCTTGAAGGCTTTAAGGGCAAAGCCTGTCGCTACCGTTAGCAACAGTCCATAACCGATATCTGCGACCATCATGCCAAAGAAAACAAAGTAGAAGAGAGAAACGATCGGAGTCGGATCTTTCTCGTAATACTTAGGCAGGGCGTACATCTCTGTGACTAATTCAAAAGGCTCTACCAAGGCGCTATTTCGCAACTGGATCGGAACGTCATCCCAATCTTTTTCCGTCACATCGCGCGTCTCTAGTAAGACCCGAGAACCAAAACCTTCTTGCAAGAAGTCTCGCAATGAGGCCACTTGGGAGGTTTCAATCCAACCCTCTAAAGCTACCAAGCTTTGCGTGCTGGCAAGAAGCGATTTGGCTTCCTCACGAGCTCCCAAGCTCAACAAGTAATCCATCTGATACTTGAGCTGGTCCAGCTCCTTCTGGGAGTTTTGTAACTCTGCTAGGGTTGCTGCAACTACAGCTTCTTGCTCTTTGATTTCCCTTCTAGGCGATCCAAGTAGGCGGCTGGGACTTGCTCTTCTTCGTAGTCCAATTCTTTGAACCCATGGTCTTCCAGAAGCTCCTGAACAGCTACACGGTCTTCCGAACGATACAAGATGACATAGCCGTGTTCAGTCTCAGACGTAAAGACTTCTTCTAACTCCAGCTCTGGATGAGCTTTTAAGGAAGAACGAACAGCGTCTGTATCGCTATTTGGAATCGTCCCGATCAAGCCATGCACATAGTGAAAAGTAGCGAGGGCGGCTGGCGTCACCTCTAACGGTCGCCATTTTTCTAAGCGCTCTATCTCTGCCTTTGCATCCGCAATCTTCTGACGAGCCTTGTCTAACACGCGCAATTGGCGTTTCAACTTGGTCAATAGAAGATCCTCATCTCGAATCATCCCGTGGGCCTGCAAGTCATCAAAAGACAAGCTTAAGGGTTCTTCCTTCAGAGCTTGCAGGGCCTTTTTCTCAGGCATATAAGGCTCCAGAGTCTGAATCATTTTTTCGACTTGTTCTTGACGTTTTGCAGCTCTACCAAGGCTTGACGATTGTCCTCTGTCAAGGGTTGAGACAAGGTATTTGCCTCAAAGGCAGCCTGCCATTCTTCATGCTCACTTAGGTCATAAATCTGGATTTTCGCCTCAGACTGTAGCGCTAGTAGGAGACTGGCCAAGTCATCTTTGGGTAAGATGAGGGACAGTTTTTGCATCTGACTAACGGCCATAGCTTGCTACCACCTTTTCTACAATGGCTTCAACTAACCCAGCTCGCTTGTCGGTCATCGCCTCTTGTACCTTGGCATCATTGCGCGCAACCGTTTCTTCCAGATCTTTCGTTAAACGGACGAGTTTTTCTTGGGCGTTTTTTTCTGCCTCTGTAACCAATTGCTTGGTTTCCTCATCGTAATGCTGTGCTACTGTTGCAAGGCGATCGCGTGAATCCGTTCGGATTTGCTCGACTTGAGCTTCATAGCCTACGATCACGCCTTGAGCAGCTTGCTCGATCTCTTGCATCATCTCGAGTGTTGCATTCGACATCGTCACACCTCCTTATTCAACTATTGTTCTTCCAACAACAGTACAATTATCTTAAATTATACCATATTTTACATAGTTTTGTTCGGGGATTTAGGGATCGATCACTCCTAAAACGACCGTTTTTTAAGACAAGTTCTTCCCCTGATCCATTAAAAATTTGGCTACTGCTCCCAATCTTCCCGCTTCATTTCCTAATGTAGCCGTTACAATTTCTCTTGGTAAAAATCGTTGATCCTGAATAGCATGTTGCAATACATTTTTCAATAGTGGCAACAAAACATCAGATCGCGCAAAAATGCCACCTCCTAAAATTATCTTTTCTGGATTTAAGACATAAGAAATGGTTACTAACCCTTGCGCTAGATGATTAACATATGTTTTCAAGACCTTCAAAGCAACTGGTTCACTCTTATCCACCGCCTCAAAAAAAGTTTTACCGGTTTGATGGTGTAAGCCAGATGCTTCCTCATACATCTGAACGAGTGCTGACGCAGACGCTAAGGATTGCCAATCTGTATTCCCAATCGGTAAATATCCGATTTCACCTGCTGTAAAATTATGCCCGGATAAGATTTGTTCATTGGTGAAAATACCACCACCAATACCGGTACCAACCGTAATCATAACAGTAGAATGGCTATTTCTGGCTGCACCTTTCCATATTTCTCCTAACAAGGCACAATTGACATCATTTTCTACTGTAACGGGGATGGAAAATCGTTTCTGAATCTCGCTGGAAAAATCAGTCCCACTGTAAGAAGGAATGGTGTAACCTGCATATACGATTTTCCCTAATTGGCTGTCGACAACACCTGCTGTCGAAATAGCAACTCCATCTAAATCAATAATAGATTGATAGCCAGCAATGAGGTCACAAATTTGATCCAGTATACCATTTGTTTGGTTCTCATGGCATATATTGGTTCTCTGTTCTGAAAAATGTCCCAAAGCATTGCCATCTTCATTATATACATCCGACTTAATAGATGTACCTCCAATGTCGATCCCTAAAATATTCATTGTTCATCCTCCGTTTTATGTAAATTGAGGGCCGAAAGTGTATCAGTGAATATATGATTCCTTCTCTCTCTATCCAAGTCAACATAATAGGCATAAAAAATATCGACTACAACTAAGACTGGGAATTGTGGTGATATGAGCGTACCTTGGGGCAAACTTTCCTTTACTGCCACAGACACCAGTTCATCACACCGCCCTTTTAAAAACGCACTTATTTTCGATGTTATTAGAACAGTCCTAGAACCTTTTGCTTTGCTTGATACACAGCATCTAGAATTTCTTTTGTCTCACCGGATAACGAAATTCCAATAACCAGACACTCATCATCCAGCATGACCTCATTGACTCGTATCATGTGGTCATCGGTAATAGCCTTACAAATCATTCCCAGCCTCATAAAGCGAAATTCCATCTCACGCGCTACAAGACCTGAACTTCCAATTCCGTATATATAGACCCGCTTAGCCTTGTCTAACATCCGACTAACACGTAATAACTGTTCTTCATCAATCAAAGAAAAAGTCTTATTTAACAACTCTCCATAATCAGATAAGACACTTTTTGTAATATGTCGACTAACATTTTGAATGTCCTGATTTGACTCCTCAAACTCATAAACAAATTGACGATATCCTGTGAACCCACACTTCTTAGCAAATCTTGTCAAAGAAGAGAGGGAAACATACAATCGTTTAGCCACTGATTTTGCAGATAAATCATCTTGCATGACATGATCAGATAAAAAATAGTCAGCTATTTTCTTTTCTAAATCTGTTAAGCTTTCATAGACTGACTCAATGACAGGTTGTATACTTTTTTTTCTAATGTAACCATTTCTCCTCCACTCTGACAACATCTTCTAAAAACGGGGAAAGAGGCTGGGAATAGTCTCCAACCTCCATTAACAATTCATGAGAACATCCATCATCTTATAGGACCTTTCGATCCACTCAATGAGAGAAATCAGTGACTAGATAACAAGATCCTTCTCTCAAAAATTGTTCTATTCTCCCGCTCGGAATGAAAAGAATGAATAATGCGCGCTATAACCGCACTTTAAATACTATCTTGCGAATATCTTGAGCCTGATCGACTTTCAAACCTGTCTTATGCGCATCATTTGGATCTAATAATAAAATGGCACCTGGTGTAAAATGAATATCAAACATCGAATGGCCAGACATTTGTTGCCAATCCTCTTCTTTCACATAATCTTCCAAGTTCATATTGGACAGAAAATTATATGAGATTCGTTCTTTTTCCTTCGAATAGAACATGAACGTCATAGTAGTCTCGGTGACTTTCCCATACACGATGTTCTTCATCCGTTGTTTCCATTTCAATCACATTGTAAAAAAGAAATCATCAGAGACTGAATGTGTCCCTTTTCATCTTGACTGACATCATGTGTTTTAAATAATCTACAACTTTCTTGAGTGCAGGGTGTTGAATGTCCCGTGCAATCACTGCATCTTTTTATTGTACTAATTCCATACTGGAACTCCTTTCGAATTCAACCTGGGCTTCTTAAAAATAGCAAGCAACATCTTCTGATTGCTCTTATTCATTGAAATAGGGCCTTATTTTCTTATCGTATCAATAGCCTATAAAATGACAAGAATTTACTATTCTGTTTTACAATAGTTAAGCATTTGTGATTTCTGAAAGACTTACTTTTCGATCTTCTTTAACTGATAAAGTACATGCATCAGCGGTAGCGATTGATTCTAAAGCAGCTACACCATTGAGAAGTTTTTCATATTCTTCTGTAATTTCTCCACCTTTAATGATGTCATGTAGATATTCCATTTCTTTATCAATACATGTTTGTAACCATAATGGGCAACGTACTCCTGGTTTACCGTACGCAATTGCTCCATCCATACCACGACCGGTATAGATAGCTGTACGGTCATCATCTTCCTCTTGAGTTTCATGTACTAAGAAGTGTGATTCTCCTTCACCTTTAACACGAAGAGTACCTCCAGTATTGAACAAGTCAAGTTTGATAGCTCCTTCAGTTCCTTGAATCAAGACGTAGTGTTCACCCCAACGGAAAGCATTACCATATTCCAAAACAGCATAACGATCATCAGAGTATTCTAGGTTTACAATGAGCATATCATCTTCATCACCAAAGTTTTCACCTTTATGATATACATTGCCTCCTACCATTGTCGCTTTTTCAGGAAGCCCTCCCATGATGAACTGAATGCAATCTAATTCATGAATATGGTGGTACAAATGTCCTCCAGATTGAGAACGAAGTTTCTTCCATGATACAGTTGGTTGTTGTTCTTCCCAACCTGTACGAGCGGCATGGCAATAAAGAACTTTACCGATTTTACCTTGAGTAATCAATTCTTTAGCATGGTGTACACCATTAAAGAAGTTCATGATGTGACCAGCCATAAAGATAACATTATTTTCTTTTTACATGCGTCAACCATGGCTTTACAATCTTCATAAGACAATGCAATTGGCTTTTCACAAAAATACGTGTTTGCCATGTTGAGCAGCTTTCACAACAGGTTCACGGTGAAGGTAGCTAGGTGAAGCTACGATCACACAATCAATATCTTCACGTGCTACAAGTTCATCTAAACTTGCACAAACATCTGATCCCAATTCTTGAGCAACTTCTTCTCCATGATTTGGGTCAAATACCGCAACCACTTTTGCATCTTCAATTTTGTTCATTGAGCGAGCCAAATCAGCTCCAAAATATCCAGCTCCAACAATACCGTAATTTACCATAATTTTTATCCTCTATCTATATATTTTTAAATTTCAGCTTTAATTTTTTTCAAATCTTCAATCTTAAATGTTATATATGGTACAACATTTTTCATATGAAGTTCATTACGATACCATGAATCAAATTTTTCAAACATCAATCCAATACAGTACCTAAGGTTACATATTGTTTAATATTTTTTCATTTTATTTTTCCTCGTTTAAAACTTTGATAACAAGTTTTTTAACAGTTTCATCATTGCAATGAATCTTTGTTTGGTGAAGATCTTCTTCAAAAGTCACCAACATATTCCCTGAAGCAATTCAACAATTTGATAGTCTTTACTATCGTAAAAAGCAATATCCTTCTCTTCGCTAAAAGGTACACGTGACTGAGCACGAACTGGGGAAGTTACTGCCATTTTTTCTGTATTTTCAACAACAATATGAATATCTAAATATTTCTTATGATTTTCAAAAATATCTCCTGGAACTCCATCAGCTAGATAAGTCATACAATTTGCAAAAACATTTTCCCCGTCAATATCAATTTTCCATCAACTAAATCTGTCAAATTTGTATTTTCTAAAAAATCACAGACTTTTTGAAAAATGTTTATTGACAGAAGCATATCGTCTAAAATCAGATTGTTCAGAAATAATCATATTATTTTCTCTTTTCTATTAGTGACTAGTGACGAACTTCCCAACTTGAATCCGCTTTAATTTCTGAAATATCATAAATCGTTGTATATTTAGGTGCAGATACTTTATTTTCAGTAAGAACAGATACAATATAACCTGAAACTACTGATACAGAAATTGAAATCAATGAATATGCCCAGTAGCTAACAGCTGTTGGAGGAAGGAAGTATTTAATAAATACCATAACGATGGTTGATACAATCAGCGCTGCATAAGCACCTTGTTTATTTGCTTTTTTAGAAACAAAACCAAGAATGAATACACCACCAAGTAGACCAAGTACAAGTCCCATGAAACTATTGAACCATTCGTATGCAGATTTAATATCTGAATGAGCCATGATAACGGAAACAACAATTGAGAATAAACCTACTGCTAGAGATACGAATTGTGCAATTTTCGTACGACGATCGTCTGACATATTTTTAGAAATGACATCTTGAATATCCAATGTCCATGAAGTTGCAACAGAGTTCAAACCTGTTGAAATAGTTGATTGAGCTGCTGCATAAATCGCTGCCAAGATCAAACCTGTGACACCTACTGGTAACTGGTATGCAATAAAGTACATAAAGATTTGGTCTTGAGGGATATTGCTAGCTGCACTACCTGCATTTTGTACTTGATAGAATACGTACAAGCCTGTACCGATCAAGTAAAAGACTGTTGCAGTTGCAAGTGACAAGACACCATTTAGAACAACATTTTATTAAGTTTCTTAATATTTTGTGTTGTAGTAAAACGTTGAACCAAATCTTGAGATGAAGCATAGGAAGACAAGATTGTAAAGCCTGAACCCATCACAATTAAGAAGATGGAGTTTGAAAGCAAGTTAGGATCGAAAAGTTTTTCATTTGCAGCAAGGAATTTCCCGTTTGCTAATGTTTCTGCTACTGCACCAAAGCCACCTTTAATATTAGCCATCAGTACAAATAAAGCTACAACGACACCACTAATCAGAACCACACCTTGAATAAAGTCTGTCCATAATACGGATTTTAGACCACCAGTATAAGAATAAACAATTGCAATTGCACCCATCAAAATGATCAAAATATTGATGTCAATTCCTGTCAATACTGATAAACCAGCTGATGGGAGGTACATAATGATAGACATACGTCCCAATTGATAAATAATAAACAAGAGTGCTGAAATAATACGAAGTGCTTTAGAATTAAAACGTTTATCCAAGTAATCATATGCCGTATCGATGTCTATCCGTGCAAAGATAGGTAAGATAAAACGAATTGTCAGTGGAATAGCTACAACCATCCCTAATTGAGCAAACCATAAAATCCAGCTACCTGCATAAGAGTTACCAGCGAGTCCCAAGAAGGAAATCGGACTGAGCATTGTGGCAAAAATGGATACCGAAGTAACATACCAGGAACCGAACCATCTCCTTTAAAGAACTCTTTTCCTTTCATCTCTTTTTTAGAGAAATAGATACCTGCAACCAATACCACAAGTAAATAAACAATCAAGATAATTAAGTCAATTATTGTAAATCCTGTTGTGCCCATAACATATCTCCATATTGATTTTATTTATTATAAAAATTCTTTTCGTGCTTGTTGAATAAGTTCTGCTGCTTCTTTTTGCAATTGTAAGATCTTCTTCATGCAATGGTTCGAGTGGGGCTCTTACAGAACCAAGATCTAATTTTCATTTAGACGGAGAATTTCTTTGATCACTGCATAAAGATTTGCTCGACCACTGACCATTTTATAAATGACATCATTGATCGCATATTGCAATTCTTTAGCTGTTTCAAAATCGGATTCTTTGATTAATTCATTCAATTTCAAGAACAAATCAGGCATCACCCGTAAGTACCACCAATTCCAGCTTTTGCACCAATAACGCGGCCACTAATGAACTGTTCATCTGGTCCATTAAATACAATGTGGTCATCTCCTCCATCAGCTACAAACATTTGAATATCTTGTGTTGGCATGGATGAATTTTTTAACCCCAATCACCCGTGGGTTCTTGCGCATTTCAGCATAAAGGTCACGCGTGAGGGTAGTACCAGATAGTTGTGGAATGTTATAAATGATAAAATCTGTATTTGGTGCAGCTTTACTCATGTCATTCCAATACCGAGCAATGGAATAAGCAGGAAGGCGGAAATAAATAGGTGGGATAGCTGCAATAGCATCTACTCCAAGACTTTCAGCATGCTTTGCAAGTTCAACGCTATCTTTGGTATTGTTACATGCGACGTGGGCAATAACGGTTAGTTTTCCTTTAGCGACCGCCATTACATTCTCTAAAATCAGCTTACGATCTTCAACACTAAGATAAATACATTCTCCAGAAGATCCGTTGACATAAACCCTTGTACTCCTTTATCAATATGGTATTGAGTCAAAGCACGTACTCTTTCTGGGCTCACTTCACCATTTTCATCATAGCACGCATAAAACGCTGGAATAACACCTTCATATTTCTTCAAATTTGTATTTGTCATTTGGAAACCTCTTTCTTTATTTTGTTGCTTCTACAAATTTTTTGTAATTAATTGTGGACGTGTAATAGCTGAACCTACGACAACACTATAGGCACCTAACTCCAATACCCTATGGACTTTATCAGGGGTATCGATGTTCCCTTCTGCAATTAATGGATGAGATAGTTTACTAAGGGCTTTGCGAATAATTTCAAAGTCATTTGATTCGATTTTATCGCCTTTACTTTGCTTGGTATACCCTACCAACGTTGTTCCAATATAATCAAAACCTATTTGATCAGCCGTCAGCATTTCATCAATAGTAGAACAATCTGCCATCCACAATTGATCCGGATATTTTTTCTTTTACTTTTTGGAAAAAATCTTCTAAGCTTTCGCCATTTGGTCGTGTAGAAGTTGTGGCATCTATCGCAATAATATCCGGACGAACCGTCATGAGTTCATCTACCTCTTTCATAGTTGCCGTGATATAAACATCTGCACCTTCGTAATCTCGTTTGATGATCCCAATGATCGGTAAATTCACCGCTTTTCGAATCGCTGCAATATCAACAACAGAATTGGCGCGAATTCCAGATGCTCCGCCCTCCTCGGCAGCCACTGCCATACGAGCCATAATAAAATCACTATGCAATGGTTCGTCTGGTAGAGCTTGACACGAAACAATCAGCTTATGCCGTAACTCTTCCATGATTTAATCACCTGCTTCTTTTTAGTTTGTAAGCTCTTACACCATTAATCATAATACTTTAAAAATGTATTTTCAATACTTTTACTATAATTAGAAAGTACTTTCTAAAAAAATCCTAGCAATTCCTATATTTTTATTGTATATCTATTTTATTTATTATACAAATACTTTATGTTATTTATAAAGGTTCTTTCTTATCAAGCCATAAGAAAGAGTTCTTCCAAAGTGTTACCTTACTTCCATATTTATTTCTTATAGCTACAATTTTATGATTTCTATTTCTAGTCTTCTATTCCTGAAAGTAAATTTAATCTTTTAAGCACTTTTTAAAATTATTATTTCACCATTTAAATACTGATACTAGTTTCAATGTTTTTTTACTTGCTTTTACTTGAATAAAAGGGTGTCTCCATGTTATAATGTGTAATATATTATAGGAGAATCCTGTTATTTCATTTTGCGAGGAAGGAGGATTGCTGTGAAACAAGATCAAGATTTACGCTCGATTATTGCCAGTCATGAATCAGAGCTGACAGATATGGAACGAGACATTGCCCAATACTTTTTATCGTCAGAAGCGCGACAGCATTCCCTGTCTTCTTCTCGTGTCACTGAGTTACTCCATGTCTCAAAGGCTGCCTTAACGCGTTTCTCTCAAAAATGTGGTTTCACCGGCTATCGAGAGTTTGTCTATCACTTTAACGAAGAAACAAAAAATCAAAAACAGGTACAAGAACATGACGAACTCACTCTCAGCGTCTTGCAACGCTACCACCATATCGGTAACGTCACTGAAAATTTCGTCAAAGATCCCCAATTAGAGCATGTAGCAGATTTAATTGATCAAGTAGATCGGATCTATTACTTCGGGATTGGAAGTTCCAGCTTGGTGGCTCGGGAGATGAAATTGCGCCTTATGCGACTTGGTGTGGCAGGGGAAGTCGTGACTAATCAAGACGGATTTAATCAGACCACCAGCATTCTAGATTCCTCCTGCTTAGTCATTGGATTTTCTTTATCAGGCAAGACGAGCGCTATTACAGATAGTTTGTTGAAAGCCAAGAAAAACGGCGCAAAAACAGTCCTTATAACTGGCAATCCTGCTGGTGTCCACCAAGATTTCACTGAAGTGGTGCCCGCTGCACCTCTTCCAAGCAATACCTATATCGATCGCATCTCGGCGGTTCTCCCCTTACTAATTGTGGTCGACCTCATCTATGCCCATTTTCTTAATATCAACCGAGAACAAAAAGAAATCGTCTTTAATAGCTACTGGGAACACAAAAACTCTCTAGTCAACGTTCTCGAAAATCTTAATATGGTCTCCCTATTTAAAAAACCAAGAAGGATGAGATAAAACTCATCCTTCTTGGTTTTTGATTGTTCTAAAGAAGTATTTATACTCTATAATATTGAAACCATCTCATCTACCTAGGCCATCTTTTGAGTCGCTTTTTCCTTTACGACAAATACAAAGCCGATAGAGCCGACGACGGCTCCAAGCAAGATCCAATAGACCATATCTGATGAAGCAATTGGGCCTGCCAAGAGACCTGCTAGTAAAAAGAGATCGATATAGAGTCGGGTATCGCGATAGAAGGTCCAATTGAAATGGTAGCTACCTTCTGAATACTGACGTGTCGATACAGCCGGTTGAAAGACCTGAAGAAGGATCAAAATCCCAACAAAAGCAAGATAAGCGAGGCTAACTACCGAAAGCGGAGCCCGCATCGTCAAAGCTACAGCCGCTAAAAGCAAGACCAAGATCCAGAAATGGAAGTCCATCCAGAATTCACGATGATAACAAAACCGTTTCATAAGATCACACCTTTCTCTTTATGTAATCGTTTTCTGTACTTCTATTATAAGACAACAAATTTATTTTGCAAGGAATCATTGGCTTTTTGGGGTTGAAAATAGGACCAGAATATCTCTGGTCCGTCTAAAAAACTATGAACAAATATTCGTTGCCACTTCATTCACTGATATCATTTTCGATAATCACCTTGAGAGCATGGTTTTCACCCGCATGTTTAAAGACATCATAGGCCTTTTTCGACTTCTGAGAGTTTGAAGTGGTGGGTGATGAGCTTAGTCGCATCGATCTTGCCTGATTTCAAGACATTGAGCAACATTTCAGTGGTATTGGCATTGACAAGACCGGTGTTGAGGGTAATGTTCTTGATCCACAATTCGTCCAAATTGAAACTAACTGGTTTTCCGTGAACACCGACATTGGCAATATGACCGCCGACAGAGATGACGTTTTGGCAGACATCAAAGGTCGCAGGATAACCCACATTCCATTGAAATATCGACACCACGACCATCCGTCACTTCATTGATAAAGGCCTTGATTTCCGCAATATCGCTGGAGCAAATGGTATGCGTAGCTCCAAATTTCTTGGCTGCTTCAAGACGAGATTCGGACAAGTCCACCATGATAATGGTAGCTGGTGAGAAGAATTGAACGGTCAAAAGAGCCGCAAGGCCAATCGGACCAGCTCCAACGATACAGACATTGTCCCCTGGTTTCACATGAGATGGAAGCACCCCAATTTCATAAGACGTTGGGAGAATGTCTGAGAGCATGACCAAGGCTTCGTCATCCACAGTCTCAGGCGCATGATAAAGACTACCATCAGCATGTGGAATGTGGACATACTCTGCTTGGGTTCCGTTGATCAAGTGACCCAAAATCCAACCACCATCTTCACAGTGAGAAGGCAAACTACGTTTACAGTAGTAGCAGGTATTACAAGCTGTGACACAAGAGATGATAACCTTGTCGCCCACCTTGAAGTTATTCACTGCATCGCCGACTTCTTCGACGATCCCGATTCCTTCGTGACCTAAAATTGTGCCTTCCTTACAAGCTGGCACATCTCCTCCTAGGATGTGAAGGTCTGTCCCACAGATGGTTGTCTTCAAGACACGCACAATGGCATCCGTTGGATTTTTGATCACTGGTTTTGGTTGATCCAGCAGTTGCAGATTGCCTGCAGATACATAGGTTGCAGCTTTCATAAGCGACTCCTTTTTTGTTGGTTTGATAAAACCATTATATTTTCGTTTCTTTGTGAATATTATAACATACTAAGTAAGCGCTTGCAAGAATTTATAGGCACATTTTTAAAAGTTTTTTGAGCAAACAAAAACATTCCTCTTATCTCTACCAGAGGAATGTTTCAATCACCTTTGTTCTAATTGTTGGCGCTGCTTGTAGTACTCTTGCTGCTCGCGCTCACGTTCTTCTTCTAAACGCTCTTCATAGCGCTTTAGTTCTGCCTCAAACTCTTCTTGCAAGGCAAATAAACGCTCCAAGCCACTTTGAGCCTCCGCACTTGGGGCTTGAAAATGCAAGGCACTCAGCCAGTCCACTAAATTTTCTGTATGTTGGCGGACATCCATACGCATATCCGCATAATCCCACTCCAACTCACTGAGCTTTTGATTGAAGCGGTAATGTCGATCTTCTAGTTGTTCTAATTCACTATTTCCTGAATGGTACATCACATACCTCCTTTAATCGGACTCAATAAAATCGGCTTCTTCACTGCTTTCAGTGCTGTTTCTACCGCGTCCGCTGCTCCTCCTGTAAATCCATCTTTCAAATCACTAACGAGGGTCGTTGTAGCAAAAGAGCGCATCTTTTCGGATTGACCGCCCAAGGTTACCTGCAAACTCATCCCTTCCAACATCATCAAGGCTTTCTGCGTTGCAATCAAACTTCTGATCGCAATCCGCTCTTGCTCCTTTTTAATCTCTCGATGGAGCTCCTCAATTCGTTCTCTGTCCTCTCCCAGGATCTCTAACATCTTTTTTCTCCTACTTATGAAAAAATCAAAGGTCGTCGCTTGTCCCTTGTCCAAGTCCACCAATTGAGCTGATGCAGCCTCCAGCTGACCTGCCAAATCTGACAAGCGAGTGGAGTAGGCCTTTGCTTGGGCGAGGTTTTCCGCCTCTACTGCTTGGTCCCAACAAGTATCCATGGAGAACTCTCTAATAGTTGCTCCACTTCTGCGTCTGTTAAAAATTGGGCCATGCTGTGGGCCATTTGTGACACCTCAGCGACCTTATGAGAAACCGTCTCCTTAGCCTCTTCCAGCTTATCCTTGACCTCTGCCTCAAAGGCAGTTGCTTGCGCTGAAGCATTCTGCGCTACCGCCAGCACCAATTCCTCCCGCAATTGAATGGTCTGGGTTCAGACGCACTCGCTAGTTGCTGATGGAGGCTAGAAACGCTTGGCCTTTCCTGCCCATACATGGAGACCACCGAAGCAGATGATGGCTGATTTCCTGGAGTGGAAGTTTCCCCGATCTCGTTGGGGCATTTCAATAATTTTCTGTGCCTGATCTTGTCTTCCTTGCACGTCACCTTCTAACTCCATTTGAGATGGCCTCCTTTCTTGGATTTGTTTTCGTTTCCTATAACTGAAAAAAGGATCATAACCCTTCAGCTACAGGCAGATTCACACACTATAGGGTAACATAAAATAGCTCGGAATGCTATAAAAATAACACAATTTCTGAAAAAAAAAGTCTAATTTTTTATGAAAAAACGAGTTTTGGACCCAAATAGCAAAAATCCCCCACTCTTTCGAGTGAGGGATAGCTGATAAACATCAGTTATTCCTTGGCGTCTTATTTACGACGTCCTGGACGTTCCTTGTAACCATAGTAAGCATCTTCGATGATTTCTTGCATATGGTCTACCATTGGAAGACGATGGGTTAGCTGGTGAACATTGATCTTCGTAAGCAAGGAAGGCCAATTCACGAGAATGTTTCTTCCATTCTTTTTCATCAATGCCTTGTGCTTTGAAGTTCATTTCGATACCACAGCGTTCACCGAGTTCGTATACAGCTTTTGCGTAAGCTTCAACGGCTTCTTCTGGAGTAGAGCATGGAAGTCCTAACATACGAGCGATATCTTGGTATTTTTCATCTGCACGGTAGTAGTTGTACTTTAGGCCATGTAGCTGTCTTGGCTGGGCGTGTACCGTTGTAGCGGATAACGTACGGAAGCAAGATGGCATTGGTCCGTCCGTGGATGGTGTGGAATTGCGCACCGATCTTGTGGGCCATTGAGTGAGAAATACCGAGGAAGGCATTGGCGAAGGCGATACCGGCGATGGTTGACGCATTGTGCATCTTTTCGCGTGAATGGAAGTCCGCATTCTTGACTGAGCTTTCCAAGTTTTCAAAGACAAGTTTAATAGCTTGAAGAGCAAGACCATCTGTGAAGTCGCTAGCCATTTGTGATACGTAAGCTTCAGTCGCGTGAGTCAAGACGTCCATACCTGTGTCTGCTGCAACAGATCCTGGAACTGTCAATACCAAGGCAGGGTCTACGATGGCAACTGTTGGAGTCAATGAGTAGTCTGCGATTGGGTATTTACGGTTGTTGGCTTTATCAGAGATAACGGCAAATGGTGTTACTTCTGAACCAGTACCTGAAGTTGTTGGGATACCGATGAATTTGGTCTTCTTACCAAGTAATGGAAATTTGAAGGCACGTTTACGGATATCCATGAATTTTTGTACCAAGTCACGGAAGTCCACTTCTGGTTGTTCGTAGAAGAGCCACATAACTTTGGCCGCATCCATTGGTGATCCACCACCGAGAGCAATGATCGTATCTGGTTTGAAGGCACGCATGATCTCTGTACCACGTTCAACAGTTGTGATATCTGGATCTGGTTCTACGTCTGCAAAGATTTGGTAAACCACCTTGTTGCGACGAAGGTCAAGCTGTTCGATGATACGATCAAGGAAACCAAGCTCTACCATAGCGTGGTCTGTAACGATCATGACACGTTCAACGTCACGACATTTTTGTAGGTATTCAATTGAATCACGTTCAAAGTATGTTTTTGAAGGAAGTTTCATCCATTGCATGTTATTTCTCCGGCGTCCGACTTTTTTGATATTCAAGAGGTTGATGGCACTAACGTTGTCCCCAACAGAGTTGCGTCCGTAAGAACCACATCCAAGTGTTAATGATGGCAAGAAGGCATTGTAAACATCCCCGATACCACCGAAAGTCGAAGGAGAGTTGCAGATCACACGAATGGCTTTGACTGCTTTACCAAATTCTTTGGTCAATTATTCATCAGCAGTATGGATAGCTGCTGAGTGACCAAGACCGTTGAATTCAACCATTTGGCGAGCTTTGTTAATTCCGTCTTCACGGCTTTCAGATTTCAAAACTGCGATAACTGGTGACAATTTTTCACGAGTCAATGGCTCATTTTCACCAACTTCTTTACATTCTGCAGCAAGAATGTTTGTTCCTTCTGGGACTGAGAAGCCAGCTTGTTCAGCGATCCATGCTGCTGGTTTACCAACGATGTCAGCGTTCAATTTCGCACCAGCACAGTTTTTGCTGTTTGCTTTCACTCCAAAGCAGAATTCTTCAAGAAGTGCTTTTTCTTTTTTGTTAACAAAGTAAGTGTGGTAAGATTTGAATTCTTCAACAAACTCATCGTAGATTTCTTTATCGATGATGACCGCTTGTTCAGACGCACAAACCATTCCGTTGTCAAATGATTTAGACATGACGATATCGTGTGCTGCTTGGCGGATATTAGCTGATTTTTCAACATAAGCAGGTACGTTTCCGGCACCTACCCCAAGAGCTGGTTTTCCACAAGAATAAGCCGCTTTCACCATGGCGTTACCACCGGTCGCAAGGATCGTAGCAACTCCTTCATGGTTCATAAGGGCACTAGTTGCTTCCATAGAAGGTTGGGTAATCCATTGCACACAGTTCTCAGGTGCTCCAGCTGCAATTGCCGCATCGCGTACGATTTGTGCCGCATGAGCTGATGATTCTTGAGCTGATGGGTGGAAGGCAAAGACGATTGGATTACGTGTCTTCAAAGGAAATCAATGCCTTAAAGATTGCTGTTGATGTTGGGTTTGTTGTTGGAGTGATACCACAGACAACACCAACTGGTTCTGCGATAAGAGTCAAACCAGTGACATCATCTTCTGAAATGACACCAACTGTCTTAGTGTGACGCATGTTGTTTACTACGTGTTCACAAGCAAACAAGTTCTTAGTTGCTTTATCTTCAAATACACCACGTCCTGTTTCTTCATAGGCATGAAGAGCAAGCTCACCGTGTGCGTCAAGAGCAGCTACAGATGCTTTCGCTACAATGTAGTCCACTTGCTCCTGGTTCAATTTGTGCATTTCTTCAAGCGCCACCAGCGCTTTTTTGCACCAACTCGTCTACGTGTTTTTCAGCAGCGAGTTTCTTTTCTTCAGGTGAGAGAGTTTTTTTATCAGCCATTTGATGCTTTCCTCCAATGTTTGAAACCCTTATCCTTTTCTAGAACTTTTTCACGTTTTCGGAAATTTTCAAGAATAGTGTAAGAAATTTCTATTTGTTAATTATTTCACAATATAATTGTACTCTATTTTGAGATTTTTGTAAACACTTCAAGCAACTTTCACAAAGAATTTTTTGTAGTTTGTGAAAGTTTTATCAATTCCATTGCTGTAAAAGCAATTCTTTAACAAAATTGTGAAAAAATAATTAAAAAATTTTTTCTTCACAAAGTGATATTTTCAATTGATTTTTGTAAGCGTTTTCTTGATCTTACTAAAAAAAGCAGCTTTTTACAAGTAAAAAGTTGCTTTTTGTTTTATTTTGTTATGATTTGTTTTGCTTCAGTTTCAGAGAAGCATTGTTACTTCTTGACCGGGCCTTTTTCAGCCTTGTCAAGAGCTTCTTTGACTGTTTGAGCATAGAGTTCTCCACCATTGGTTTCCATATTGAAGTGAACGGAGTCTGTTCCCACCCAAATATTTGGATTTTCAATTGCTACTTGGTACCAGTCCGCAATGGTGATAAAGTCGTATTTCTTGGCGAGTTCCAACTCATAAAGACGAGTTTGAACTGATTCACTGGACTGATCGTTGGCATATCGACCATCATATGGTGTCACAAGGATCAAGCGACGGCCTTTTGGAAGTTTTTCAACATACTGATCCAGCAACTCTTTGTAGTTGCTCACGGTATTGGTTCCTAGGGCAATGACCACATTTTTAGGAGAACTTTATTGGAGATATCAGTCTCGAAGACCTTCATTCCATTTCCCAACTGACGGCTCACCACCGCATCAATCTGGATGCCAGGGATCGCTTTAGTCAGGTAGTCCTGCGCTCGCAAGTTAACGGAATCACCGATCATGGTCACACCATTTGAGACGTTATAGTCTGTTGCAGTCGCATTATCCACTTGCGTCCGTGTAACCTGCATTTTGCTATCTGCTTGATTGAGGCCACTTACAACCAGGCTCTCATCAAAAAGCTCCGACTGTTGGTGCAAAGGCAGAGATTCCGATCATCAAAGAGCCAGTGGAATCATGAGGTAAAAGATCGGCTTGGTCAAAAAAACTCAGATCCATCTTCATACCAAAGACACGAGGCTCCTTGCCTGCAATGTTTGGCTCTAAGATATAGAAAGATAAAGCTGTCAAAATCAAGGATAGGATAGTCGTCACAATAGCCGCCATCATATTTCCCAAATGTTGAGAGAAGATGATAAAGAAAGGCCAGTGGAAAAGATAGACACCATAACTGGTATCTGCCAAGAAATTGAGGATGGCTGGTTCTTTTTATCTGGCGTCTTTTCATGGAGAATACGGGCCGACAGAATCATGGCACAAGCTGCGATTGTCGCTGCTAAAAAGCCAAACAGATAGGTCCACAAGCTATCAAATGGCAAGAAAAGACTGAGCACAAACAAGAAGGCAAAGCTTCCACCCAAGACCGACAAAGTCTTTTTCATACTCCAAGACCGCACCAGCTTTGTAAAGTTCGGGCTGACATTGGCAATCCCTGTCACCGTTGCTAGGCACGATCCCGCAAAGAAGGGGAAGATGTGAGTGAAACTAGAGAAATAGATAGTGGAGAAGTTAGCTGTCAGAAAGGCGCGGATGAACATGGACAAGAAGGTAAAAAAAGAAAGAGCCCGCTGGATGCTAAGAAGAGCATGCCTCGGTATTTTTCAACCGTCTTGGCCCGCATAGCCAAGAACCATGCTAGAAGCGCCCATAGTACATAATAATGCACTTCTAGGGCCAAACTCCAGGTATGAAGAAAGAGATGCGGAATGAAGTTGCTTTCGTGGCTACCACCCGTTGCCATCTCAAAGAAATTGGTTACAAAAACCAAAGACCGCCGCAATCTGAGTTCCAATACCAGCCACGTAGTCCCGTTGGACCATAAAGGTAAAGGGCATCACGACTAAGACCATAAAGACAAAGGGGGGTACGATCCGGTAAAAGCGCCGTTTCAAGAAAGCCAAGTAGTCGATTCCTTGCTTGCGCGCAAATTCATCGATCAAGAGCGCTGTAATCAAAAATCCTGAGAAGGTGAAGAAAATATCTACCCCAATGAAGCCTCCAGGAAAGGCTTTTTGGAAGAAATGGTAAAGCAATACCAATAAGAGTCCTGTAACACGGACAGTGAAAACCATTTAATGCGCATTTTGATAAATCCCTGCTTGAATGTTCCTTTGTATACGACGTTGGCTTCTGTGGTTAAGGTGCCTTTGCCCTCTGGCTGACCATTCACAAACTGTCCTTCATAGGTCCAGCCATCCTTGGACTTAAACTTACCATAGCCACTAAAAGAGCCATTGACGAGGTTACCTGCATAGGTATCCCCATTTTTTGAAGGTGACAGTTCCCTTGCCATTCATCTTGCCACGGACCAAACTTCCGTCGTAACGGATCGCCCCCTTGTCCAAGGTCAAGACGCCCTTACCTGGAATGGCTGAAAGGAAAACCATCAAAGCAGATAGAATAATCACGACTAATGCTGCTATTTCTAAATTTTTTTCGCGTCAGATAGACCTTATAAGTCTCATAAAATTCTTTCATATTCTGTATTCTCTCACATATCAAACTCTTAGGGAAGTGGCTAGCTGATCCAACCAGGCCTTACAGCCAGCCAGAACCCTGCGATAGGTCTCTTCAAAATCACCGGTATACCATGGATCTGGCACACTTTCAGCAGCAAAGAGCTGAATCTTGTGCTCTGTTCCCGCAGGAGCCATTTGCTTCAGATCTGCTACATTGTTTTCGTCCATCCCCAGGATCAAATCAAAGTTGTAAAATCCTCTTCCTTGATCTGTAAGGACGTCTTGGCTGGATCATACGGGACCTGGTGTTGTTGAAAGATTTTCTGGGTTCCCCGATGGATGGATTGCCATGTTCCCAGCTAGAGGTTGCCCGACTTTCAATCTCATACTGATCCGTCAAGTCCTTCATGACAAACTCTGCCATGGGGCTCCGACAAATATTTCCTAAGCAGACAAAGACGATTTTTTTTCATGATTCCACCTAACTCCTTGTTCGGACTGCCCAACCTAGCTGAGCTCTTGGCTTTCCACTATGGAAAACCAGCATACTATTACTATTATAACAAAAATGTGACAGAAAGATGACAAAGGGACTCCATCATTTTAAAGAAAAATCAGATTCCTTTTTCAAATCTGATCTGTTTCTCTATTTTGGAAAACGAACCTCTAATGGAGGCCATTTACTCTGCCAATTTTTCTTTTTCATCCGCTCTGTATAAACCGCTAAACGCTCGGGGCTGGCTAAAAAATGCGGAGTCGGCTGAACGATGAAGTCTTCGATATCCTTTGTCCCATAAGGGAGAAGAGCTCTAGCTGACCATCTTTCCTCAAGCGAACTGCAAGTGCCGTACACTGCTCGGGGGTATTTAGAAACCGCATCACAAGCACTGCGATAAGGAGCCGTCCCCGGACTATGCTGGTGCATATAGACTTGATTTTTGACTTCCCAAGCGTACTGGGGATAGGTCTTCTTTAATTCCTGCTCGATCTGCTGAGTCTCCTCATAGCTGATCGTAGGGTCATAAAAGACCAGATCCAGATCTGTCGTCGCATCAAACCCTGGTTTTCCAGAGAGCTGGTTCCAGATGAAATTGCGCACCGCACCCGCCGCTAACCAGGCATCTGTTAAGTTGAGATCTCGAATGATAGCCAAGACTTTCATCATCTCCGGATCCGCTTGAATTTGTTCTACTATTGCTTCTTCCGTCAGCATCTTCTTCTAGTCTCCATTGTAGGGATAACCCAGGTGTTCATAAGCCTTGCGGGTCGCCACGCGCCCTGTCCGGGTCCGCATGATAAAGCTTTTCTTTTTGAATCAAGTAAGGCTCATACATATCTTCTACGGTCTCTCGCTCTTCGGCAATATTGACCGATAGAGTCCCAAGGCCGACCGGGCCACCACCGTACATTTCAATCATGGTACGCAGGATCTTTTGATCGACATAGTCCAGCCCTTCATGGTCCACATCTAGCATAGAGAGGGCCTTGTCTGTAATGGTATCGTCAATCAAGCCATCGCCCATGATCTGAGCAAAATCGCGCACCCGTTTGAGCAAACGGTTGGCAATCCGAGGGGTCCCCCGACTACGAAGAGAAAGCTCTTCGGCAGCTTCGTGGGTAATCTCCATCTCAAAGATCTCGGCGGTCCGCTCGACAATCTATGTCAGATCATCCTGCTCATAGTATTCCATGTGTCCGGTAATCCCAAAGCGAGCGCGCAAGGGATTGGACAGCATACCAGCTCGAGTCGTTGCCCCAATCAAAGTGAAAGGAGGAAGGTCCAGATGGACACTCCGACTGCTCTCCCAGCGCCAATCACGATATCGATGTAAAAATCTTCCATGGCGCTGTAAAGCACTTCTTCGACTGACATAGGCAGACGATGGATCTCATCGATAAAGAGGACATCGCCCGGCTCTAGGTCATTGAGGATGGCTACCAAGTCACCGGCCTTTTCAATGACAGGACCAGAAGTCTGCTTGAGATTGACACCCAGTTCATTGGCAATGACAAAGGCCATGGTGGTTTTCCCCAGTCCTGGAGGACCAAAAAGAAGGACATGATCCAGTGCTTCATCCCGAAGCTTAGCCGCCTCAATAAAGATTTTCAGCTGGTCCTTGACCTTATCTTGACCAATATATTCATGTAAATATTGCGGGCGCAACGTCCGTTCAACGGCCTCTTCATCGCCCATGATTTCATTGTCTAAAATTCTACTCATACAGTCTATTATAGCAAAAATGATACCTTCGGTACCATAAATAGAATGTGTTTTTAAAGATCCTGGTTCTCACTAGCGTTCGTTAGAATAAGTTGAATGGTTGGCCTCATCGCCAACCTTTCTTTTTTTATTATACAGTCCCTTCTTCTTCATCTATCGCTCACCATTTCACTTTTATAATTATTTCCTTTAATGATAAAATTAAAGCAACAACGTTTAGGAGGTAAATTTATGTTTACTAAAACAAAGAAGATCCTTTTCGGTTTCTTGGCATTCTTTGCAGTGCTCCTTATTGCAGGATGTCAGTCTTCTCCATCGCAGTCTTCTAAAACAAATAAGTCTTCTCAAACAGATAAATCTCCTCAAACAATCAAAGCACCACAAGATCTTACAAAGGATCAACAAGGAACTTGGAAATGGACTGACCAACAAATGACCATTCAAAAAGTATTCCTAGCTTCTAATATCAAAAAACTTGCCGCTGTACTAATGCTTGATGACTTCGATAAGGTTAAGATGACGATGACCATTAAAGATAAAACCGTTGAATTGAAGTACCATTTTGATTACAGAAAACTGTATGAGGATCAAGCATTTGCAACAGGAGAGAACAAAGCGAATTATGAATCGTATTTTAAAAATAAAACTGCTGAATTTAAGAATTATATTCCAAATTTGAAACATACAAAGATTACTCTTGACGAACCTAATTATGCCTATGATTACTCTCTAACTGGAGAAATCGATACACAGAAACATACTATTACGTTCCCTGAAACACCTACATTTTTAAGTAGAATTGTTATGGGAACCACGTATAACTCGCTTGTACCCATTACTTATACTTACACCGTTGAAGGTAACCAACTAACACTTTATGCTGAAGGTAATGATGAACAAAGTCATTTTAGAGTAATACGTCTTCGTTTCAATTACGTAGGAGACAAACATTAGAAGGAGTGATCAATCATGAACAATATGAAAAAAAGTTCCCTATGGATGTTCCCTTCTTGCCCTTCTATTTGTATCAGGATGTGGGCAACAGAAACAACAGCAACAGCAACAACAAACAACCGCTGAGACTACAACAGTTGCAGAAACTACCACAGTAGCACCGACTCCAGTCTCACTCGAAGGAGACTGGAGAGCTGTAGATTTTAGAGATACCGTGGAACGTACTTTCTTAATTTATTATGATGATGCTGATAGTCGATTAAAGGTTACTGAAGCCTTCAAGATATCGTTCCGACTTAAAAAATTACAGGAACAGATGTAACTTATTCTTATAGTGCCGATATGAATAAGTATATTGATTTTATGCTGAACAGAATAAAGATAAATACCCTACAAAAGAAGAAGCTACTGCCATCCTTCTAGGCGTAAGAGAAAAGAAATTTGGAAGTTTTAAACATCAAACTGGAACGTTTGATAACGATACAAAAGTGTTAACTGCAACGTTAAATGATGGGGTTTTTAAACGAGAATGCAAAAACGATCGTATTCCCTGAAGTTCCAAACATCTTTGGAGTTCTACCTCTTTATATTAATTCTACAGACGTACCAATTACTTATCACTACGAATTGAATGGTGATATCCTTACAATGTATGCTGAAAACGTACGATGAAACTGGTGCTCATCTTGTTTATCCAATGAAATTCAAGAAAGTTTCAGATCCTAAAACTAATTAAATAACTCACTGAGAGTGGGACAGAAATCGGTAATTCGTTAGAATTCGATTTCGTCGTCCCCACCTCCGCACAGTTGAGTAGGGCTGTAAAAGCTGATGAAATCAGCGTAGTAGAGCCCACTCAACCACTGCGTCTTGCTCGACAATCCAAAAACAATTGAGAGGCTAGGACTTTTGTCCCAGCCTCTTTTTGCTAAAAAAAATAATTTAGGAAGCCTTGAGAATCTCATCTATTGGGTACTCTGCTACATACAATTTTTCCGTTTCTTATGTTGAATAATCGGTCAAGTTACAAAACAAATTTGTGATTCATTTGAAAGCCCTTGCAAAACAATTGTGTTGAACGTATAATATAATAATACAATCATCTATTTTAAGGAGGTCTAGCGATGATTAGACGTTATAAAAAATTATTTTTAGCATTCGTTGCTCTGCTCTCAGTCTTCCTACTAGCTTCTTGTTTTCAAAAACAAAGTGGCTCTAAAAATGCTGCTAAAACAGAAACAGCAAAAGTCGAAACGATTGATGGCGAATGGGAATTAGTCGATACTCTCGATGCTTTAACGGAATCCATCGGTGCCTATACCCTCCATGGAATCCACTTTGCACACTTGCTTGAATCTGTTAAAGACTTCAAAATGGACATGAAGATTGAAAACAACACGGCAACCATTAAATACGACTATAACATTGATAACTTTATTAAAGCTTTCTCCACTGTCACAACAGAAGCTAGAGGCAAGACTGAAGAAGAATTCAAAAAAATCATGTATGACTCTCATGAAGGATTTGCAAGCGACTTTAAGAAATACAAAGTCAGCATGAATAAAGATACTGGCGTGTTTAGCTACGAAGCAACGGGTTCTATTGATCAAGGTGCCAAAACAATGACCTTTGATGAAGGACTTTCCGTAGCAAACTCATTCTTCTTCTCATTCGGTGAAAATCGCGTTTCGCCAAACACATATCACTACAAATTAAAAGACGACATGCTTTATGTCACGATTGACGGAAAAGCGAAGAAAAATAATCTTCAGTTCACTATGAACTACACTTCAAACGTAAAGGAAGCACTACTCAAAAGACCCCGTTCCAATTGAAGGAAAATGGCAAGCCATCGACTTCCGACCAGCTCTTGAACGTAGCTTAGCCTTTAAAGATTTTGACAATGATGATTCGGCTATCAAGCTGATCTATCCTGAGGCATGGAAAGATTTAAAACCAACGTTGAACATTACAGATACATCTGTTGAATTCGACTATACTGTATCTCTAGCAGATGGTTTTGGAAGGTTCTACGATTACTTAAAACAAAAAGATGCATCTAAAGTGACTCAAACGAAAGACGAATATATTAAAGATCAATTTACCAAATTATCAGTCAATCTACAGGATGGCGCTAAGGACTTGCCCAATACAACTTATGAATTTGATAAAGGTAATGCTAAAATTCATTCTGTCTTGAAGAACGGTAAATTAGATACAGCAAACCAAACGATTATCTTCCCAGAAGCTATCAATATTGTGCAACTTGCAACCATGTCCATTGGACCTGTCGCTAAAGAAACTACGTATAAATACTCTATTGATGGAGATATTTTAACGTTGACGATTGAGCAACGCGATGGACGGAATAATCTAAATACGATTATTTCAGCAAAATTCAAAAAAAAAGTGTCTGATGCAACGGGCAAGTAGTCATTCCACTGCTCCTTGAGATTTTCTCAAGGAGCTTTTTCAGCAAAAAAAAAAAAGAGCTTACGCTCTATTAAAATACTTCGGTATTTGGTTCGGTTGAACTCTCTGAGTTCACCTCATTAATTTTTTAAAGATCGTAGTTCTCACTTGCGTTCGAACTGCATCAATGTACCTAAGCTCGTCTACGTCCCTATGGACTTGACTCACTAAAATTACATAGAAAAAAAGCCACCGGTTTTGGTGGCTCTTATAGGGAGATTATTATGAAAAAAGTTTTAGGGTTTTATCATTCAAAGTTAGGAGGTCTTTGATGATGGTATTAGTATACGATAGGAAGCTTAAACTTTTCTTATAGTTTTTCTAAAAATTTTTTTCGAGAAAGAGGAGGTCCCAAGCAAGTTCACATCCTTGTTTGGGTCACCCTTTCCTCCTTATTTCTTAGCGATGGCATGGTAGCTAGTCTTGCTGGTGAAGACTTGACCTGCTCTCAAGATGACCTTTTCAGCTTGGTCACTGTGAATGGCATCTGGCACTGTTTGGAATTCTAGAGCCAAGCCATTGTGCTGAACCATTGGTTGGCCTTGCAGATGAACCGTTTCGTCTACGAAATTGGCTGAATATACCACCAAGGCTGGGGCTTCTGACTTAAAGGTCAAAAAACGTCCAGATGGCTGATGGTAAAGAAAGCCGGCATTTTCATGCCCTTCTGGAAGAGCAAATGGATGGTCTAATCCTTCTACCAGGCGGATTTGCGGATCAGAGTCCTTAAAAAGATCCTCCAAGAGCATGGCTTGGTAGAGATGCTGAACAACCGGACTTTCTCTATCCACGGTCTGAAGAGGAACACCGTCTGGATGGATAGGGTAAAGCCCTTGATGGTTGATCTGAAAGACATGGTCATTGATCGGCTGGGTGAAGTTGCCTGATAGGTTGAAATAGCTGTGGTTGGTCGGGTTGACCAAGGTATCTTGATCCGTTTCTACCCGATAGGCAATCTCAAGTTCACCATCTTCCGTCAAACCATAGGTTACCCAGATTTTGAGATTTCCAGGAAACCGCCGGTACCATCTGCACGCTCTGTATACAGAGTGATTTCCTGATCCGTTACCGACTCAACGCTAAACAAAGCGCTGTCCCAGCCTGTTGATCCACTGTGGTTGCAGTTGGTACCATTATTGGCTTCCAAGTGATAGGTCTCTCCATTGAGTTCAAAACTTGCCCCTGCAATCCGGCCTGCTACCGGGCCAATACTAGCCCCATATTTGGGGCTATTGCCCACATAGTCCTCAAAGCGATCAAAGCCTAGAATAATATTCGTAAAATGGTCTTCTTTATCCAGGTGTCACATATTCTAAGATCGTCGCCCCATAGGTCATGACAGATAATTGGTAACCCTTGTCATTTTCGAGGCGATAAGCCCGAACCTCTTGATTCTGCCATTTCCCAAACACGCTTTCTTGATACTGTTTCACAAACCTTCTCCTCTCACTGTTTTTCTCCATTGTATCAGTTTCACAAGAAGAAACACTCCACTTTTTATAGAAAATTAGTGGCTATTCTTTATGAAATGGATGAATGATCACCCCTTGAACAACCCGATTGACGGTACCAGTTGGTGATGGCGTGTTCTGGGCGATTTTGCACCTTGAGCGAAGTCAAGAGAGAAATCAACTGACCGTAGATAATGTATGGGAAGGCACGGTAGATATCTAGGGAGTCTGCTGATGCTTTCACCAACACTTCCTGTACATGCTCGATCCCTGCAGCTTGATCGGTCAAGAGGACAACTTGACGGGCAATCCGATCTCCTGCAACTTCTCCAACCAAGTCCAGATCATACTGACGGGTATAAGGATCAATGGATCCAAAGACCAAGACGAGAGTCTGGTCATTGATGAGGGATTTTGGACCGTGACGGAAACCGACAGGACTCTCATACATGGTTGCGATTTTGCCTGCTGTTAATTCCAAAATCTTGAGCTGGGCTTCATGGGCTATGGACCAAAGAAAGGTCCTGCCCCAGGTAGATCACGCGCTCGAAGTCTAGATCGACCACTTCTTTGACCGCACGGTCCTTCTCCAAGATTTGCTCTGACAGATGAATCCAGTTCTTCTACTCGTTTTTCTTTCATCTCTTCCTCGCTTGGATCAAAGACCAAGAGAGCTGTCAAAGCATGGAGGTAAAGCTAGAGGTCATGGCAAAACCAGCATCGTTGGTTTCTTTTCGGCTGTAAGAGCAAGAGATTGCGCTCATCTCCGTGGGCTTGCTGGGCCAGTTTTCCTTCTTCGGCACAGGTAATGGTGATCTGATAAAGTTCATCGACCAAGCCTTGGGCCAACTGCACGGTTGCGACACTTTCTGGCGAATTGCCACTCCGGGCAAAAGATACTAAAATCGTCGGAACCTCTTTTTTTTCAAATAGGTTTGAGGATGAGCTACGATATCCGTCGTCGCAATGGATTGAAAATTCCAGTGGCGTTCATCGTGCACTTCCTGCAAGTATGGAACCAAGGTATCCCCCACATAGGCTGAGGTTCCTGCCCTGTCAAGATGACCTTGATATAGTCATGCTCTTGCCCAATCTTTTCTAAGAAAGCTTTTGATTTCCGCTTTTTCTTTCTTGGTACAAGCGAGCCGTTTCTTTCCAAACACTTGGTTGTTGGTAGATCTCACGTGTTGTGATCTCTGCTCCTAGCTCCTGCAAGTCTTCTTTTGTATAGTCTAACATAGAAACTGTTGTTCCTTTCTACAATCTAACGTTGATAAATGGGAAAGGAGCCTGAGATGATGCTCCCAGACTCCCATACCAACCTACTCATCTTCATCATCATCAAGGTTTGACAAGAGGTCATTGACCTTGACAATACTTTCTTTGCACGTTCAGGGTAGTCCCCTTCATTACCAGTCAGGCTACTATTGATGAATTCGATAACCATCGGAAGATTCATCCCTGCGTATAAGTCAATCGCACGTCCTTCAAGGATCAAGCGACTCACAGTGTTGCAAGGAGTTCCTCCCAAGAGATCAGCAAATACAATATAGTCTTCTAGACCTTGGACTATTGCTTCAAATTTAGCGGTAAAGTCTTCTGGCCCTTCTTCTGGTAAGAGTGCAACCGTATGGATGGATTCTTGTGGTCCCATAATCATCTCTGTGCTCGCTTTGAGCTCTTCACAAAAGCGACCATGGCTGACCAATACTAACTCTTTTGCCATACCTTACTCCATTATGCCATTCCAAAGAAGAAGTGGCCAAATGCTGAGAATGCGATTGCTGCAAGGATGATGAGCAAGATAGCTTTTGTAGAGTTCATACCCTTACGTCCAAGCAACCAGTAGATTACACCTGTGATGATTGCTGGTACCAAACGTGGGAAGATAAGGTTGAGCATATCTTGAATTTCAATCGCTTTGTCCCCAATGTGTGGAGTCCAAGAAACTTCAACACCAATCATGCTGGCAATCAAGGCACCGACCATGAAGATACCAAGTACAGAAGCTGCTTCGATCAAAGCTGTCAAGGTACTTTTGCATGTTGTTGATGAGGTTAACCCCTTCTTTATAAGCGAATTCCAATTGTTTCCAACGGAAGATATCATAAGCAACTGCAACTGCAATCCAAAGAAGATACCGGCTGGGTTTCCTGCAATAGCCAAAGTTGCTGCGATTGAACCCATAATAGCTGGTACCAATGATCCAAAGATTGAGTCCCCAAGAGGAGCGAATGGTCCCATGAGACCTGTCTTGATACCATTGACCGCATCTTTTGATTTAACGCCGTCTTTTTCTCCCATAGCTAGGTCAAAAACCTGCAATAATGGTGTGGAAGAAAGGTGATGTATTGAAGAATTGCGTATGCAATTTCATCATTTCTTTCAATTCTGGAGTGCCGTCACCATACATTTTACGCAACTGAGGCAAGAGCATGTAGAGGTAACCAGAACCTTGCATTCGCTCGTAGTTCCAGCCCAATTGGAAGGTGAAGAGGCTACGTTTGTTGATTTGATTAAAATCTTCTTTTTGTTAGTTTTGTAATTAGAATTCGTCATCTTCGATTTCCCCACTTTCTACATTGCTTGCTGGAGCAGCTACGACTGTACGTTGGCTGTTTTGAAGTGTTGCACTGCAAGGAAGATACCGATAATGGCAATACCAATCATAGATACACTCTTGAAGTTGTTAACAAAAGTAATACTTGTTCTTTTGGAAGTTTAGCGAACACATCAGAACCAACAATGCTAGACACTGCAGCACCAAGGCTTTGAACATTGCTATAAAGCACTGTCAACATTGCTGTTAAGCCAAAACCAAGTGCAAGATAGTGAAGGTTACGACGAACAGGAAGGTAACGAAGCAAGATCGCAAATCCAAGACCTGGAAGCATTTGACCTGCGAGTTTCAGACCGTTTGCCAACCATTGATACATTAGCAAGACCTGTAACAACAGTTTCTACGAAAGAACCACCAAAGGCAAGCGCGAAGAAGACTGGAAGGGCACGAGAAAGAGCCCAAGGAACAGCACCAAGAAGGTAGTTGCGTTCAAGTCCTTTATAGTCGTAACGTTCGATCGCAGCAGCTACACGGTGAGCGAGGTAAGTTGTAGTCATACGACCAAGAATATCAAAGTAGGTCAACAAAGTTGCTACCGGAACGGCGATTGTAGAAATCGCAATCTCTGGATCAATCCCTTTTGCTACTGAGAAGGCAGTCGCAAGAACGGCACCAGATGTTGCGTCAATACGAGAAGCTCCACCGAAAGTACCTACACCGAGCACTGTCAATTGAAGAGAAGCTCCGATAAATAGACCTGTCTTTAAATCCCCCATGACAAGTCCTGTAATGAAACCAGCAAAGACTGGTGATCCTGCTGATGAAACAATCGTCAACTCATCACAGATTTGATAAGCTGAGTACAAAGTAAGTAGTAAAATTTGCCACCATTGTATCATGACAATTTCCTCCTAAAAATTTTCTTTTACTTTAATAACTTCATAAAGTCTTCTGCAGTGTCGTTTGGCACCATCTGAGACGTAATCTTTACACCTTTTCGTGGATCTTGTTGAAGTCTTCCACATCCGCGTCCACCACATTGATCGAGCGGATAATCGCGCGTGTCTCATCGGATTGAGACATATTGCCGACATTCAGCGTTTCAAGCTGAACGCCTGCTTCGATCAAACGAAGGAAACGATCAGGTTTGCGAGCTACGATAAAGAGTCGTTGGCTATCATATTTTCCAGCCAAGATATTTTCCGCAGCTTTTGCGACTGGCAAGATACTGAGCTTAACACCAGGTGGTGTCGCTAGTTTCAAGCCACTTTTTTCGATATCATTTTGAGCGACTTCATCATCGATCACCATGATACGTGAAACATTTAGTTTGGTAGTCCAAAGATTGGCTACCTGCCCGTGGATCAAACGTCCATCGATACGGCATCCTACAATAGTCATAAGTTTTCCCCTTTACTTCTTTGAATGTAGGTTGTTGAACAAGTTCAAGTGTCTCTTGGTAACGCCCTTCTGTCTCAAAGACGATCAGGCTATTGGCTCCTTCTTTGAGGAAACCATGAGGCACGTAAAGTGAAGTGGTCGGTCCGACTTCCCAGAAGCGGCCAAGGTTGTGGCCATTGACAAAGACGACCCCTTTCCCAAATCCTGTCATATCCAGATAAGTGTCAAGGGTGATCCAGCTGAAAATCATATCGGTAAAAGGCTGGAGCACCTGCCTGCCATTCCTTTGAAAAAATCGAGCTGACTGAGATCTTGTAAATCCAGTGGGTACTGCTTCCAATGAAGGTGGAAGTGCAAACCACACAGACACCTGTGCGAATGCCCTTGTGCTGGCTATCAGCTAAGAGCTTGTGCCCATAGTTGACACGTCCCATATTTTCAAGCAAGATTTTTAAATTCGTAACCGCTTTCTTTTTTCCTTTGATAAAAAGATCTTCACCGATCTCTGTTTGGTATTGTGTTGCTACATGTTGATCATCCAGGTAAATTTGTACCCGATCCCGACCATCAATGATGCGCAATTTTTTCTTCTTCCGCATCCAACTCAAGGTCTGTCTCATATAGGGAGATAACCTGTGGTTTGCCCCAGCTCTTCCATCTTTTTCAGGATAAAGGCTGGTCTCGACCTGAGCCAAATTGTCCAGATTTCCAAAAGACTAGTCTTGGCTGCCAATTGCAAGGTTTGTTCTGGCAAACACTCTTTGATGAGTGGTTCCTGCTGTGGGTATTCCGGATAATAAGTCGCCATCATTTTTGAATGGCATAATACTTCTCTGTCGGATTGCCCTGCTCATTGAGCAAAGCCCCATAGTCATAGGACGTCACCTGTGGCAAGTCTAGCGTTCCCCGAGCTGAGCAACCATTCATGAAGCCGAAATTGGTTCCGCCATGAAACATGTAGAGATTGATGGAGCCGAGCTCCAAGACCTCATGGACAGCTTCTGCCAACTCCTCTGGGTCCCTGTGAATCACAGGTTCCTTCCAGCGGGTAAACCAGCCATCCCAGAATTCCATACACATCAAAGGCCATTTCTTGCCGTATTCGTCAAAGAATTCTTTGCATCTGACCGAAGTTATAGGCTGCTTTGGAACCGAAGTTCCCTGTCACAAAGAGGTCATCTTCGATCAAGGTTCCTGCTCTTAGCGTCGCTCGCCATGGACCATCTGATGTAAAGAGGGGACAGGTCACACCTTTTTTCTTCATCAAATCCCGAATGGCACGAAGATAATCCTTGTCTTCTCCATAAGAGCCGTACTCATTTTCCACCTGCATCATGAGGATTGGACCACCCTGATCCACTTGGTAGGGTGTCAACAACCCAAGCAAGCGTTCATAATAACGATCCACTGCTTCGATAAAGGCTGGGTCTGATGAGCGGATTCGCAGGTCTTCTTCCAAGAGCCAGGCTGGTAATCCACCAAATTCCCACTCTGCACAGATAAAGGGCGACGGCCTTACAATCATGTAAAGTCCAAGGGATTGGGCTGTTTGAATGAAACGCTCTAGATCCAATCGACCACTAAAGTCAAACTGCCCTTTGCGGGGTTCATGCGCATTCCAAGGGACATAGGTTTCAACCGTGTTGAACCCCAATGCCTTTAGATTATACAAGGAATGATACCAGTCTGCTGGGTCAATTCGGAAATAATGGATCGCTCGGATAAAATCTTGAAGGGTTGATCTTTTAAATAGAAAGCATCGCGAATCTCAAAACTCCCATAAACGCCCCCCTTTCTTATATGTAACCCTTTTCATTTATTAATATAATAAATTATTTAAAAAATGTCAACACTTTTATAAAAAATATGTTAAAATAGGGTTAAATAAGAGAAATCTAAAGAGAGGTAGCACTATGGCAATTCCAAAGTACCAACACATCAAAGATGAATTGAAGCAGCAAATTATCTCCGGAAAATTTGAAAATGGAGATAAATTTTATACTGAAGCTGAACTCATTAAAATTTATGATGTCAGCTCTATCACCGTTGTCCGTGCTTTGAACGACCTCGCTGCTGATGGCTACATTGTCCGTCAGCAAGGAAAAGGAACCTTTGTTTCTCGTGCTCGAAAACACAAACTGGTTGAATTTTCAGATGTTGAAACCTTCCCAATCCAAAAGGCCAAAGTCAAAGTTCTCTCTATTAAACGTGGAAATACCTTAAGCATCCTAGACAAACTAGGCCTCAACCCAACGCAATTCTACTATAAGATCGAACGGACTCGCCAGACAGGGGATGATACCTATATCTTCCACCAAACCTATGTTCCTGAACAATACATCAATCCAAACTATCCAAATTTGGAATACTACAGCTCTATCTATGATCGCTTCAAAGAAGACTACCACATTCATATGAATGACGAGCACTTCGAAGAAGTCAACGAAATCGTCTTTCCTACACCAAGCAAGGTTGCTAAAGTATTGAAGATCGATGAAAATTTCCCAACGGTCAAACAAGTGAAGACGACCAAGCTAGAAGCGACTGGCCAAATCCTTGAATACACGGAAACCTATAAACGCGGTGACTACTACAAGATTAAATTTATCTCCTGTGACCGCGATCACTAAGAACCAAAAAGACTGAGACATCTCGGTCTTTTTTATAGCTCCAGTATAGCATGTTGAAAACGATTTCTAAAGACCTCTTTAAAAATATATATAATTAGTGATAGTTTAGCTATAAAAAGTTTAAAAAGGGGAGTGGGAAAGAACTCCGACTAGTTAAAAAGAGTTCGTCTTCCCCACCCCCGCACAGTTGAGTAGGGCTGTAAAAGCTGATGAAATCAGCGTATTAGAGCCCACTCAACCACTGCGTCTTGCTCGACAATCCAAAAATAATTGAGAGGCTAGGACTTTTGTCCCAGCCTCTTTCGTCTATTTTTCAAATTCCCTTTTTCGTTGCGATTAGTCACCCAAACCGATGCGTTCAAAAATTTCATCCACACGCTTGGTGTAGTAGACTGGATTGAAGATTTCATCGATTTCTTCTTGAGTGAGACGAGAAGTCACTTCTGGATCTGCTTCAAGAAGTGGTTTGAAGTCCACTTGGTTGTCCCAAGACTGCGCAGTCTTAGGCTGAACAAGGTCGTAAGCTTGCTCACGGGTCATGCCTTTTTCAATCAAAGTCAACATGGCACGTTGGCTGAAGATCAAACCAAATGTAGAGTTCATGTTGCGAATCATGTTTTCTGGGAAGACTGTCAAGTTCTTAACGATGTTTCCGAAACGGTTGAGCATGTAGTCGATCAAGATGGTTGTGTCTGGTGCGATGATGCGCTCAGCTGATGAGTGAGAGATATCCCGTTCGTGCCAAAGGGACACATTTTCATAAGCTGTGACCATGTGACCACGGATCACGCGCAAGACCGGTCATGTTTTCAGAACCGATAGGATTCCGTTTGTGAGGCATTGCTGAAGATCCTTTTTGACCTTTGGCAAAGAATTCTTCCACTTCACGTTGTTCAGATTTTTGAAGACCACGGATTTCAGTTGCCATCCGCTCGATAGAAGTTGCGATGCTCGCAAGAACTGCAAAGTACTCAGCATGAAGGTCACGAGGAAGGACCTGTGTAGAGATTTCTTGAGCACGGATACCCAATTTGTCGCAGACGTATTTTTTCAACGAATGGTGGGATGTTGGCAAAGTTACCAACTGCACCAGAAATTTTACCAGCTTCCACACCAGCAGCCGCATGCTCGAAACGATCGATGTTACGTTTCATTTCGCTGTACCAAGTTGCCAATTTAAGACCAAAAGTGGTAGGCTCCGCGTGCACACCGTGGGTACGACCCATCATGATGGTGAACTTGTGCTCCTTGGCCTTGTCAGCGATGATATTGAGGAAGTTTTCAAGGTCCTTGCGGATGATGTCGTTGGCTTGTTTGTATAGGTAACCATAGGCCGTATCTACCACGTCAGTAGAAGTCAAACCATAGTGAACCCACTTACGCTCTTCACCAAGCGTTTCAGAAACCGCACGTGTGAAGGCCACCACATCGTGACGAGTTTGCTGCTCGATTTCCAAAATACGGTCGATGTCAAAGTCCGCTTTTCGCGGATCAAAGCCACATCTTCCTTAGGAATTTCTCCCAATTCAGCCCAGGCTTCATCCGCCAAGATTTCCACCTCAAGCCAAGCACGGTATTTATTTTCTTCAGTCCAAATGTTCGCCATTTCTGGGCGAGTAACGTTCGATCATATTATTATTTTCCTTTCTTTTGATGTTTCACATCAGTTAGCAACCGGCAATCACTTTATTCAAATTCTTCTTTTCCAATCCACACTGATGGATAGTGATCTAGTGTATTCAAATCCGTATCCAGCGGGACATCATAGATAGCTAAATAGTTTTCAGGATATTGAGCAGTCAGCTCTTCATACTTAGCTTTCACTTTTTTGTGATCGCTACTAGCATACAAGACTTCAACGACTGCTCCCGTCTTTTCTTTTTCAACAAATGCGTTGACAATAAGTTGAATCATAAAAACCTCCTAAATCACAATTCAACATCCAACTTTAAAATATCCCCCTTCTCTCCATAATGGAGAAGTCGCAGATATTCTCCCCAAACTCTGGACTTACCAATGTCTGTATTCATCCAGCTATCCCGACCAATCTCAACATCCTTGTAAAGGCATTGAAGGTATATGGGATGTAGCGAAGATGCTTTGGTAAGTGCTGAGCCAAGGTTCGCCATTGCCTACCAGTCGCGTGACTTTTGCAAATGAACATAACTGTCTCAACAGTATTAAAATCAAAAACTTCTTTGGCAAATAGTACGTTTTCCAAAGTATTGCTAGAGGAGTTTTTCAGATTTAATCGCTTCTTCAGGAATGCCTGCAGCCAGCAGATGTTGGATAATAACCTCTGCCTCTGTATGTCCATTCCAATCTGGATGAGGCGTTCCTGTCAAACTTCGGCCACCGGTCACAATAATTCGTCTTACATAACCTTTTTGATATGCCTCAATAGCTTTTCCCAGTGACCCGGGTGAGTCCCACTGAAAACAAATAAAACATCACACGGCTGAGGTTCGATTATTTTCCCAAAAACACTCTTAGTCAAAAGGAGATTTCTTTATTAGAGAACTCTTTCGGAACTTCTGGACTTTTCGGAATAATCGGTTTCATCTATAACATTTCCTCCACAGATTTTTAAAAATCAATCCCTTTCCCAAATTCCTCAACCTCGTCTGGCACATCACTAAACAACGTCACATGCCCCATTTTGTGGTTGTGCTTTGCTTCTAGTTTACCATATAAGTGGAGGTGAGCGCTTGGATTTTCTGTCATATATTTTTCAGCAGCTTCGACGTGTTGGCCGAGAACATTGAGCATGACAGCTGGCGCATGAAGGTTGATCGCTGGGAGTGGTGCTCCGAGAACACCCAAGATATGCGTGTCAAACTGTGAAAAAATCGCAGGCTTCAATCGAATAATGTCCTGAATTGTGTGGGCGAGGTGCAATTTCGTTGACGATGATATCATCAGCAGTTGCAAACATTTCCACACATAGCGTTCCAGACAGGTTGAGTTGTTCAGCGATTCGTACTGCCATGGCTTTGGCTTTTCAGCTAGACTTTCTGAAATGCGAGCAGGCACAATGGTTTTGAAAGAATGTTGTTGCGGTGGATATTTTCCTGAACGGGGAAAACCGTCACGTCCTTGCCATTTCCAGACACGATGACCGAAATTTCAAGATCAAAGTTGACAAATTCTTCCAAGACGCAGTCTGCCGAACCAGCTAACGCATATGCTTCTTCCAAGTCTGCTTCTGAACGAATGACCTTCTGACCATGGCCATCGTAACCACCGGTCGCAGTCTTGAGGACATAGTTTTTCGATAGGTCAATATCTGCCAAGTCTTGGCTTGAGGCCACGACCTTGTAGGGTGCCACAGTGACTTGTGCCTTCTTGGAAAGGAAGTCCTTCTCAAAGATTCGGTTTTGAGAGATGCGGAGTAGGTCTGTCCCTTGTGGGAGTTGTCCATCTTTGATAACGGCGTCTAAACCATCAGCATCCACATTTTCAAATTCATAAGTGAGAACATCACAGCGATCTGCCAACTGACGAAGGGCATCCACGTCGTCGTAAGGGGCCACGATGATTTCCGCCACACGGGAGGCTGAGCAATCCGCTGCTGGATCAAGGCGATAACCTTGTGTCCCATGTAGATAGCTGAGATCGCCATCATCTGACCAAGCTGGCCACCACCGATGATGCCAATGGTTTTAGTTGAGCTCATTTGTAGACTCCTCTGCGATTTTCCTTGTTCTTCTGCGAAATCCGCTAACGCTGTCGCAATAGCCTGGTCCTCTACCGAAAGAAGACGAAGGGCAAAGAGGGCCGCATTAGTCGCACCAGCTTCACCGATTGCCATGGTTGCAACAGGTACACCACCTGGCATCTGAACGATGGAGTAGAGCGAATCCACACCGCTAAGAGCTCGTGATTTGACGGGTACGCCGATAACCGGAAGGGTTGTTTTAGCAGCAACCATCCCTGGCAAGTGAGCTGCGCCACCTGCACCCGCGATGATGACCTTGATGCCACGGCTACGTGCTTCTTCGGCATGTTTGAACATGAGGTCGGGCGTCCGATGGGCGGAAACAACTTTCTTTTCATAAGCGACACCGAAGTTGTCGAGGACTTCAGCTGCTTTTTGCATGGTTGCCCAGTCGGATTTTGAGCCCATGATAATGGAAATTACTGGTTTCATTTTTCTCCTTTTTTGATAATGGTCTTAGGTGGTGGGGACGGAAGCAAACCTTCGGTTTCATTCCTAAAACATTGAGCCTAAAAGGTCTCAATGTTTCCCCGACCAGAACAGAAACTGTTCTGGTCTTTTCACCACGGCGACCATTATCGGATTGGCGACTTCGTCGCGCTATTCTTGTACTTCTACTTTATCGCCTTGCTACCGATATCGGTTCGGTAGAAGAGGCCTTCTGTATTTTGGTTATTGAGTTGGCTGTAAATAATGTTTTGTCCGTCTTTGACGGTGTCTGCTGTGGTGACGAGCATGTAAAACGTCCGCCGTTTGAGAGAAAGGTCTTGCCCATTTTCAGCGAACTTAGCACCGGCATAGTAAGTGATGATATCGCCTTCTGTCTTGGCTGGAAGCTTGACACCTTTCTCATAAGCCAGTGGATAACCATTTGAGGCTACAACTACGCCTAGTGTCACACCCTTATCCGTCCAAGTAATAGCTGGCTCTTTGCCATCCAAAATGTCAGTGATATTTTGCGCAAAATCAGAAGTCAAACGAGGCAAGATGATTTTGCGTTTCAGGATCGCCAAAACGTGAGTTGAACTCGATGACTTTAGGGCCGTCAGCTGTCAAGATAAGACCAGCGTAAAGGACACCAAGATATGGACGGCCTTCTTTAATCATACCTTCAAGGACTGCATTGACAATAGTGTCAACCGCTGTGTCAACTACGCTCTGTGGCAAGTGAGGAACCGGCGCATAGGCACCCATCCCACCAGTGTTAGGGCCCCTTGTCCCCATCATAAGCACGTTTGTGGTCCTGAGCCGTTGGCATAATGTAGAATTTATCTCCATTGACAAAGGCAAAGAGAGAAAACTCTTCCCCGTCAAGAAATTCCTCGATGACCACTCGCGCACCTGAGTCGCCAAATTTATTGTCCAGAAGCATCTCGTGAGCCGCTTCGACGGCTTGCTCCACTGTCTCCGCAACGACGACACCTTTACCTAGGGCCAAACCGTCTGCTTTAACGACGATTGGAGCGCCTTTTCTTCGATGTAGGCCTTGGCTTCCTCGAAATCTGAAAAGGTCCCATAGGCTGCTGTCGGAACGTCATATTTGACCATGATTTCCTTAGCAAAATCTTTAGACCACCCAGCTCAGCTGCAGCCTTGGTCGGACCAAAAGCCTTGAGACCAGCTGCATTGAAATCATCCACGATTCCAGCTGCAAGGGCATCATCTGGGCCGATAAAGGTCCAAGCAATATCGTTGACTTTTTGCGAAGTCAATCAGCTTAGAATGTTCGGAAATTCCAATATTGATCAAATCCAGACCATCTAATTGCATCCCGTCATTACCAGGAGCCACAAAAACCTGCTCAACGTTTGTAGACTCCAACAATTTCTTGGCAATCGCATGCTCACGACCGCCAGATCCAACAACCAAAAAGTTTCATTTGAAAGATACCTCAATATCAAATAAGACTATGGGCAAATGCCCATTAACGACGATCATTCGGAAAAATTAGCCTTTTTAAAGAATTATACAGTATCATTATAACATATTTGTTCGGAGATATGGGATATATATATAAAACACCACAACCGTGGTGTAAATTAACTCTTTATATTCAATTGAAGTCATTACTCTACAAACTACATTAGTAAACTGCATTTAGACACGTAGTTTATATTTAATTTTACTTTTCTCAATAATTTCATTAATTTGACAATATGTTTTGTATCTCGCTCTTTTACATACCTCAAAGTTGTCCTTTGAACTAGGTAACAGAAAGCTTACATCTATACATAATTGATAATATTTAGGCTGTTTTGGTGCTCCATTTAGCATCCTTACTTTTATTTCATTGACTACATAATAACCATATTTACCTGGTTGACAACCTTGACTCGAAAGTTAGCCTCTAACTGTTTAACAAAGCTTTTATATCTGATTTGTCTATAAATGGATAATATTTTTTTTTATTTTATTATTATAAAATTGGTTATCTTCGTAGAGATACATGAGCACATCTTGCAAAAATTCTTCATTTGAAAACTTTCTTAGATATTCTGGATAATCAATTTTATATAGTCTAGCAAATAGACTAGTAGACCATTCTCTTGCAAATTCTGTAATTATAATGTATACGCTAATCAAGAGAAAAGCATTATCAAAACGAAAAGTACTCTAAAATATCCTACAGACAATAATGTATTATATGGTGACTTCTCCTTAAGATGAATATCCCATAATATAACATGAATACTTCTTTTTTCCGAAGAAGTGGTGATTAAATATAAACTCAACAGTGACAACGATGCAAGGGTTAAAATAAATAATTTGCTAATATAAAATAATCGTTTTATATTATCATCGACTTTGTGACGTGAATATCTATAAGTAATCTAACTTTTTCAGAACATAAATGATAAGCAATTGCTGATAAAGCTGTAAGGAAAGATATTATACTTATGTCTACTCTGCCCCAAACATGGAGTAAAAATAGTAACATGTATAATCCATATCCTATAATAATTGGCTCTTTAAGTTTGTATAATTTAGGTAAAGTACTAAACCTTTTTGAAACATATGACGAATAAAAGATAATAACCCCAAAAAAAAATATGTTAGAAATAGTCCTAAAGCAAAAAGCTGTCGTGTCTCATGCCCCTCAAATAATGCACATAAACCAACTGAAATGGAAAATATTAATGGTGATCTAAATAACCAATCATCTAATCTATCTATCTTATTTCCATAAAAATCCTACATATATTCATCAGTATAATTATCACGAATAAAAATAGGGGTATTCCTATTTCATTTCTTATGTTAAACTTATTAGTTTCATATAACTTAATCAACACAATTATTAAAGGTAGAGTAAAAAATAAATTATTAATCAACAGTCTGTAATCGAACTTTTTTCTTTTCCATAATTAATCCTCCATTTTAACATTATATATTATTACAATACCTATGTAAATACAGCTATATCCTCTATAGACAAACATAAAAAAGGCGGCCACTCGGACCGCCTATTGGGAGATTATGAAAATAAAAAAGTTACTTAGGATTGATGGTAGTATATCCTGAGCAACTTAAGGGAGGCTTAAACGCAAAAATATCTTCATTTTCCAGAAAAACTGCGAATAGGTAGGTGGAGGTTAAAATGAAGAAAAAAATTACTTAATTGTCTTTTACCGCTAGCTTGTCTAGCGACTGTATCGGTTTCGTGTGGCAGCTCTGCTCAGGCGGCTGTTCTCGGGGATGACTACCCTTCCTCTTGGAAATATGGTGGTTTCGGCGTAGACCCTTGGACCATGTATTGGCGTCAGTGTACGTCCTTTGCAGCCTATCGTCTCAGCAACACCAATGGTTTCAACCTACCTGTAGGCTATGGAAATGCCATCACTTGGGGCAGTATCGCACGTGCCAATGGTCACCGTGTTGACATGAATCCTGCTGTAGGGAGTATTGCCTGGTTCTCAGCTGGTGTCAATGGAGCTGGTCACATGGGGCATGTCGCTTGGGTTGCGGAAGTTCATGGTGATCAGGTGACCATTGAAGAGTACAACTACGATGCGGGACAAGGGCCTGAGAAGTACCACAAACGTAGCTTCCATAAGAGTCAAGTGTCTGGCTATATCCATTTTAAAGACATCGATTCAGGAGCTCAAAATGGAAATCCTACTAACCCTTCTATCAAAGTTGGCGATACGGTCCGCTTCACAGGAACCTTTCGTGTCACGTCTGTGTCAGGAAATACCATCACCAGCCAAGATTTAGCTGGAGGTACACCAACTAAACACAATATCGTTGATCCTGGACCGGTTCTTGAAGTTGATGGACGAGGCAATCCAACATCAGACCAGCACCTAAATCCTGGTGAGACCTTTACTATTCCAGGTAACTTCAAAGTGCTAGCCATTGACCCACCTAGCGATGGCGTCCTCGTACAAATCGGAAATCGCAAGACTTGGGTAACCCAATATGTCCTTGAAAAGGTTTAAATCTATTGAACAATCGTGAGAACGATTGTTTTTGATGGTATGAGATCTTCCGCATTTGCCAAGTAGGGCTGGATGATTTTGTATAGGTAAATTCTTATTTTTCAACAATATTATCTCACTATTATGATATAATTTAGCTAAATAAGTTTTCAATGGAGGATAAAAATGGAATCTGAGTATCGTCATAGAACTATACAGGAAGAAATTGACCACAAAAATTAATACATTAAATAAAACAAGAAATAATCGAATAAACGCAAGCGAAAGGTTATATTCATATAGTAATAAATGGAACATCGTATTTTTCTTCATGAATGTAATTGCCGTAATCATGCTTGTTACTTCTATTTATTCAAAGGGATCCTCTACCAAAACTATGATTTCTGGAATATTTTCATTATATACTATTATTACCCAATATGTTTATAATTCACTTAATTATCGAGAACGTGCTCTGAAATTTCACTACAATGAACTTGAACTAGAATCTCAAATCCTAGAGCTAAAGAATCTTTCTCGTAGAGCACGGAAAGCTTTTAGTGATGAATATGTGCTCGAGTTAAAGTATAAAGCAATTATTGAAAAATATATCGCTACGTTAAATGGGTATGAAAATCACGATAATATTGATAACATAAGAAGTAACAACCCCAATAAGCACCTTATTTTTATTAAGGATATTGATTTTTATTTTTTCATAATTAATATAATAACACTACTCGTTTTCACTGTTTTTTATATAATATAAAATATTAATCTATAAAATGAATGCTACAGAAATTTTACAACTTTCTTTTAAATATATTAACGCTATTGATAAAAGTTATAATTTACAATATAAAGCAATTAAAAATTTTTTTAACAGAAAATCTAATTACTTAAATAAAATCAAAATTACTATTTAGGTGACTATAATACACTTCTATCCAAGTATAATGCAGATTTAACCAAAGATTTCATCTATAACAGTGATTATTTTACTACTCGGGAACTGTATCTCATATCCCTTGAACATTATCTTTTCTATACATTCAATGTTTTTCAATATTTATACCAGGTCTTTGGTACACAGATAAATTTTTCATCTTCTCAAATTGAAGTATTTTTAATCAGGAAATATCACTTTTGATTCTTCAAAAGTAAAAGAAAATGCCAACTTTAATACCCCCATATAACAATTTTATCCAACACCGTAATTCATACGTTGGTCATAAAGTTCTTTCAATTGACTTACAAGACTTCTTCAAAAACATAAAGATTCAACATCTTGTTAATAAATTGACTCATCACGCAAAGGAGAGAAATAACTATACTACAGAAGTTAAGTCTTCAATAAAAAACATTGAAGATTTTTTATCCTATAATTTCTCTTCTCTCCCTCAGTTACACCACTCAATAGCTTCTTCTGTACTCTCTCAGATATATCTAATTAATTTCACCAATAAAATGTCTCAGAGACTAAAGAATATTTCAAAGGATTTAGTTGCTACCCGATTTGTTGATGATATGTATATACGAATTCCAAAGTGGACAAGAACTAAAAAATTCATCTTTTGCTTGATCAAATTAACTATGATTTATGGGAAGAATATTTGAATCTTAATTCAAATAAAACCAAAATTTATACTAAACAACAATTTGAAAAAATTCACAACTTGGCAGTTTAAATGAATCAACTCCCCATTAGCCCCCAAAAGAAATTTAGTCAAAGTACCTTAATCCAAAATAAAGTTAATGATTTACTACAAAATAATGGTAAAAAAAACTAAAAGAATTTTTTAAGATGCTAAATTACACTGAGTCTACTTCAGGTAGTGATATTCACCGATAAAAAAAGTACTAAAAAATATAGAAGTTGATAATGGCAATGTTTCTAAGGTCTTTAATGAATTAATTTTGGTAATCAATTCAAAAAATATTTGAAGATAAATGATATGTTAGAAATATTAAAAAATAATAACTATATTTTGTTTAATCCTTCTCAACTTACAATATTCTTTATACAAATAAATAATGAACTAAAGAAACTGACTGATAATAAAATTGACTATATTGAAAGACTAGATACACTTATAAGCAATAACATTAGAATGGATTCAAAATTAAAAACAATATTATTATAGCTAATTATTTTTTACAAAATCAAAAACGTGTTTGCTCATTAGACTACTTAAAACATCTTAATAAATCTTATAGTTCTTTTATTGAAAAAAATATGTTCTTTAACTATATCAGCTTATCTATTCAGTCAAAGCCTCTGCTACCGGTCGAGGCCTAAAGGCCTACCGATAAATGAGGAAATACTTAGTTTAGGTGATATACTCACCAACATGTGAATATGATCTGGGCAAGCTTCTGCTTCATGTATTTCAACACCTTTTCTTTCACATAACAATCGTAAGATTTGACCTATACTTGCTTTGTATTTTCCATAGATGATCTGACGTCGATATTGGGGTTTGAACACAATATGATACTTACAATTCCATGTAGTATGTGCTAAACTATTATTATCCTGTCTCATCAGGGGTCCTCCTTTAGTATATTAGTTAGTGGTCGGGAAACCTTATCTAATATAACACTTTAGGGGGACTTTTTGATACATCGCTAAAAGCTTTTCGGAACCACTAGCACAACTAGTGGTTTTCGAGAACAACAAAAAGCCCAGCGGGTGCTGAGCTCTTAGGAGATTTATGAAAAAAGAAAAGTTTTTTAGGATGGTATTAGTATAGCTAGGGTAGCTTAAAGGAAGCTTAAGGCATCTAAAAACATCCAATTTCTTGGATGCTTTGAAAATTCTTAATGACGGAAGTGGCGAACGCCTGTAAAGATCATTGTCAAACCATGTTTATCGGCAGCTTCAATTGACTCTTGGTCACGTACTGAACCACCCGGTTGGATGATAGCCTTGATACCTGCTTTGGCGATTTCTTCCACGTTATCTGCAAATGGGAAGAAGGCATCTGAAGCAAGAACAGCGCCGTTAAGACGGTCTTTAGCTTGATCAATGGCGATACGGACGGAAGCCACACGGTTAGTTTGACCAGGGCCAACACCAAGTGTCATGTGGTCATTAGTTACGATGATACCATTTGATTTGACATACTTGATAGCCTTCCAAGCAAACTCAAGAGCTGTCGCTTCTGTTTCAGTTGGCTGGCGTTTCGTAACCACTTGCCAGTCAGCTAGACTTTCTTTAATAACGTCTTGGTTTTGAACGAGAAGTCCACCAACAACACCAGTGTATTCTGCTTCCACTTCACTAGCATCTTGAGCGTCAAATGGCAATTCGAGGATACGCAAGTTTTTCTTCTTGGTTGTCAAGATTTCAAGCGCTTCATCTGTATAGCTTGGCGCGATGATGATTTCGAGGAAAACGCCATGCATCTTCTTAGCTGTCGCAGCATCTACCTCACGGTTGAGAACCACGATTCCACCGAAGATCGATACTGGATCAGACTCATAAGCGTAGTCCCAAGCAGTTTCAATATCGTCAGCTTGACCAATCCCACATGGATTCATGTGTTTCAGGGCCACAACGGTTGGACGGTCTTTGAAATCACGGATGATCCGGATAGCGGCATCAGCATCACGGATATTGTTGAAGGACAATTCTTTACCGTTCAGCTGTTTAGCGGAAGCAATGGAGTAATCCGTTGGCAAGGCCTTTTGGTAGAAGTCTGCGTCTTGTTGAGGGTTTTCACCATAACGCATTGGCTGCTTGAGGTCATAAGTCAGCGTTAGTTTTTCAGGTTTTTCTTCACCCACTTGAGCAGTGAAATATTCAGCGATCAAAGCATCATAGGCTGCCGTATGGCGGAAGACTTTCGCTGCCAAACGTTGGCGAGTTTCGTAACTTGTTTCGCCCTTGGCTGCCAATTCGTCAAGCACCACAGCATAGTCAGCTGGGTCTACCACAACTGTTACGCTAGCATGGTTCTTCGCTGCTGAACGAAGCATGGATGGTCCACCGATATCGATGTTTTCAACCGCGTCAGCGTAAGTTACGTCTGGTTTGAGAATAGTTTCCTTGAACGGATAAAGGTTGACCACAACAAGGTCGATCAATTCGATCTTATTGTCCTTAGCCGCTTGAAGGTGGCTATCGAGGTCACGACGAGCAAGAAGACCTCCGTGGATATTTGGATGAAGAGTCTTCACACGACCATCCATCATTTCTGGGAAACCAGTCACATCATCGATGGCAATGGTATCCACCCCAGCATTGTCAAGGGCAACTTTAGTACCACCAGTTGAGATAATGTCCCAACCAAGTTTTTTTAAGTTCTTGGGCAAATTCAACAATACCCGCTTTGTCTGAAACACTAATTAGTGCGCGTTTAGTCATTCTATTCCTCTTTCTTTAGATCCAAGCGCATAGCGACTTCGTTATTTTCTTCTATAAATCCTGTTTCCTGAAAACCCAAACTAGTCAGCAGGTACTTCATTTTTTTCATTTCCAACTACATAATCTGCGATAATATGGTTGCAAGCTCTATCCATCTGAGCCTCTTTGATCAGAGCTTCCAAGGCTTTTCGTCCATAACCTTTTCCTTGGTACTGCTGGCCAATCATTATCCGCCAGATAAAGTATTCTGCCTCATCCTTATCTATTTCCAACAGTAGAAAACCAACTACTAGCTCATTCCAATAGATTGCCATTGGAAACACATCCCCATTCTCTCGGTAGAGCCATGCGTCAGCTAAAGAACGCACATTGGGAGCTACAAAACGTGCTCGTTCATCAGCTTCAGATATTTTCAAATCCAGCACTGCCTGAAAACTGCTCTCATCTACTAATTTCAGATTAATCATTTTTCTCCTACCAAGATTACACAATCAAAACTTGATTTCCTTCTTACCTTCTCTCTACTCCCAAACGTTCCAAGACTTCTGGATAGAGCTTGTACTCTGTTTCGTGGATGCGCGTCTCGAAAGTATCAAGGGTATCCCCTTCAAGGCGCGGCACGCGGACTTGTTTGATAACCTTACCAGTATCCACACCAGAATCCACCCAGTGAATAGTCACACCGCTCTCAGCAACACCTGCATTCCAAGCATCCTCAATGCCATGAGCACCTGGAAATTCAGGGAGATAAGCCGGGTGAATATTGATGATACGGCCTTCATAAGCTGCTAGCAAAGGTTGGGCCAACGATTTTCATATAACCGGCCAAACAAACCAAATCAATCTGGTGTTCATCCAAGAGTTTGACGACAGCTTCTTCATAAGCTGCTTTATTATCAAATTCCTTGAGTTCAAAGGCATGGCTCACCACGCCTAGGTTTTTGGCACGTTCTATGACATAGGCATCACGGTGATCTGAAAAGACAAATTCTACTGGAAATTGTTCCGCAATCACCTGAAAGTTTGAACCATTCCCGGAAGCAAAAACAGCCATTTTCATATTCGATACATAGGGACGTTTCGGCTAGCCGAACAGTTTCGTAGAAAAAATAGGAAATCATTGCTGGGTGCTTACCCACAGAATGATTTCTCTTTTTCCTAGAAAATGAGTCCCGTGTTCAGTTAGGCTTGCTAACTAAACATTCCTTTCTACAATTTCTCCGTATAAAATGGTGATAGCACCATTATTTAATCACCACACTTGCGCCATCTTTCTTCACAATCCGACCGATTTCATAAACAGGTTCGTTAAGAAGTTCTTTGACACGTTCAACATTTTCTGGCTTCACTGCAAGCATGAGACCAATCCCCATGTTGAAGATTTCAAACATCTCTTCATGTTTGATTTGGCCATATTTTTCAAGGGCTTTGAAAATTGGAAGAACTGGCACTTTGCTTTCGTCAATTTCAGCAGCCAAGTCATCTGAGAACATACGTGGTACATTTTCGATGAAACCACCACCTGTGATGTGGGCAATTCCGTTGACCAATTCTTCTTTGATGAGTGGCAATGCTGCTTTGACGTAGATACGAGTTGGTTCCAAAAGAACGTCTTTAAGTTTCTTCCCTTCCAATTCTGGGAGAACTTCTTCACCTGTGTAATCCGCAAAGACACGACGAACAAGTGAGTAACCATTTGAGTGGATACCGCTTGAAGCAAGTCCAAGAATCACATCCCCTTCAGCTACTTTTGAACCGTCGATGATTTGAGATTTTTCTGCAACACCGACAGCAAAACCTGCCAAATCATAGTCGTCTTCACCATACATACCAGGCATTTCAGCAGTTTCACCACCAATGAGAGCTGCACCAGCCTGCACACAACCTTCAGCAACACCAGCAACGACCTGTTCCAATTTAGCAGGTTCATTTTTACCAGTTGCAATATAGTCAAGGAAGTAAAGGGGCTCCGCACCTGCGGCGATGATATCGTTAACACACATAGCGACACAATCTTGACCGATCGTATCGTGTTTGTCGTACTTAATAGCAAGCATGAGTTTAGTACCGACACCATCTGTACCTGAGATCAAAACGGGCTCTTTGACACCTGTTTTTGAAAGGTCAAACATACCACCGAAGCCACCTAAAGCTCCCATAACACCTGCACGTTCCGTACGAGCCACGTGTTTTTTGATCCGTTCAACAACTTCATAACCCGCTTCAACGTCTACTCCAGATTGAGCGTATGCATTCTTATTTGTCATTTTTAATCCTTTTCTTTTTTTGAGAAAAGTGCGACGTATTTTTAGATAAACAATTTTTTATCTAAAAATACTAGTCAGGTCTCTAGCTTTGGTCCCATAGGGCAAAGCGTCTACTGACAAATGCTTTAGCTTTTAGTCAGTAGTGAGACGTGGAGCATAAGCATTTTTATTTGTCATTTGTTTCATTCCTTTTCTTCTGCACTGCTCTTAATAGAAAGAAGTATGTTCTTTCAAACTTTCCACATAGCGTTCTTCGTAGTCATACAAAGGTGTTGGATATTTTCCATCAAAGTAAGCCACACAAAGACCGCCATTTGGAGCATCTGTATCAATTCCAATAGAATCAATCAAGCCATCGATTGACAAATACGTCAAGCTATCTGCACCAATGATATCGCGTGTTTCCTCTACTGTGTGATTGGCAGCAATCAATTCCTTACGTGTTTGAATATCGATCCCGTAGAAACATGGGTAGGCAAGGGCTGGGCTACCGATTGCTACGTGGACCTCTGTAGCTCCTGCTTCTTTCAATAACTTCACAATTCGACGTGATGTTGTCCCACGTACGATAGAATCATCAATCATGACAACCCGTTTGCCTTTCACGACACCGGATACGGCAGAGAGCTTCATCCGAACCCCTTGCTCCCGTAGTTCTTGTGTTGGTTGAATAAAGGTCCGTTGGGTATATTGGTTTTTAATCAAGCCCATTTCATTTGGTAGGCCAGATTCTTCCGCAAATCCCATGGCTGCGCTAAGTGATGAATTAGGTACACCGACCACAATATCTGCTTCATGTTTGAATTCACGTGCCAATTGAGCGCCCATACGTTTACGTGCTGTATGGACATTGACCCTTGGATATTGGAGTCCGGACGGGCAAAGTAGATATACTCCATCGAGCAAACAGCCAATTGGGTGTCCGTTGTATAGTTATCGTAAGTGATGCCGTTATCATCGATGATCACGACTTCACCTGGATTCACATCGCGGATCCACTCAGCACCAACCACTTCAAAGGCACAGGTTTCAGAGGAAACTACGATAGCGCCATTGGCCATTTTCCCAATCGAAAGAGGACGGAAACCATTTGGATCCAAGGCCGCAATCAGCTTATCTTCCAGCATGAGAAGGTAAGCAAATCCACCTTTCACCGTATTCAGGGCTTCTTTCACCTTACCCATGAAAGAAGGGTTGTGGCTCCGACGAATCAAGTGGGCCAAGATTTCTGAATCAAGTTGAGCTAAAGATCGCCCCGTTATTTTCTAACTCCCGTTTGAGGGACTTGGCATTGGTCAAATTCCCGTTGTGAGCAAGTCCAAACTGGGTATCATGAAAGCGAAAGAGGAAAGGCTGGATGTTATCCACCGAAGCTTCCCAGCTGTCGCATAGCGAACATGTCCAATCGCACCCGTCCCTGTCAACTTATCCAAGTTAGCAGGATTCCGAAACACCTCTGAGAGAAGCCCCGTATCACGATACCGTTTTAATTGACCCGCATCATTTGAAAGGATCCCCGCCCCTTCTTGACCACGGTGTTGAAGACTGTGTAATCCGAAATAAGTCAGTTTTGCAGCATCTGGGTGTCCCCAGATCCCAAAAATACCACATTCTTCATTAAGAGATTTAACTTCGTATGTCATTTTGTATACCTTTTATTTTCCAGTAAAGTATTTAACCGCTGATGCAAAGAGATGTTGGTCTTTATTTCCTGCAATATTTTGGAAGAGACCGTCTTCGAAACGTTCTGAGTGACCCATCTTCCCTGATGATTTGACCGTTCTTGCTGGTAATCCCTTCAATCGCATGGACAGAACCATTTGGATTGTATTTTGAATCCATGCTTGGTTTACCTTCGAAGTCAACATATTGGGTAAAAGATTTGACCATTGTCACGAAGCTCTGCAAACTCCTCAGCTGTCACGACAAATTTACCTTCACCATGTGATACTGGGATAGCATGAATGTCACCAACTTCTACTCCGGCAAGCCATGGTGAGTTGGTGTTGGCAATACGTGTTTCAACCATCTTAGCCATGTGTTGGTTGGCATCATTGTAGAAGAGGGTTGGACTGGTGCCACTTGCATCTTCAAAGTTACCATATGGAAGAAGACCTGATTTGACAAGGGCTTGGAATCCGTTACAGATACCAATAATCAAACCACCACGTTCGATGAAGCTATCAATGGCTACACGTACTTTTTCATTAAGCAAGATGTTAACGATAAATTTACCTGAACCATCTGGTTCATCCGCTGCTGAGAAGCCACCTGCAAAGAAGATAATGTTAGCTTTTTTTCGATATTGTCAACCATGGTGTCAACAGACTTGACAATAGCTTCTTCATTCAGTGTGACAAATGGTACCAAGTTGACTTTTGCACCTTCTTTTCAAAGGCCTTAGCTGAGTCATACTCACGAGTTGGTACCTGGGAACACTGGGATGTAAACCACTGGTGTATCAACTGTTTCTTTAGCTTTGATCACAGCATCTGATACCACAGCTGGTACTTCTTCCAACTCCGTTGCCTGTGCAAATTCCGTTGGGTAAACTTCTTCCAATTTACCTTGGAAAGCACTGTCAAGTTTGTGTCCATCAAGCGTTACACCATTGACAGTAAGTGTAAAGTCAGCTACTGTTTGTCCGATCTTAGCAACACCTGCAATTTCTTCAGGCGATGTGAAGACGAATCCACCCAATTGAGCTGTCAAGCTAGTGTCAAGGTCCGCTAATTCGACGTTGGCACCGGTATGGTTCCCAAATGTTGCAAGGGCAAGAGCTTCAAGGACACCACCATATTTGACCGCTGATGCTGCTGTCACTTTGTGGGTTGCTTGAATAGCTTCAAACTGAGCAAAGTTAGACTTGATAAGATCAAAATCAATTTCTTGTGCTAAAGCTTGACCTGGAATATAGTAAATATTTTCACCAGCAGTTTTAAATTCTGGAGAAAGAACTTTACGGCTATCTGCTGTTGTCACCCCAAAGCAACCAAGGTTGGTGGTACTGTTAATTCTTCAAAGGTACCAGACATAGAGTCCTTCCCACCGATAGATGGTAAACCAAGTTGAATCTGAGCTTCGATGGATCCAAGAAGAGCAGCTACTGGTTGACCAAAACGCTCTGCTTGTTTATCCATACGCTCGAAGTATTCCTGATAAGAGAAACGAGCCTTAGACCAGTTGGCACCAGCAGCAACCAAACGAGCTGTTGCTTCGATGACTGCATAGGCAGCACCATGATATGGAGACCATTCTGCCACATGAGGGTTGAAGCCTTGCGCCATGACAGAGGCAGTTGTTGTCACGCCATGTTGAACTGGCAATTTCTGTACAGAAGCTTCCGTTGGTGTGATTTGGTAGCGACCACCAAGTGGGTGATTGACTGTAGAACGACCAACTGAGCTATCAAAGATCGTTTGCAACCCTTTTTGACTGGCATGGTTCAGATCAGCCAAGACTTCAAGCGTATCCGCTTCAAGGGTTTCGGCAGATGTTTGACGTTCTTCTGGAAGCTTGACATCCTTGTCAACCACCTTAGCATCTACAACCACACGTACACCATTTGTATCAAGGAAACGACGTTCCAAATCAACGATGGTTTCACCATTCCAGTGCATGACAAGATTTGGTTTCTCCGTTACTGTTGCAACAACCACAGCATCAATATTTTCTTTATTACATGCTGCAACGAAGGCGTCTACATCTTCTGGACGAACTACAACGGCCATCCGTTCTTGAGATTCAGAGATGGCAATTTCTGTACCGTTCAAACCTTGGTATTTCAATGGCACTTTATCCAGATCAATTTCAAGTCCATCAGCCAATTCACCGATGGCCACACAGACACCACCAGCACCAAAGTCATTTGATTTCTTGATCAGACGTGTTACTTCACCATTACGGAAAAGACGTTGAATCTTACGTTCTTCGATGGCATTCCCTTTTTGAACTTCAGCACCAGCTTGTTTCAACAGATTCAACCGTTTGAACTTTAGAAGAACCTGTCGCACCACCGACACCGTCACGTCCAGTCTTCCCACCGAGAAGAATCACGACATCACCAGCTTCAGGTTTTTCACGGACCACATTTTCCTTAGGAGCCGCACCGACAACAGCACCTAGCTCCATACGCTTAGCAACGAAACCTGGGTGGAAGTATTCACGGACATAAGTTGTCGCAAGACCAATTTGGTTACCATATGAAGAATAACCATGAGCCGCTGTCTTTGAGATCCTTGTTGTGGCAATACCAGCGCTAATGAGTCGCTGAAATCGGTAGCTGTGATATCACCAGCACCTGAGATACGCATGGCTTGATAAACGTAGGAACGACCTGACAATGGGTCACGAATAGCTCCACCAATACATGTACTTGCTCCACCAAATGGTTCAATTTCTGTAGGGTGGTTATGTGTTTCATTCTTGAACATGAGAAGCCATGGCTCTTTCACACCATTGACATCCACTTCAATTTCAACAGAGCAGGCATTGATTTCATCAGACACTTCCATGTCGTCCAAACGACCATTGGCACGCTCATAACGTCCAAAAATAGTCGCCATATCCATCAAGGTTTGAGGTTTTTCTGTACGTCCCAACTCATCACGCATGGCAATATACTTGTCATAAGTCGCTTGCAATTGTTTTTCAAATTTAGAAGCAGAGAAGTCGATGTTTTTCAACTCAGTCTCGAAAGTTGTGTGACGGCAGTGGTCAGACCAATAAGTATCCAAACCTTAAGCTCAGTCTCAGTTGGCACCCGTTCAATAGACTTGAAGTAATCTTGAATGAAGAGAAGGTCATCCACTTCCATGGCCAATCCTTGCTCAGCCTTATACTGTGCAAAATCTTCTGCCGTATACCTTTCAAAGAAATTCAAAGTCGGAATAGTTTTGTCGGACTCAGAGAAATCCTGTTTCGCAATACCAACAGTGATATCTTTGAAACGAGAATCCACTGGGTTCAAAAGGTAGTTTTTAACAGCTTCCAACTCATTCGCATCGATATCCTTGTTAACCAAGTACAATTGCGCTGTATTCACTGTTACGTCATTTGAACTACCAAGCAACAGCAAAGCTTCTTGTGAAGATGCCGCACGTTGGTCAAATTGACCAGGCAAACTTTCGATCGCAAAGAAAGCATGCTTCTCAAGATCAGCCTGAACCGCAGCTTCATCCAAAATAGTATCGGTCACTTGCTCAGAGAAGATGTGTTTTTCCGCACGCGCAAACAAGTCCTCTGCCAAACCAAAGACATCGTAGACCTGAACAATCCGAAGATCCTTCAAAGTTTTCAACTGAAGATTATGCTGTAATTCTTTTACTAAAGAGTCCGATTTCACACGAAAATCAGCTTTTTTTCTCAACGAAAATACGTTTATCCATTTTATTTCCTTTATTTCTATTCAAACATGTTATCGAAGACGAAGGTTTTCTATTTCAAAAAAGATCACTTCAAACCTTGCAATTTTTCCAATACAACTTCATAAACATCTGTCAAGCTACCAAGATCACGACGGAGTGAAAAGGTCTAGTAGACCTTTTCAGCCTGAGTCCTTTTACTTGAAAGACGAAGGTTTTCCCTTTCAAACAACTTATTTCAAGCCCTGTAATTTCTCCAACACAACCTGATATACATCCGTTAAACTGCCCAAATCTCTACGGAAAACATCCTTGTCCATATGATGCCCTTCAGCATCCCAAAGGCGGCAGTTATCTGGAGAGAATTCATCTGCCAAGATGATCTTGCCATCCTTATCAAAACCAAATTCCAATTTGAAGTCAATCAAGCGAAGACCAATTTGTGCAAACCAATCTTTCAGCAATTCATTGATGCGACGTGTTTCTTCCTTGATATAAGCAATTTGCTCATCATTGGCAATATCCAAGAATTTCACATGCTCATCATTGATAAATGGGTCATCCAACTCATCGTTCTTGTAGTAAAATTCAACGATTGGAGTCTTCAAGTCCAAACCTTCTTCAACGCCAAAACGTTTAGAGAAAAGAACCAGCAGTCACATTACGAAGAACCACCTCCAAAGGAATAATTTTTACTTTCTTGTTGAGTTGTTCTGTGTCAGAAATACGTTTTATAAAGTGAGTCGCAACACCCGCAGCATTCAATTTTTCAAAAATAAGAGACGAAATCTGATTATTTAGCACACCTTTTCCTTTAATAGTCTCCTTACGAGCCCCATTTAGCATAGTGGCTTGGTCCTTATAGACCGACTTAATCACATGTTCGTCCTCAGTAGTATAGATATCCTTAGCTTTTCCAGTATAAATCAGTTGATTGGTCATGACTTTGTTCGCCTTTCGTATTTTATCACCTTCATTCTATCACATACAAAGTGTATTTTCAATAAAATTCCGTACAATATAAGCAGAATCCGAATAAAAAGGACAGAAAAAAAGATCATCCAGAATAATCTCTGAACGATCTCTTTTCATTAGTGACCAGCAGTTCGTTTTCGATATAGTCGACAACATCCCCTACTGTGTTAAATTCATCAATAGCCTTGTCCGGAATCTCAATTTGGTATTCATCTTCAAGATTGATAATAAATTCCATCAATTCAACAGAATCCGCCTGTAAATCCTTACGTAAGTCAGATTCCAAAGATACTTTGAAAGTCTGGACCCTTGCGATCTTTGAGAAATTCCTCAATTGTAACTAAAATTTCGTTTTGCTTACTCATACATTACCCTTCCTTCGATAATTCCTTCACTGATTTTCCAACAACATCTGTCTCTAACATGGTCCGAATCTGACGAATCGTGCTATAGACAGCTTTGGCATCGCTCGAACCATGCGTTTTAACAACAGGTGCTTGAAGGCCAAACAAGACCGCTCCCCAACATCTGAGAAATCCAAGGTTTGTTTCAATGATTTCAAACGGTCCTTGAGCAGAAAAGCTCCCAATTTCGCCTTCCAGTTTCCAGTGGCAATCGCTTGTTTCAATTGCTTCAAGATCCCAAAAGCCGTTCCTTCCATCGTTTTCAAGACAGCGTTTCCGTGAAACCATCCGCCACAACGACATCAGCGACGCCATCCATCAAGTCACGCGCTTCCACGTTTCCAACAAAATGAATCGACTCATCCTCAGATAACAATTGGTAGGTTTCCTTGCGCAAAGGGTCTCCCTTACTAGCTTCTGTCCCATTGTTCAATAGACCCACGCGTGGTTTTTGAATCCACGAACATTTTCAGCATAATAGGATCCCATCACAGCATACTGATGCAAGTGCTCCGGTGTATTTTCCGCATTAGCACCCAAATCTAACATGTCATACCCCGACCATCAACCGTTGGAAGTGTCGACATCAAGCCAGGGCGTTCCACGCCCTTGATGCGGCCAACGATAAAGAAACCAGCCGCCAATAGCGCACCTGTATTTCCTGCAGATAGCATGGCATCGACCTTACCATCCTTCACATCCTTGGCAGCTAAGACCATCGAAGCCTGTTTTTTCCGACGAATGGCCCGCGTTGGCTCATCATCTGAATCGATTTTTTTCTTCCGTATGCACAATTGATACACGTTCTGTTGCGGTTAGATAGTCTTTGATTTTGCCTTATCGCCATACAAGACAATCTCAATATCATCAAAATCACGAATGGCTTGATTCACGCCTTCAACCAAGGCTTGAGGTGCATTATCGCCCCCATTGCATCTCCTGCAATTTTTTTCATGTTTCACCTCCAGATGAATCTTTCATAATCGCTCCCCAATCACTCAAGGAATCGATAAACTTTTTAGCTTTTAAATCGATCCCTACATACTCCTCATACAACTGATCAATTGCCTGACGCAGAGCTGCTTTCATCTCTGCTTGTAGGAGATCGTCTCTAACTCACTGAATCGTACTGCTTGAAACTGATCCAATAAATAGAGAACATTCGGATGCCAGTGAGCGCGTCTCTCATCCTGATCATAGTGATCCGGACAAAGCACCCCACTATAGCGAAAAAAGAGTAATCAAAAGGAAGTCCAACCCGATGACAGAAACAGCATTCATGCAGATTCAAGATAACTCCAAATCGTGATAGAATCTGAATCTCAAAAATATTGGTTAAAACCTCATAATCCAGTCCCTCTTCCATCAAAGACAAGGTCTTTTCCAAAAAAGCAAACAGGGCTGGATCCACCTGATTATCCTGAATACTTGCATCCGCAAGCGCCAGAACATAGGTCGCATAAGAAAGGGCAAAAAGATCTGCATTAATTTTCTTATAAACCTGCACATCTTGAAAATCATCAATATAACTCAACCCATCATCATTGATTTTCAACAACATATCTGCCGTTACCAAAGGTTGTAACATAGGATTCAACCGTGATTTTCCCGCATGTTTCACAAAAACATCCGCTTCCCTGACTTCTCTGTGAAGATTTTGACCAGCTTGTCATCCTCACGAAACTCCCGATTATACAGGACAATTCCCGGGTCTCAATTGACTCCAGCATGTTCTTCCATATACTCCTTCAAGCGTTTCATTGCTTCCTTGATAACCTCCATGCTGGCTGCATACGACAAACGCACATAGCCTTCACCATATTGACCAAAAGCAGCACCAGGAATGAAAGCAACCGCTTTTTCACGCGCAAAATCTTGCAAGAAAGCAAAGGAATCTTGGTTGTAACCAGCTGGGATTTTAGCAAAAATATAGAAGGCTCCATCTGGCTTAATCATCTCAAACCCAAGCGCGGACATCTGTTCGATAATATAATCCCGACGTTTCACATATTCCTTCTTCATCGGTTCCGCATCATCCCGACCAGCAGTCAAGGCCTCAATCGCAGCATACTGGTTCATGGTTCCAGCAGCCGTTACCAAATACTGATGGCTCTTGATGAGTTGGGCCGTCAATGCAGCAGGCGCAAAGATAAAGCCAAGCCGCCAGCCTGTCATGGCATGAGATTTGGACAAGCCATTAATAACAATGGTCTGCTCAGGAATAAAGGAGGCCATAGAGACATGCGCTTCTCAGTATAAGTCAACTCTGAATAGACTTCATCACAAATCACAAAGACTTCATATTTTTTAAGACAGCAGCTAATTCTGCCATCTGTTCGCACGAATAAGTGACACCCGTTGGATTAGCTGGATAATTAAGAATAACAGCCTTCAATTTTTCACCCTGCTCTAGAATCGCCTTTTCCAACTTTTCAGGAGTCAAGACAAAACGATCTGCTGTCGTATCAATTTCAACAATCTCCGCCCCAACCAGATTCACAATAGGCTCATAACCCGGATAAGCCGGTGCAGGAAGAAGCACCACATCTCCAGGTTCCAAGATTGCTGTCAAAGTTGCAGACAGGGCTTCAGTCGCACCGATCGTCACCAATATCTCATCTTCAGGACGATAGTGAATACCATATTTATCAGCCACAAACTGACTCGCAGCCTCACGCAAAGCCAGCAAACCACTCATCCCTGTATAATGACTAAAGTTCGCATCAATGGCAGCCTTTCCTGCTTCTTTTACATGTTCAGGAGTTGTAAAATCCGGTTCCCCCAAAGTCAAACGCAAGACACCAGGAATGGAAGAAATTGATTGATCGAACTGACGAATCAAAAAGATACTTCAATCCGATTGAGATTTTTATTAAAACGTTTCGTTAAATCCATAGAACACCTCCAAAAACACTTATATTCATTATACTATAAATAGGATCCCATCGCAAAAGAACAGGTAAACAAAAAGCCCCCACTTCAGATTTTCCCACGCAGTAGGGCCAAATTTTACGAATTATATAAGTGAAAAACTACTAAAGGAGAACACTTATGCCCCTCAACTCAGACACCCAGATCTATCCCCAACCATGGACTTAATTGCCAAAAGATCTTCCACAAACAACACCTAACAGCCGATTTCATCCGAAGCGTCCTCAATATTCCCGTTGTTTCCGTTGAAATACTCGATGGCACCCAGATTCAATTAGCCGAATATGACCATCAAATTTCTATACAGCCGTAGATGTTTGCGCCAAACTTGAAGACGGTACACAAGTGATCATTGAAGTTCAAGTCACTAAACAGCGCTCATTTTTCAATCGTATGCTTGCCTATTTAGCCAATCAAATTACTGATAACTTAAAACGTTTAAAACCGATCAAAATAAGACCCACACCCTCTACTCCAAGATGGATCCTGTGTACTGTATCGCGATTCTTGAAAAGAACACTTTGATGATGATCGAGCTTTTCATACCCTCTCCCTTTATGATGAGGAAACCTTGACTCCCGTCTATTCAGATTTTCACGGAAGTACTCAGCGACCACCAATGAAATTTGCATTCCTAGAACTGAACAAGTATAATAAAGATAGGATTACAGAATACCACTTACAAAAATGGTTCGAATTTTTCTCAAACAAACCCTTTGATATCGAGATGGATCCCGTGATCAAAGAAGCAGAAGAATTACTAGACCAAACCCAATGGACAGAGGAGGAAAAAAGAATGTTTGATCAAGAACGTAGAAACCGTGATCTCTACGAAGGTGCCATCGCCCAAGCCACCTACGACGGACAACAATTGGGAATTCAAAAAATCTAAAACGGAGATGGCAAAAGCCATGTTAAAAGACAAACTGGATATTTCCTTCATCGCCAAATACACTGGCTTAACCCAACAAGAACTCCAACAACTTACCCAAACTACTCACATATAAAAAAAAGGCCTAGCACTGCTAAGCCTTTATTTTTTATTGTTGGCCACGTGTTGCCACATATTTCAATTGATCTGCATGTTTTGCCACAAAATCCTTCATTTCTGAATCAGGAATTCGACGAAGGTAGAGGTTAGAACGAATCGTTTCATCCTCTTCGCCACCAGTTGACAATACTAAATACTTATCAGATGCTTTGATCTTGATATTAGGATTCTTCGTACGAGCTGACTCATAGATATTCTTCAACTGAGTGGTGAAATCTTTATCATCTGTAAAGCTTGTACGGTAGAAAGCAGTATCCTCTGGGACAATAACCAAGCCCATTACTTCATAGTAATATTTCCGCTCTGGTGTCTCAATCACAACATACGGATGTTTGTCCAAATACTCTTGTTTGTCGTAGTAGTTGACATCGTTAAACATACGGTGATCGCCGACCTTACTACCACGAGCATGACCAAACAGCCAAGTCAAACGATCACTGAAGTCTTTCTTGTTATCCATATCCATGAAGACTGTCCCCATGTATGGCTCATTCCCTCCATCAAACGTCTTATTCAAATAAGTTTCATTATCAGTAGTTTGTACAACAGATTCATCCAACTCAGTACCCGGTGCGTAGACACAAGCAATTGCTTCAGGGTTAACAGATGTTAACTGAGCAAAACGATTTTTCAAGTAATCTTTTTCTTCTTGACTTGGTTCATATTTAGTTTCTTGCTTGGTTGAACTTGTTCCAGTCGTCTTTTAGCTGTGCTAGATGACTTAGTTCCTCCAAAAGGATTAAAGAAAATAAATCCAGCAACAAGTACAACAACTGCAACAAGAGCAGCAATCACAACACCCGATTTAGTTGAACTTTTTTTCCCCAGCTCTTTTCATTGATTGATCTCCTCTTGATGATTTTTCTAAAAATAACACTGAACCCGAAGGTCCAGTGATATTTTACGAGCTAATTAATAATCAAATTATTTAGCTGCGCTTGTTTTGGAAGAGCTTTACCAGCTTGAGCTGATGCTGCTTTTACCATCTTTTAGCTGCTTTAGCTGCTTTTTTTCAGTTTTTGAGCTTCTGATTTAGCTTCTTCTTTAGTTTGGTTGTTGTCAGAAGCTTTTACATCTTTAGAGTTTGTGTTGATTGTTGCAGCACGGTCATCCAATTTGTATGGAAGTGTTACTGAACCGTTAGTGTACATATCAGCAGTAACTGTTACTGAACCAGTAGCTGTTACAAGTTCTTTTAAAGTCTGTAGCTGTTTTACCAACGCGGAATTCTACAACATCACCTTCGTTGAACTAGTATTCAATTTCAGCATCTCCGCCAACATTTGTTACAGCAGAACCGATAGAATATCCTTTGTACATAAAGTCAATAGTAGCACCTGGAACTGGACGTCCACCACCATCAAGAACAGTTACACGAACATGTTTGTTTGTTTTTTCAGTTTTAACTGTTGTAGGACCATTTTTAAATGGATCTTTAACTTTAGGATTGTGAAGATCAGTATCTCCAGCAACTTGACCACCATCATATGCTGGGCTAAAGCTTGTATGTGATTCTTTTCCATCGCTTACAGTGATGTTCCATCCTGTAACTTTACCTTGAGCATCACGAACTTCTTTACGAGCTGTCTCAACAAATTTTCCTTGTTCTGCAAATGCTGGTGCTGCTGCTGCAAATACTGCAAGAGCTGCTACTGATGATAATAAAACTTTTTCATTGTTTTATCTCCTTTTTTCTTTTCAAAAATTATTCGTTACTTCGTAACTATGACTAGTATACTAGGATATTCTTCCCATGTCAAGACTTTTTTCTTTAATTTTTTAAAAAAGTTTAAGGTTTTGACCTATTTGAAAGATAAAATTACGAAATTGATACACAAAAAAATTAATGGTATATCTTCTCCATTATCTTCCTGTTATGCACTATTGACTCAATCTATGCTGAAAAATTCTCTATAGATTATGTTTTGCTTAATTACTATTATTTCACCACCCCATTTTTAGGTAATCGTTTCTTGGGCAAACTAGGATCTACCTTGGCTTCTAATGTTTGAGCTGACTTAACTAGTTCTTTTTTTCGCTTCTTTTCTTTTTTAGCTCTTGCCACCACTGTCTGATTCCCATTTCTACTTCCTCCTATACAAAAGAGACCAGTTTCCCAGCCTCCTTATTTTTAACATTTTTGGCATTTCCAATTTCAAATAGAGGGGACAGAGGACGATTTTCATGAATACGAACAATGGCCTCAGCAAGGAGTTTCGCAATCGAAATTTGCTCAATCTTATCAATCAATCGATCTTCTGGTAGATAAATCGTATCCAATACCACCAACTTCTTAATGGCTGATTTTTGAATGTTGTCCATCGCTGGACCTGATAAAACTGGGTGCGTACAGCTTGCATAAACCTCTACAGCTCCTGCTTCAGCAAGGGCATCCGCCGCATGACAGATTGTACCAGCTGTATCAATCATATCATCAATCAAGATACAAGTTTTACCTTCAACACTCCCAATGATATTCATCACTTCACTCGTATTCATCTTATCGACACTCCGGCGTTTATCAATAATCGCAATCGGTGTCTTCAAAAATTCAGCTAATTTCCGAGCACGAGTCACACCACCATGGTCTGGACTGACAACAACATAGTCTTTTCCAATCATCCCGCGACGTTCAAAATAATCGGCGATCAAAGGCGCACCCATCAAGTGGTCAACAGGAATATCAAAGAAACCTTGAATTTGTGCGGCATGCAAATCAATTGTCAACAGACGATCAACTCCAGCAACCTCAAGCATATTAGCTACCAACTTAGAAGTGATTGGTTCACGAGCTCGAGCTTTCCGGTCTTGACGAGCATAGCCGTAATATGGCATCACCACATTAATGGATTGCGCACTAGCACGTTTCAACGCATCTACCATAATCAAAATTTCCATTAGATTATCGTTAACCGGTGAGCTAGTGGATTGCAAAATATAAACATCTTTCCCACGGATTGATTCTTCAATATTAACCTGAATTTCTCCATCAGAAAATTGACGAACCGTTGACTTTCCAAGCGGTAGTCCCATTTCACGAGACACACGTTGAGCCAATTCTTGATTTGACGACAAAGCAAAGAGCATTAAATCAGAAAATGACATGATTTCCCCCAGTAAAATCTAAAACCATATTGTACAGTCAGCACAAATTTCTCCTGTAATCATTTTATCGCTTTTTAAAGCAAATATTCAAATATTAATTTATGGAAATTACAAAATCTATCACTACCTAAATTTATCAAAAAGAAGCAGAACAAATGTTCTGCTTCAGTGTAATTTTAGTTTGATAGATATAAGTAACAGTACCTTTGTGCTGTTGTTGGGTTAAACCAACCACGGTAGTTACCAATACTACGGATACCATTATAGTTAGACTCAGAAACTTGGATGCTTGTTGTAGATTGAACGGCTGTAACGACTGCTACGTGTCCATAGCCACCATCATTCCAACATGCAATAGCACCAACTTGTGGTTGAGATCCTGTACGGAATCCAGCAGCCGCTGCACTTGCAGCCCATTGACCACCGTTGCCCCAGTAATCGCCAGCCCATGGAGCCAATGTCTTCGCACCCCATGTACATTCACCAACTGGATAAGATGATGCAGATGTACTATAAGTTGGACGAGAAACAGTTGCTACTGGCGCAGCCGCTGCTTGAGTTTGAACAGCAGGTTGAGCTGCTGCTTGAGTTTGTGCAGCCGCTGGTGTTGCAGCAGGTGTTTGAGCTGCTGCCTGAACTTGTGCTTGAAGAGTTGTATTAGCAGAAGCTTTTACAGCTGCTTGTTGTTCTTTTTGTTTTGCACGGTAAGCTGCTTCAGCTGCTGCCGCCGCTGCTGCTGCTTTTTTCAGCTTCAGCTTTTTGTTGCAACAAAGCATTCTTTTCGTTTTCAGCAGTTGATTTTTCAGCAGCCAAGTTCAATTGTGCTACTTTCAACTCAGCTTCTTTTGTTGACAAAGCTTGCGCATCATCTTCTAATTGCTGTTTGTTTGCAATGACAGTATTGATAGCATCGTTGTTTTCTTTTTTGTTTTTGTGCAATCTCTTCTTTATCACGTTTTTGCTCTTGCAACATTTTGTTGTTAGCATCTGCAATTTCATTCATAGCAGAAATACGTGAGATAGCTTCTGTCAAAGATCCAGAGCTAACAATCGCATTAATATAGCTTGTTGCAGTCCCAGTTGTTTGAGCACTACGTGCTTGATTTGCAAGTGATTCTTGACGAGCAACAATATTTTTTGACAACTCATCGATCTCAGCTGACAAACGTTCAGATTCTTCATTCAAACGGTCATTTTCAGCTTGAAGATTTTCTTGTTGTTTTTTAATTTCAGATACTTGACCTTGAATTTGATCTACCTGAGCTTGTGCACTTTGTTGTTGTTGATTAATACTATTGATTTTGTTATCTTGAGCAGCAATCTTATCATCTGTTGAGTCAGCTGATACACCTGCTACGACAGCACCTTGTGATAAAGCAACTGTACTCAATAAGATTGTGGCAAATAATTTTTTCTTCATTAGATAAATTTTCCTTTCTAATAAGACACTAACTAGTATAACAAATTTTTAAAAATTTATATTACGCTATTGTTACATTTTTATTTCTAATTTATAAATAAATCTTTTCAAGTAAAGGCTGTAATACTATCAATAGAAGCACATTCAAAATTAAACTAGGCGCCATTTGGTAAATAATTAGTGTGATCCAGTTAAATTTTATACCGACAAAAAGAATCAACAGAAGATTTGTTAAAATCTGAAACAACAGAATCGTTAATAAAAATGTAAAAAACGAGTCAATCGATTGACCAAAATAATCTGATTACACCGATAAAAATCACCTGTAGTATAGGAAATACTATGAATGCAATTCCTAGAGTGTGTAAAAAATACACATCAAAACAAAAACCAAAGAAGACTCCCCACCAAATACTAGCTATCTCAGAGAAATAGAGACTCAATAACATAAAACCATATAGAAATAAAAAATGAAGTAGGTTCAAAGGAGTTTGGACAGAAACGAGAAATAAGAAAAGAGATCTGCCCGTCAACAAATAAAGATAAGAATAAGATTAAAGGGAAAAATGGTACTTACGTATGACTTTCACACTACTCTCCAATCAATAGTACATAACGATTGACATCTAAATTAGCCTTTGGTTTCACACGAATTTCTTGACCTAACTGATCAGATGCCTTTTGAGTAGAAGTCACTGTACCAAGAGGTAAATCACTACTCTTATATTTGCCTAAACCACTTGTTGAAACCAGTGATCCTTTTTAATTTCAACTGGATCTCCAATTTGCAACAACCGAAACTCACCTGTCTTCTCGTCATAACCATTTAATAAAGCAAAAATAGATTGACCTTGACTCTCAATTTTAAACGTCAGGTGTTGTGAAGAAATAGTATCTTCGACTAATAATTTCACTTTGCTAGAATTTTCTCTATACTTTCTACCACACCAATGACGCCACCTGATGATAGAACAAACATGGAATCAGAAATGCCATCGGAACTACCTTTATCAATAACAAATTCTGATCCCACGAACCATAATTACGGTCAATAATCTCACTAACGACTTGTTTAGAACCCGATACAGAATTCTTGATTGACATCAAATCCTTTAATTCTCTATTTTCTGATTCCAAACGGTTAAGTTTTGACTGGTCAATATCCTTTTGATAAAGACGTGATTTTAACGAACAGTTTTCATCATTTAATTCAGATAAATTCTTTAAATCCTTTGCCTTAGATTCCACAACAACAAATGGTACCGATACTGCCTTATCAACAATAGCTAATAGATCAGAAGATTTTAAAACAATCGAAGTTCTAACAGATGGAAAAAGAAATAAAATTCCTGACCGGTACGAATCTCACG